>Ga0123355_10014563_pt1 | contig 12307 bp, 6 predicted proteins | sample TergutEmb28metaG_3_FD_89872 | JGI IMG/M metagenome (GOLD analysis project Ga0123355, IMG submission 89872) | Embiratermes neotenicus P1 segment gut microbial communities from Petit-Saut dam, French Guiana - Emb289 P1 | ecosystem: Host-associated > Arthropoda: Insects > Digestive system > Gut ...
ACACACACACACACACACCAGTGTGCGCTCTTTTGGGGCCACAGTAGAATGTAGATGGACAGTGTTGCTGCAGACATCCCAGAATCTGCACCTCGAACCATCAGGTTTTCGTGTGTTTGATCCTCTGAAATACAGCCTGCAAGGACAATATCAGTTGAACAAGGCAAATTAGAACGCCGAAGAAGAAGAACAAATTTTACCGGTTTGAAGAGTAATGGTGACGAACAAACTAGTAGGTATGATATTGACAAATAACTACGCTTTGAGGAGCATCGTAATAAATTTCTGAGAAATCCTCAAGTGTCTAACTTGCAAATAGCATAGAATGTATAAAATAAATTCCTTTCTGAATATCCCACAAGAACTCCGTGCATCCGAAATTTGTGTACTTCAATAACCACGATTATCACTCTGACTTACATAAAAGATTCGATAAGTCCCCCAGATTTCGATTTTAAAGTTCCATCAAGTATTTGGTTTAAGATTATACATCGTTCAAAAACACAGAATGAGCGAGAATCAGCATTACTCTGTGGGTCTCAATCTAAGGAAGAACACTGCATGTTTTGGTTTGCCGATACATGCAAATGCGGCTCAGTATATTTTGAAACTGTAGCCATCACTGAATATAAACACTACAGCGCGGGGTTTGTATTATGAAACACAGAGTTACACAAATAACCAGTTTCGTGTTTTACGAGATATGGTAAGCCTGCCATAGAAGTTCATTAATAAATTCATTAACTTTTTTTTTCCGAGAATGGAAGGCCGTATGCTGAACGTTGGAAGGCAATTACGAACATATGGAAACATAAGCTTAACCTGAGAGCAGGCAGATGTCTGGTAGTTTGGAATCGCTAACAAAATATGGGGATGATGATTTCATGAGTGGAAATGTTAGTGCCTATTTATAAACGTGAAACATTCATATTTTACAGAAAGGTTATTTGAAAATGCTATCATTTGTTACGATTTTTCTGCGATGTAACACTTCAGGGCACACTGTGGAGCTGCGGTCGCCTCAGACTCTGACAGAAATGACTACCAGAGACTTCTTCTGGGGAGAAATGCGGCCGGTGTTTACGACTAACAACCTTTCCACCGTCCTGTGCGGATTTTCTTGAAATTCTTGGAGCCCCAAATTCATGGATCCCTAGGGACGTGTCCCGTCCTGTGCAGGGAATGATTCATGTTTTTCAATTTTTAAGATTATACAGTGTGGGTTGTAGGTGCCTGAAATATCAGTGATGAAATTACACTTACGGGAGGAAGGAGAGTGGGCCGGATAGCTCAGTCGGTATAGCGACTGACTACGGGCTGGACGATCCGGGATCGAATCCTTCGTTACGTGCAAGCATACCTCCTAGCGGAAATATGGCAAGCGGCCGAAGTGTTCCCGGCACCCACGACGTGTACCCGACAACTGACGACTGCTATCGCGTGGTACATATGGAAGGGAGCAACGTTCCGCGTACCGATATCGACTCTACAGAAGCCGGAAGGAGGCTTGGGCTTAATTGACACCGAGGCGAAGTGTCGACGAAGTGGACACAAAATATGAAGAAGAACACTGCAACAGCGACATGGCTCCGGGAGTGGAACCTGGATGGACCCAGGGTTAACACCCCTCGTATAGGACGGATACCGATGACGTTAGAGTATCTATACCGATATGCGCTGGACATGGCCTACATAGCACTCCCTGGGAATGACGAAACGCTCCGGACATTCAAACCGCGCGTCTACAATACTCTACATACAATAGCGGCAGCGACGAGAGAATCCCGAGAAATGAGGATAAAGCAACTACATCCGGACACACAGTGGATGCAGGTGTGGAAAAACCTACATACGGCCTGGGTATCGGAGGAAATCGCATCCATGTTGTACATAGCGGTGCATGATATAGTGACGACTAATGAGCGCCTGCACGTCATCAGGCTCGTGGATTCGGATCGCTGCAGACACTGTGGAAGGCGAGACACCCTCGCACACCGGCTGAAGGAATGCAACGATGGAACGGCCATCTGGTTGTGGACAAGGGAAATAATTGCACAGAAGCTTCGAAAGGACCCGCGCCGCATTCCCGCCGACTGGTGTCTACGGCCCCATTTCCAATTCTGACCGCCACAGCGACACAAAGCGATACTGTGGTTACTAGCACATCTCGTTATGTACCGAATGCGGCAGCAAAGACACCTATCACTGCTCTACTATATTGACTTCTTGCGTCGCGCGAGATGGAAGTCATACCGGGTGGCCAGCCGGATGCAGCAGGTAGGAAACTATCTATCGATACTCTAGACAGTACCCGATCTCAAGGCGAGAACCCAAGGAAGGAGCAAACCGTTGTCAGGATGGGACACGGTGTAGGGAGGGGAATCCCCCCCCCACATCGTTGGAGTGAGGCTGTGCAAGTGTGAGTGCTAGATGACATGGTATGGGAAACGCACTACCGAAACACGAGGCAGAAGCGATGTTAAGTTCCTATGTATATGATTGAAAGTACAATAAATGTTTCAAAAAAAATCCTGGTGGGGACGAGATTTTCCGCCCGCCCAGACCGGCCCTGGGGAACACCCAGCCTCCTGTAAAATGGGTACCGGGTCTTTCCCGGGGTTAAAGTGCGGCCGGGGCGTGCTGCTGACAACTCACCCCCTTCTAGTGGCGCGGTCATGGAAGAGTAGAGCTATACCTCTATCCACCCTCTGGGCCACACCAGGCCTATAACGGGAACACTTCACTTCAGGGGGAAACAGAAGTACATTAGGAAGGCCTGTTCCAGAACCCATTTTTTCACGACAAATCCCACACAATTGGCCTAGGATCGAACTTATGCTTCAGTTTTGAGAGGCCGGCGACTAGTTTAATAAGAAACTACGATGGAGGTCTGCTTCTTCAATTATTCAGTCGTGAATCTTTTCAGTCATCTTTGTTTTTTTTTTTCATGGTTCGTCCACCCTTGTAAGCTTTAGGCCGCTTCAGTGTCGAGGTTTCGAGATGACCCTCAGACACATCACACTCACTAGGACTCCACTAAACGAGTGATCAGCCCGTTACAGAAAATCCTACCTGACAACACACAACACTCCAAAAACAGACAAGTATCCGTGCCCACAGCGGGATTGGAACCTGCAATCCCAGCAAACGAGCGGCCGCAGACCGACGCCTTAGATCGCGCAGCCGTGTCTTAGTCTATTAAACAATGTATTCGTTATCTGAGACTTTCGCTGGCCCATTAATCTACTTAATCTACATACTAATCCACTTAATAATTTTGCCCCTTTAATAGGCAAATACTTTGTCTAGACCTCTCAAAATGTTCACCCACTTAATACATGCACTCGTAAAATTTCATAATTAATTATGTTCCCAAATTTAATCCATACAGTAATCCAATATTCACACTCAGATCCGTTTTCATCATGTAATCTACGTGTTAGTCAGTTCATCAATAAAATTGTTTACTGTTGCAGTTAAATTAACCGAATGACCAGTATCGAAAGATACTTGTCGTCGAATAATTGTATAACTCATCGTCTTTCGGTTATAAAACAGCTGTACCGCTACAGTCTGAAGAAGCAAGAGGTGCAAACCAGCCGGATTTTAAAGCAAGAAAGTTTGGAAGTGTAAAATTAAAAATATGTAAACTTATTTTTAAAAAATTTTATTCCTTAAGAGAATATAAATCGCACCCATGAAAACAATGGGCTTACTTCTTATAATATTTCTGTAATTTAACCAACATATACACAAAATTTTGATTAGATTCCCAATAATATTATTTAAAAAACTGAATTTCTATTTGATTCAGACCTTAATGGTCTATCATCATGACGTACGAGTAAGGTCCGAAACATGTAGGAATTTGGTGTTGTAATAATATTATTCCGAAACTAATGACAAATGTGGGCATCGGTTGGTTAAAATTAGAGAAATTGCATTATAATGCATGGAATGGAAAATATGAAAATCATAAAACATAAGGTGTTTCTTCGTACAATGAGTACACATCTGTGGGAGTGATACTATATTAAGCTTATATTATTGAATTTAAAAACGTAAAGAATACTTCTCATTTTAAAAAATTATTGAAACTTTTGTGTTTACCGAAAATATTTCGGCTTTAGACATAATTTCCGGAGTGTAATACGAAAATCAATGATATCACCAAAACGGATTAAATTTTAAATAATAATATTTTTACCGAAGAGTGTTAGAACTGCGTTTTACATTCAATGTTACGTGAATCGTGAAATATATGCCAATAATTGTCCAACAAGATGCAACTATATACAGTTTATTTATATCTGTAAACTGCTCTACATGTTTCGGGTGGCATCTCCACCCATCATCAGGAGCTCACATCACTGTATCTACGTACAGTACCTGGCATTAGTAGAACCATAACTGCAAACTGTCGTGACCGTGACTGGACGGGAACTGGTTCCCGTCCAGTCACGGTCACGACTGGTTACATTTAGGTTCTACTAATGCCAGGTAATGTCGATACAGTGACATGAGCACCTGATAATGGGTGGAGATGCCACCCGAAACATGTAGAGCAGTTTACAGATATAACTAAATTGTATATATTTGCATCTTGTTGGACAATTATTGGCATATATTAGAACTGCATTGCTTTTGATTATTTTTTGTTTTTAATCTTTTTGTTAACCACTAAAATGGCTCTAGAGAAGAAACACACTGTGTAGAAATATGTAACTATGTAACTGTAATAATTTTGTACAATGAGCTTTTCCCTCAAGGTCTTTTGAAATATAATTGATATATAGTACAACGATATGACATCTGATGTAAAGATTGTTATTAACATAACGATATCTTTTCCCATTGTTATTACGTTCTGAATCTGCCAGTTTCCGTAAAATGACTCAGAATACATGGTAACATTTGCATGCAATTTTAAATGTACCATGACAGGTTATGTTTGCTTGGATGCTAAGCTGAGCATTGATAAATTTCCTTTCATAGTGTAGTGAAAATAACAAATGACGCTAGCAACATTGAAATCCATTAAGATTTCTCATACCATTTTGAAAGCATTAGGTCGAGGGAGTTGGCATTGTATTAAGACTGCATCATCGCAAAAGAATGATCTCAAACATCAGAAAACGTGTACATATCTATATATGTACGATACGTAGCTGAAAACTGTGACATTTTCTTGAAAATATAAGTAGAAATAATGGATATTCCGTCCAGGATATTTTGCTATAAGACTAACATTTGAAATATTTTCACTCTAGAGTCCCAACGTACAAGAAACTGTAACGCTAAGTTTAGTTCTATTTACGTATCGTAATATATCAATGGAGAATCTGTGAATGTTTCGTGAATTAAAGGCTATATATGTGAGTCACAATTTGTATTCTGACAAAGCTGCAAGTATTTGCCAATTTTTGACCCCAAAAAATTGTTACAGCCCTTTATCACTCCCCGTACTCACCAGATTTATCTCCGCCAGACTATTTTCTGTTCCCCAAGTTGAAAATGAAGTTAAAAGGACTCCACTTTGCGGCTGTTGCTGAGATCCAAGAAGCAGTAACTGATGAATTAAAGAAGGTCCAAAAAGAGAAATTTTTGGCACTTTTCAGAAATTGTACGACCGCGCAAAAGCCTGTAGATATGCCAATGGAGCTTATTTTGAATGAAAAAGAAAGGTATGTGTCTTCCTCATGTGTTTTAGATTTTTAAAATATCAGTCCTAAAACTTTAGGACGGCGCTGTATATAACAAGACAGGCCTCATTCGCGTATGTACGCATTGCAGTTTTGTTTATTAGCAGACAAATTCTTATGAGAATACTTGAAATTCACGAACTATGCCCTCATCTTTCGCATTCAGTGCTCTTTGACCCTGAACATGACAAAACATTCTGACACTTATAGAGTTCTCAGTTGATCATTTTCCAGCAGAAAAGTCTCCAGATAAGGGATGATTTCTTTGAGGTTATATGCTTCTTACAGAGAAGCATTTGAGCGAAAGATGAAAGTTGTTCTCACAACAAACAAAGCGCTAAAGACGTGTAGGAGAAAGCAAAACACTCCAGTATCATCTCCTTCTCCAATACGTCGTCTGCTTTCCACTCAGATTTCGACGAACCTGGCGTCTTTCAAACAGGTATGCCGAAGTCATTACAGTAAACACCACCTGGTCTACTGTATTTGTTTTAGTAATCGTTACTCAACTTTAAGGGATTCTAACTGCAATTTTTTTCACTGCATCACTCCTCGTACTGAAAAAGCCACAAATATTGGAGTCTGGTTATGCCTCTTTCTTCAGGTGCAGCACAGAGAAAGAAGAACCTAATCTGATGGTCTTGTTACAAAGAGCTAATAAAATCCATACACATCAAGATTGTTAAAACAGAAAACTTAAGACTGTTATAGACAGTGGGCCACGAAAAAGTATCCCGCCTTCCGTTTTACGCGTGTCCTTGTGATGTTCTCTCTGGCGTTAGTATGTATATTGGGTATTGTGTTTAAACAGTCAGTCAACAGTCTTGCTGTCACCACTTTCAACAACTTCCATGATGGTTTATCATTTCAACATTTGGTTACTGTATTAATTTCTGTATTTGCGCTATGCTACGGACCCGGACTACCTTTCCGTGGCCCACTCTGTATTAAACACTCGTGGTTATACTAATTATTATGTTTTCCTTCACCCCATTTCTAGGATAGGGGTTTTAAATTCGTACAAAACGGTTTTAATTTTCATAAGGATATTCAAGGAGGTAACCTTCGCGACAGTAGAGGGTTTGCTGTGCTAATGTTTAAGTACGTAACAGACAACTGTCAATTTCTTAGTAGTGTATGTATGTAATTTTCAGAATAAACAACTACTATTTCCTCACTGATCCTTAAACCCTAATGCCAATGTAATTTATATTTTATAAGGTGGGAACTGAATATCTACATGTAAATTAGATAAACTTTATGCCTTAGAAGTTAAACACAGTGGTTAACACAGTGGTGTTTGCAAGTGCAAATTAATTTAACGATATAAACACTGTTTGTGCACCAAATTATAATTCCGTGTTTTGTATAAATCTCACAATAAGCACCATTAACTATCTGGTCTTTAAAATAGACCTTAGGATATACTGTGAGGTAAAAACTAAAGTTGCATTATTATTATTATTATTATTATTATTATCATCATCATCATTATCCCCATCGTCACACTTATGCAGTGTATTTACAATTATACACTTGAAAAAAATATGTTTCTAGGCTATTGTTGCAGCTATTCTATAGTTAAAATTTATGGTACTAATAATGTTATTCCCATTGTATTATTTTTATTATTACGTTAAATTTATTGTTGCCTGTTAGTTGTTATATAGCGGTCTTCTGGTACGTCCAGATGTCAATAAGAGATCAAAGCGATTTCCCCCCAGCACTTTTTAGAATGATGTGTGCACTGTTAATTAGTGTGATCTGTAGTACTTCTGTGGCCGACGGTTGGTCTGGGAGCAACTGTAGGTTCTGATGCAATCCCTTCTTAATTGTTCCTAATGCTCAAATTATAAATGACACAATTTTTGTCTTCACTTTCCACATCGTGCTTACCTCGATCTCCATGGTTTTGTACCTGCTTAGACTTTCAGTTTCTTTTGTTTTAATGTTGGACTCGTCTGGTATCGATCAGTAAGCAACTCTTCTCCATGCTCTCTCAGGTCTGGTTGTTAGTGCTGTTCGATCTGTGATAAATGGTACATCCCACACAGTAGTGATACCTTTGACATTTATGACAATTTCAGGTACTTTTGTTCCAAGTGCTTCTCAGTACCTTTTAACCTCATATGTTTACATATCGTCCAGTGTACGTAACCGGCCACTTTATTGTGTCTATTAGTGTATTAAAATGATTGTGTTGTACGTCCCACAACAATAAGTTTTATGTGTTCTTCTGCATTGTAGCACATCCTGCATTTACTGTTAGTTGCTTCATGATGTTCCTCTGAAGATAAAGCGTAATGAGTGTTTGATCTTTGGCTGCTGTTATTAAACTCTCCGATTCTCCCTTCAGGCCTGTGTTACATACCCACGACAGGGATTTTCCCTTATCTACATTTAGTCTTTCAAGATCCCTGCAGAATTTTTCATGTATTGGTTTCCTCTTGAGTTCTTCTGGCTTTTCGTTTTCAGCGTTGGACTTCAAGTTAATTCTTGATGTTTTGGGCAGCAGTTTATTTTGTTATATATTTTTGCTTTATTAGATTAGCTTCTTTTGGTACAGAGTATTATTATTTTTATATTAATTTTGGGCTTCTTATGATTAACGATAATAAAAAATTTGGAACAGATATGATTTTAATTAGGCCTATGTACTCGTAAATTTCTCTGGTGTTCCCAAGAACTTAAAAGCGAAAGAACAAACGTAATGAATATCCTGTCTTGACGATGACAGTAAACAAATTGTGTCTATTTCTTGTAAAATTTCCTTGGCCACAAGTTGATTGATTGTACTGCTTCTTATTACCTGTTGCCACCAGCTTGTAGTTTACACGTACTGTCATTATTCCTACATGTTGTGCAGGTTAAGTTCCCAAAACTTTCGATCCACCGTCACATGCGCCAGAAAGAAACACAAGTAACGTCAGAAAATAGTTACGAAGTTTGCCGGTTAAGTAAGAATCTACACATAACAATCTATTTTTGAATAACAAATATTACTGTAAGGTGATCCGAGGTTTTCAGACTATGAATACTAAGATCGACACCACGAATTTTGGAATAATCTGATGCTTCCATTTTCAGGGGAGAATTTTAACACAGAATTTCTTTCGAAATGCAAGTATTCATCTACCATAATACACGGCGTCACATGCTGAACGTGTGACAAATTACTTGGCTCTCTGAAACTTGGCACTTAATTATCATAATAATATCCCCGTCGGTTTAACCTAATTGCTAATCATGGATGGTGTAAGAGTCTACAGGAAGGAAGCATCTAAATTAGAACATGTTATGTATGGTCTATATGCGGTCTACTTCTGGTTTAAGTAACGATGCTACTGACAGTAGCACAGACGATGTATAGTACTAAATAACGAAACACTTAGCAAAAGGTGTAAAAACTATCCAAAATTTTAAGAGCCACGGCAAAATTATAGACGGATGAAAAGTGACATGGAGCAAGTTTCATACTGCGGACCCACAGTTATGGAGTGACATGAGAAACTCAGGTGAAAGGTTGGGGGTGGGGGGGGGGGCACATGGTGAATTGGGCCCGACAGAAAGAGCTGACGTGGACCACTGAACAGCAGCCTGTATCAGGAGCCCACAGTTTTTCATAATGGCTAGGAGGCACCTCCAAATTCAAGGGGCCAAAAGAAAGATATGAGACAGGTTTCATACTGAGTACTCAAAATAAACACTGGGGGTCACCTTAGCTTCCATGGTGATCCGTAACCAGGGATTTGTGCATCCCTGAATTAGAGAATCACTCATTGGACAAAATGCAGCAGGAAGTGGGCGTGGCCTAATTTCGGTTACTATTTCGACTGGAGAAAGTCGAAATCGATTCCGACTCTAGGTACTGCACTGCAAGGTTGAGAGTTGAAACAGACATACAGTCTTTTCCCGTCAGCTTTGAATACCTTTTATCTTTGTGTGTGTGTGTGTGTGTGTGTGTGTGTGTGTGTGTGCGTGTGTGTGTGTGGATACACGTGAATTTCTTATAACAGATCTCTGCAGTTTTAAATATTTCTAGGGTCAATAAATATACCTATATTGACACAGTTGTGTTAGACTACAAGCCAACCTAAGTTTAAATATTTGTTCTGCAATAGTAGGTCAGGTACTGTTGTGAAATTTGTACAGCCCTGAAAGAATCTCAGATATTTTAAATGTCATTTATCGAATTTCAATGGTCGTTATATGCACCCTTGAAAGTTTAGTAAGCTCATCAGAAACACTAGACACAGTATACTCGTATGTGCCAACCGATTCACATTCATCTCTAAATCTACATTTAAATTCACCGGGATTTTGAGACATTTAGGCAGTTAAGGGTGGAGTATAGAAAACCCCTAAACGTAACTTCCAACACAATAAATTACTCGCAAATTTATCTCGGGAGTAGGTGTTTACAATACTATTCAATACCGCTTTCACGTGTCTAGAATCACCAATGAGATTCATGCTGAAAACCGGTAAGTGGCAATTAAATTCCGAGACCCCTTTCTTCTTATTCTACCTACTTCTTTACTGTGTATAGGCCCAGCTCACTTTTGTTAGGTTGGGTATTTAAACTGTATTCGTTTCTTATCACCATGCATGTTAATGAACTTTTGTTTTGGGTCCGCGCTGAAAGTCGTCTTTAGCCTCTGTTGAGAAGTACGCAGACTGCTATCCGGGTGTTCTTAGTTCAACGACACCACAATTTATGAGAGAGATGCATTCTGTAAATTGAATTTGGCTTCGAGGCGTCAAGTGGATTGGAAGGACGTAGATGAAGCAACTGATTATCAGCTGCGTGCTGCAAAAGTGGTTTATGTTCGGGGTTCGTTTCGGTGGGCTTCCAATGAACGTACAGAAATGAAGATTGCTGTCTTCTTGGGCGTGACCCGAGAAAGTAAGCAGAAGCGTCCCTTAAGTCATCGCAGCGAGATCCTAATACATGTGTGGGACATTCTTGTCACCTTTTTGCTAAGGCAGGTTTATAATTAAATGAAACCTTAGGAACGACATCGTAATACATATGTATGTAATTTGTAGGACGTTAAGCAAAGTGTTTTGTTAGTAGCGATCGACGTTTCGAGCAAACCTGCTAACTCCTTCGTTCATATTGTCCAGACGCCTGCGTATTTTGGTAAATAACACCAAATTACACTGCGTCGTGTCCCAGTAAATCATAATCTAGAGGAGTCTCAACACCGTAAGGAGACCCTAACCACGTGTATACATATGGAATATGTGTATTTTTTACTAGGGGGAGATGGAGTAGCTCAGTAAGTTTAGTGATTGATTCTCTAGGTTAAATTATACGCACATTCTATCGTGTCTTCATTACCCAGCTTTCTACGCAGTAGATAAGAGGGGTTATTTCTGCTTCAGTGGAGTAAGTGATAGGAGATTGAATTCTACCATTTCTCATGCGAAGAATGACTGGATCGTTGCGTCTGCTCAGCAAAATTCTTAGTGGCACGATGCGTAATTAAAGAAAGGGATGATTTACTTTACTTGAATTTTCTGAAAGGGCGTCTACTGCTGCTAATACAACTAAAACGACATCAACCACCACTACTAATAGTACTACTACTACTACCACCACTACTACTGCTACTACTACCACCACGACGACGACCACTACTACTACTGCTACTACTACAACCACCACCACTGCTACTACAACCATTAGTACTGGTACTACTACTAATATTTCTACTACTACTACTACCACCATAACCACCACCATCACCATAAATAATTGTAACATAAAATATTCCATGTGAAAGAATCGTATAAAAATAATATAATGGGGGTGTGGATGTTAAAGCTCCAAGCATTCGCAACGTCATCACATAAAACAATGTGATTTGTTTCTACTGGACATTAAGTTGGATGCATTCCAGTCCCGTCTTTTATAGCAAAATTGAAGGTAAATTTACGTTAGATCACTAATGGAAGATATGTGGGAGAGTGTGTTTTGCGCTCCGGTCATTGCTGACCTTGGCCTACTTGGAGACGAATGGCCAGTTGAGGCTCCGGTTGCTTTACCCTCACGGAGCATCTGTCTACTCACTGAACTGTGGGCTAGGTGAGACTAAGAGCCGGTCTGGAAGCTGTGGAGAAAACTGTTTTTATCCCTGATGAAAGTGAAACCCAAATTTGTCAGCTGTCCAGGCAGTGTCGTGCTTACTTCTCTAGCCGCTTTTCCTGTGGTGATGTTAACAAACTTTTCCTCCGTTGCAAGGATTCGAAGCCCTGGTGTCCAACATGTGATACGTGAAATTAAAAATGCAGGATACAAGGATTGCATAACGAGGAGCTAAATGTTTTGTACTCCTCACCCAATATTGTGCGGGTGATAAAATCTAGAAGGAGATGGGCTGGGCATGTGGCGCGTAGGGTGAGGAGAGGGGGTGGATAGGGTCTTGGTGGGGAAATTGGAGGGAAAGAAACAACTGGGAAGACCTAGGCGTAGATGCGTGGATAATATTAGGACGGATCTCCAGGAGGTGGGATGTGGGTATATGGACTGGATTGGGCTGGCCCAGGATAGAGACAGTTGGCGGACGCTTGTGAGTGCGGTAATGAACCTTCGGGTTCCG
>Ga0123355_10014564_pt1 | contig 12307 bp, 10 predicted proteins | sample TergutEmb28metaG_3_FD_89872 | JGI IMG/M metagenome (GOLD analysis project Ga0123355, IMG submission 89872) | Embiratermes neotenicus P1 segment gut microbial communities from Petit-Saut dam, French Guiana - Emb289 P1 | ecosystem: Host-associated > Arthropoda: Insects > Digestive system > Gut ...
GCAAACACGCCAAACCTATACGCTCCCTCCATCATGCGTGACGATGATTAAGCGTATGCTTGGGCTAGAACCCACCGAAACGCAAAACAACAACCCACCTAGCCGTGGGTTTGTTTTTGGTCGTGATTCAGACGGATACTTCGTAATCAAGCACGAAAACAGAGACGGTCACATAATGATTGTTGGCGGCGTCGGAACGGGCAAAAGCACGTGTATTGTTATGCCAACATTGCGAGTGTGGAAATCAAGAGTGTTTGTCATCGACATTAAGAGCGAATTATCTAACTATGCAAAGAAATACCGTCCAAATATCAAGGTTTTTAGCTCACAGGACGGGGCGCATACGGCTATGACCCTTACGCATTTCTACAAGGTTGCGGTAATATAGCACAAGAAATGCGGGCTATTGTTCAATGTCTTATACCACTAACGCCAGAAAACAAAGACCCTTTCTGGGTAGAAAGCGCACAGGACTTTCTAACAGGCGCAATGCTTTACTATTACGACTTGGGGTATTCTTTCATTGATACACTTATGCAAATACAGTTGAGCGGTGCAGAAAACTTGATAGAGACCATTTTTAACAGCGCTAACAGCAAAGCGCGGTTGTATATAGGCAGTTTTGTTAACATGGCAGAAAAGACCTTATCAAGTGTATTTGCCACCGTTAGTAGGGCGATTACTCCGCTTGTGACTGATGACGATGTTGTGTCTGCTTTAACTCGAGCAAATACAATTGATCCTGTTGACTTAGAATATGGCTATGATATTTTCTTGAATGTTCCAGAGCATCTATTACGACAATGGAAGAATTTGCTCGGATTGATGGTTAATCAGTTTCTTATGTTTTTCGAGCGGCGCAATGAGGGGAACAATCTGCCCCCTATATTGTTCTTACTTGATGAGTTCTCACGGTTGGGCAAGATTCCGTTTATCATGGACGGACTTGCGACATTGCGGAGTAAGAAAGTGACGATATGTTTAATCCTTCAAAGTTTGGCGCAGCTAGATGTGCTTTATGGGAAAGATGAACGCAGGATTATTTCTGATACCTGTGCTTACAAGGCGGTTTTAAGTGCGACTGACCCCGACACACAAGAGTATTTCTCTAAACTGGTAGGAACTTATGAGAAAGAGAAACCCACAACCACCAAGGCGTTGTTTAATCCTTTGGGGAATAGCAAGAGTGTCACAACGGAAGATAAGCCGATAATCAAACCAGCAGACTTTGCGACATTGCAAGATATTGTGCTGCTGCATCCGTTTGATAGAGGGGTTTCTAGGGTGCAAAAAGTGCCGTGGTGGGAGTTGGGGTGAGGGCTACCCCTTCTTTTTTTTCCTGTTTTGCAATGTTTAAATTATAGAGAAAAGAGCTGAACAGGAAAAATAATAATCAAAGATGCAAACCCTTGTGTAGTAGAGGGATTGCTTGCTCAACCCTTTGCCATTTTGAGAGATACATTATTTTTCGCATTTTTTATATGTGTATCTAGTGGGTTTCGCTCGTCAAAGTGATAATTTAGATCGCTGTCAAACATTCTTGCGTACCGTAGCGACATTGTGGGAGTTGAATGTCCTAGTAGTTTTTGTAGCCTTGCTATATCTCCTTCGTTAGTGATATATATTTTCGCAAATGTGTTTCTGTATAGATGTACGCTGGTTTTTGATACTCCTCGTCTGCGATTATAGCGGTAGATGGCAGTACCTAACGAGCTTTCTTGTAGTTTATCGCCATATTTATTACAAAACAAATACTCATCGCTTTCGCCTTTTCGATATTGCATATATTCCGATAAAACCTTCTCTAGTGCGCTGGAAAGGGGAATTGTGTATGCTGTTCGTGTCTTTGTTTTTCGCAAATGTATCGTGTTACTTTCAAAGTCTATATCTTTAATTTGAAGTTCACATACAGTACCCAAACGGTTGCCTGTGCCTAGCAGATAACAAGTTATAACCCAGTTTCGATACTCTGAAAAATCACATGTTTTTATATTTGGCTTTTCTAGTAGGCGGTTGATTTCGTCACTTGTATACGTCTCCTTTATCACCAAGTCCTCTTTTAACAGCTTGACGGTGAAGTTTTTCATATATCCTCGCTCCATGAAATAATAGAGAATAGTCCGCAGGTCTTTGAGATATGAATTTATAGTTGTCGCGCGTATTTCGGGATTTCTCTTTTTTAGAAACTCAATGAATTCTTCGATTGTATCACTTGAAACGGCGCAGCAAGTAGCTTCATTTGCGTTGTTTAGAAAGTTTTCAAATAGCTCTTTAACCTCATCATAATGTTTGATGGTTCTGGGTGATAGATTATTGTTTACCTTTGTCCTTCTGAAAATTTGGTAAGCGTTCGTTATCGTCATTTCTTGTCTTTCTTCTTGTAGAGAAATTATCCGCCTTTTCACACAAAATCACCTCTTGAAATTTTATTGAGGTTAACTCCAATTTATAACAAAAACGGGAGCTACCGATTAGCAGAAAAACAGCTAAAAGCCGGTAGCTCCCGTATTGTCCGTTTTGGAAAATCGCAGGAGTTTTTGTGAAAATAGAAAAGTGGACAAGCCTAGTGTTTATCTAGGTTTGTCCACTCTAGTATTCGGAAGCTGGTGGGCCTTCAGGGACTCGAACCCCGGACCAACCGGTTATGAGCCGGTTGCTCTGACCGACTGAGCTAAGAGACCGTGAAAGGCTTGGCGCAACACCAAATTTCTAACCAGAGTATTCCGATTTTATATCTTCGGAGCAACCGATTAACGCATTTTTAATATTATAATATTTCACACTACTTGTCAAGATTTCAAAATCAATTTTCCTTTTTTAATAAAATTTTTTGACAAGATTGCATTTTGATATTAAAATAATATCAATTCAATTTTAGGAGGTAATCTTATGCAAACAAACCAAAACAACACGCTAGAAATAATTGCGGAAAAGTTAATCAAGCCCAAAAACGGAATTCCAGTGCTGATAGGCCATATCTTTGGCATATTTATTGCCATAGCTGCAATAATTCTCGCATTTATTTATGTGAGCACAGGTTTTATTGTGGCAGCCTGTATCATAGGCGGCCTTTACCTATTTATCATTGCACCGATGGAACTGTACGGCGTAAAAACTCTGAAACCAAATGAGGCTCGTGTATTCACTTACTTTGGTAAATACCACGGCACATTAAAAGGGCCTGGTACCTTTTACGTTAATGCTTGGATTTACGCACAATATGTGCCCGGTATAGCCCAGCCTTCCACCGGAGTGGTATCTGTAAAAGCATCAGCAGACGATATTGAAGTATCTACCGCTGGGCATAACTCGCGGATTTCTTTAAAAACCAAAACAATTAATAACAAGCTGCAAAAAATTAACGACTTGCATGGCAACCCGGTTATTATAGACACGATGGTTGTGTGGCGCATCGTAGATACTGCAAAGGCTATGTTTAACGTAGAAAATTACTTAGAATACCTATCTGTTCAATGTGACGCGGCATTGCGTAGCATTGTAAGCCTGTACCCGTACGATTCTCCAGACGATAACGCCCGCATGTCTCTGCGTTGCAGTAGCCAAGAAATTGCGGAGGCTATAAAAAAGGAAATCCAAACCACCGTGGAAATTGCCGGGCTTGAAATTGTAGATGCGCGCATAACAAATCTTTCTTACGCGCCGGAAATTGCATCTGCAATGTTGCAACGCCAGCAAGCATCTGCTGTGGTGGACGCAAAACACACGATAGTAGAAGGAGCAGTTGACATCGTGCAAATGGCACTACGCCGCTTAAACGAGAACGACATTGTAACCTTGGACGAAGAACGCAAAGCGGCAATGGTTAGTAATATGCTGGTGGTGTTATGCGGCACAAAAGAGGCACAACCTATCGTAAATAGCGGGTCAATCTACTAAGCGGTAACGGAGGTTACCTATAATGGATAAAAAAAAGCAAGTCCCCCTCAGGCTGTCGGAAAGTCTGTGGAAAGAAATTGCTGCCTGGGCGGAAGATGATTTCCGCTCGATTAACGGGCAGATTGAATTTTTGCTAACCAGGTGTGTGAATGAACGTAAAAAAACCGCTTCGTCAAAGGTTCAAAAGGGCGGCGAAAAAACAGAATTATCTTGACCCTCGCACAACGCGAGGGCTTTTTATTTGCAAACCATATCTTCTAAGGCCAAGATTTTTTCAAATTGCTCTACGGCTTCTATGTCCTTCAGCATAGCTTTGCGCCCTTCATCCGCGAGGATTTTTCGTCCTTCTGCGGTTTTGAATTTTGCAAAGCCTGCTTCGTCGAATGCGTATCCTACACCCCATAAAAATCCGCCATAATCGGCGCAAGCATCCAATGCAGCGACAGCAATGTTTAATGCATCCCGCCATTCGGGAAACTTTTCGGCAAGGTAAATATAATATGGCAATGCAGCTTTTCGCGCATAAATTTGGCACAACGCATCACAATATATGATAAATCTGTGTTGGGCACTGTATGCAATGCCATCCACTGTTGGGGAATCTGATTCTAATACCGCAATGTTGGAAAAGTCGTCATGCTCAAGCATGTGCAAAAATGATTCCCACGCGGCGATGCCCACTTTCTTTCCTCGTATTTCGCGGGTTTTGCGGGCGTGTTCGCTAATAGTACGGAACAATGCCAGTGCGGTAGTTCGTTCTGATGCAGTAGGTTTTTTGCCTTGCAAAATGATGTATCCGTAGATTTTACTCTCCCAGTTGTCCCATGTGATGGGTGTACTAAAGTCGGTTGGTAGAGATTTACCCGGGTCAAAGCCTTTGTTGTATTCATATCCAATGACTTTTTCGCCGTCATCTTCATAACCAAAAAATACATTCATGTCGTTGTCATCCATATCATATTGTGCTATGACGGGATAGCCGTTATCAATGGCGGTTACAAAATCTTGTCGGATTTTTAGCCGGTCGGTGTTCATGTACTTGCCGTCTTTATCGCGGGTAACAGTGATGTACTTTGCGTCCCAGCCTATGGCAGATAACACACGGTATTGAGTTTCAAAGGGCGTTTCGTTGATACTTTCGGCCACTTCGTTTCCGAACATCCATTTGCCGTCTGTCCAGCAGAAGCGGTTGCCTTCTCCGCTTAGTGCGGTTAGCTTTGGATTTTTGCACTGCGAAGTTTGTGCGAAAATCCTTGGATTTTTGCACTCTTCACCCATGCTTTTAAGCGTTGCCTCTAAAAGCGTGGTGAAAAATGCTGCGTTGTTTCCGTCGTAAACAATTTCCGGCAAATTGGGGAGTAGCTTTCTCCTCATAATGCGGCCTCCTCGAATATCGATATTGATAGTGAAGGGCGCAAAATGCGTTACTTGAGATTTTTGACGCATGACATCTGACGGTGTTACGCCGTGAAAGCGTGTGAATGCTTTAGTGAAACCAGCGGCAGTTTCAAAACCGTATTTTACTGCTACATCTAGTGCTTTGTTGTCGGATGTTGCCAGCTCCTGCGCTGCAAGTGATAATCGCCTTGCGCGGATATAATCCCCAACCGTCATTCCTGTGACGATGGAAAAAATCTTTTGAAAGTTAGCAGATGAGGAATTTGCACTAACGGCGACAGCATCTACGCTAAGTTCGTTCATAAGGTTGTGCTCAATAAACTCGATGGCATTTTGCATTTCTTTAATCCAGTACATATATTTGCTTCCCTCCTGTCAATGAGATGATACCACTGTGGTGAGATAGCCTCTTATCCATAAATAATAAGTTGTGTCCTTAGCCGGATTTTTCAAGTTTCAAAATCCCGTTAAGCCGGGATAATAAGCGAGGTTGAGCGGTTCCACCAAAAACGACAAAACATTTGTTCGATTTTGTTATTCCAGACCGGATAGCAATTGCAGCAAAGTTGGACTAAATGAAAATTCCTCTATCATGGCTGCTACTTGCTGCAACATGGCGGGGTTCGGCTTGCCCTTTCTTGCTCGTATTAATATATTTTTTGGCGTATGTTCTGTTTCTATAAACTCTAGTATCTGCGCTCTATATCCCACACTTTCCAGCAATTTTGCACGGATAACATCCGTGGCTAGGGCGGCAAAACGTTCTTGTATCAAACCATACTCGGACAAAATGCCCAAGGTTTTTGGTTGCATTTGTTTATTAAGCTCGTGTTGGCAGCAAGGTGCGGCAAGTATAAGGTCGGCGTTCCATTTTATTGCGTTAAATAGGGCATGGTCTGTGGCGGTATCGCAAGCATGTAAGGATATTACTATGTTAAATGAACCTTTAGTTCCCCAGCTGCTAAGCGGCGGTGCTGCTTGCGTGGCTATATCTCCGACCTTAAAGGTTAGGGTGGTATAGCTGTATTTTTCTGCCGCTTTTTTGCAGGAATTAATGACAGTTTCGTTTAAGTCGAGACCACAAATATTAACGGGTACTTTGCACACATTGGCAAAATAGTGGTAAGTTAAAAAGGTTAAATATGATTTGCCGCAACCAAAATCAACAATATTAACCGGTATATTTACATCTTTTGCTTCATCTGCGAGAAGTTCGACAAAACGGTTTATCTGCCGGAACTTGTGATGCATGCTTGCGGCAATTTTATTCTCTTTTGTAAAAATGCCCATATCTACAAGCACAGGGATGTTATCCCCTTCTTTGATGATATAATTTTTTTGAATATTAAAACCCGCCCCAGCAAACGTTTGCTTGCGGGGCGGGTTTTTTGTTTGTTTTACAGAGGCGAGTAACTTACCCTTTTTTGTGATTTTTGCAGAATATTCTTTTGTTTCGCCCCAGGCGGTGTATTGCATAAAGTTTGTACCTAGTTGCTCTAATACAAACCCTTCAACTTCGGAAGGGTTTATATTTTTGTGAAAAACTTGTTTTTGGGTGAATAAACTGACCTGGAATATCTCCCCGTTAGAGACAATTTCCCCACGAACGTAACCCTCGCTGTTTTTTGCAGGGCTGGAAAGTACGATTTTATATATCTCATTGCTAAAGGGTAGATTAGTCATATTTTCCTCATTATTTTTTTAAAAGCTCAGTAACTGCGCCAAGGTCTGTAGGTATGTCAATTTTTTGCGGACAATGTGATAGACAGGAATCGCATTTAATACATGCAGACGCACGGTTTTGTTCCGGGATGGTATCGTAAACGGCTTTTGCATTCCAGTCTTCTGCGCCTCTTTTAACTTCGTTATAAAGAGAGAAACATGCGGCAATATCAATATTCACAGGACATTCGTTATGGCAGTATTTACATGCTGTACAAGGGATGCTTGCTACCTTTGAAATTTCGCCCATAACTTGGTCTAGCAGTTTTCGTTCGCTTGCAGAAAGCGGTTGCAAATCTTTAAAGGTTTTTAAATTATCGTTAATTTGCGCAAGGCTGCTCATGCCGCTTAGTACACAGGTTACGTTTTGCAAAGTGGCCGCATACTGCATAGCCCACGATGCTATTGAGCGTTCTGGCGCATACTCTTTCAGTAACTTTTCTGCTGCTGGTGGGAGCGCGGCCAATGAACCGCCTTTTACAGGCTCCATAACAATAATTGGCTTGTTATGCTTTACGGTTACATCAAGCCACTCGTGGGCTGGCCCACGCAAATTATCCATATAGTTTTGCTGCAATTGCACAAACTCTACTTCCGGGTGGCGGGTTAAAAGGCGTTCGAGATAAGCTGTGCCGCCATGAAAAGAGAATCCTACATGTTTAAGCAAGCCTTCTTTTTTCTTCTCAAAAGCCCACTGGAAAACACCTTTATCTTCCGTGGCTTGTTCGGTGTCGTTGAACAAAGAATGTATTAGATAAAAGTCGAAATAGTCAAGGCCGGTGCGTTGCAATTGTTCTTTAAAAATACTTTCGCAATCTTCTGGAGATTTTTCCACTTTCCAAGGGGGAAGCTTGTTTGCGATAACAAAACGCTCCCTTGGGTAACGCGTGGTCAAAGTCTTTTTAAGCATTTCCTCTGAGCCGCTATAGATATAGGCTGTGTCGAAATAGTTGTAGCCACTTGCCATGTATGCGTCTACCATTTTCATGGTGTCATCTTCGGGCGGCATACGCATTGCACCAAAGCCCAGCACTGCTGGGTTTTTTACGTTTAAATAATCTGCTGCTTTCATTTAAATCAATCCTTTTACTTTTTCCACCACGGCGTCAACGGTTAGGCCGTACGCCTTAAACAACTCACCCGCTGGGGCAGATGCTCCAAATGTGTCAATGCTTAATACATCGCCGTCTAAGCCGGTGTATTTGTGCCAGCCAAAGCCGGATGCGGCTTCTACAGCCAAGCGTGCCCTTACGGATTTTGGCAGAACGGCTTCTTTTTCTTCGCATGGTAGCCTGTCAAACACATCGGTTGACGGCATACTTATTACACGGGCGTGTATGCCCGCTTCTTTTAGAATTGGCTGTGCATTGTAAATAAGCTCAACCTCAGAACCACTTGCCATAAGTAGTACGTCAGGCTGCCCGGTTGACGGGTTAACTTCGTCTTTTAAGATGTACCCGCCTTTGTATGCACCTTTGCCTGTTTCGGGCAGTAGTGGCAATGCTTGGCGTGTAAGAACCAATGCAGTAGGACCATTTGTTTTGTTAAGCGCATAACTCCATGCGGCGGCGGTTTCTTTAGTGTCGCAAGGGCGGTAAACAGTGAAGTTTGGAATGCTACGCAAACTTGCCAATTGCTCCACTGGTTGGTGGGTTGGACCGTCTTCGCCTACGCCAATGGAATCGTGCGTCATGATATAAACCACGGGCAAGCCCATTAATGCGGCAAGGCGCATGGCGGGCTTCATATAATCTGCAAACACAAAGAAGCCTGCTACATATGGGCGCAAACCACCGTAAGCTGCAAATGCGTTTGCGATAGCAGTCATTGCATGTTCGCGTATGCCAAAGTGCAAATTGGAACCGCATGGTGTGTCTTTGCTGTAGCTTTTCCTGTCTTTCATCATCGATAGGGTAGATGGCGCAAGGTCGGCGGAGCCGCCAAACAGGTTAGGCACTTTGCTCGACAGTTTATTTAACACAACCTCGGAAGATTGGCGGGTTGCAAGATTGCCTTCGTGCTGCCAAAATTCATCCCAACTGTCCAAGTCGATAGGGAGTTTGTCGCTTTGCCAAATTTCCCACTCTTTCCACGCGTCGGGATATTTTGTTTTGTAGGATTCAACTGTTTTGTTCCAGTCGCTTTCCCAAGATTGTGCTGTGCTTAGCCATTCTGCGGCGGCGGATTTTACTTCCTCCGGCACGTAAAACGGTTCTGTGTTTGCCCAACCCAATGTTTGCTTTGCGGCCGCTATGCCGTCATCGCCAAGCGGGGAGCCGTGCACACCTGCTGTGCCTTGTTTTGGTGCACCATAGCCAATTACGGTTTTGATTTCGATAAGAGAAGGCTTGCTTGTGGTTTTTGCTTTTTCGATTGCAGCGGTTAGGGCTTGCAAATCGTTGCCGTCGGTTATTTTTTGCACATCCCAGCCTTTTGCTTCAAAACTTTTGCCCACATCCTCTGTAAAGGAAATGCTAGTGTCGCCTTCTATGGTTATATTATTGGAATCGTACAGCACAATTAACTTGCTAAGTTCTAGCGTACCCGCAAGAGAAATAGCCTCAAGCGCAACGCCTTCTTGTAAGCATCCGTCGCCACAAAAGGCGTAGGTGTAGTGGTCTACAATTTTTGCATCCGGCTTGTTGAATTTAGCCGCCAGGTGAGTTTCTGCCCAGGCAAAACCTACTGCGTTGGCAATGCCTTGCCCAAGTGGGCCGGTGGTGATTTCCACACCAGGCGTATGCCCGTATTCAGGGTGTCCGGCGGTTTTAGAATCCTTTTGGCGGAACTGTTTTAGGTCTTCGATAGATACATCGTAACCAAAAACGTGCAGCAAACTATACAAAAGAGCAGAGCCATGCCCGGCAGAAAGTACAAACCTATCGCGGTTTGGCCATTTAGGGTTTTTAGGGTTATGTTTAAGCACATTACCCCAAAGAGCCAAAGCAGTGGGTGCGGCACCCATAGGCAAGCCGGGGTGGCCGCTTTTTGCTTTTTGAATAGCCTCTACGCTAAGGAAGCGGAGCGTATTTACTGTGGTGTTATTCACAAGTTTATGCATTACTTCGCTACCCCTTCCCAGTCTTTAAGGAAACGCTCGATACCGCTGTCGGTTAGCGGGTGGTTTAGCATTTGCTTAAAGCAAGCATAAGGAATGGTTGAAATATGTGCACCAAGACGTGCGGCTTGCACCACGTGAATTGGATGACGAATGCTTGCGGCTATAATTTCTGTTTCTAAGCCGTGGGTATTAAATACGTCGCAAATTTCTTCAATTAAGTTCATGCCGTCCATGCCAATATCGTCTAAACGGCCAAGGAATGGGCTTACATAGGTGGCACCTGCACGGGCGGCAAGCAATGCTTGGACGGACGAGAACACAAGCGTAACGTTGGTTTTGATGCCTCTTTCCGTAAGAATTTTTGTGGCTTTTAAGCCTTCGTCTGTCATTGGGATTTTTATAACAATGTTTTTATGGATTTTAGCAAGTTCTAAGGCTTCCTCAACCATGCCCTCGTGTTTTGTGTCTATAACCTCTGCGCTTATGGGGCCGTCCACTATACCAGTTATTTCTTTTACAACCTCTTCAAAATTGCGGCCTTCTTTGGCTATAAGGGATGGGTTTGTTGTTACCCCACAGATAACGCCCCAGCTTTCTATTTCTCTAATGTGAGAAACATTTGCAGTGTCAATAAATAGTTTCATTTAAGTTTCCTCCTGGATTATTCTTAGACTTGTTCTTAGAAAATATCTTAGCATAAAATCAAGGGAATAGCCACGGATTAACACGGATTAAAACATTGGATTAACACGGATTGCCCTGTGCCGCAGTGGCGGCGCAAAATCATGTCTTTAATCCGTGAAAATCAAAGCTCTTATCCGTGCAAATCCGTGGCCTATTCTTTTTGATTTATGATAAACTTATATCAAAAAGCGCAAGGGGCATTTTATGTTTTATACATTTGCAAGCAGCTTGGTCACTTTGCTTATATGCATGATATTTGGAATTGCCGGACGCAAAATGCGCCTTTTTTCCGATGATAGCGACCGTGTGCTTTCTACGCTGTTGGTTAAAATTACGTTGCCAGCTACAATATTTATGTCTATGATGCAGCCATTTTCCCGTGCTTTGCTTTTAGAAAGTGGGTTAACTGCTGTAATTATAGCTATTGTATTTTTGTCGGGGCTGGTTATTGGCGCATTACTGTCTAAGTTGATGAAAGCAGAGGATAAAGAAAAACGCATGTGGCAGTTTTCCCTCGTGTTTCCCAATGTGGCCTTTATGGGTTTTCCTGTTATACAGGCTGTGTTTGGCAACGAGGGTATGATTTATGCGTCTATGGTAGTGATGGTGTTTAACATAATGGTGTTTAGCCTTGGTGTGTATCTGTTGAAAAATAAAAAAGGACAAGCAACCAGCTTTCAACTAAAGCCTGTATTGCTTGCTCCTGCTTTTATTGCTATTTACATAGGTTTTTTCTTCTTTTTGACCAATTTGCGCTTGCCTGCCCCGGTTGAAATGGGAGTTGACATGGTGGGCAATATGACTACGCCCATTGCAATGATACTGGTAGGTTCGTTACTGGTTAAAACTATCAAACAACATGGCTTTTTGGCTTTGATTAAGGACATGCGAGTATATCCTATCGTGTTTGCTAAGCTGGTTGTAATCCCTGTAGCAACATTTTTTATCATCAATCCGTTGTTAAGCAACCCCGTGATGGTTGGTGTAATAGTGATACTTTCGGCCATGCCAGTTGCGGCAATAACTGCCATCTTTGTGGAACAATACAATGGCGATACGCAAATGGCTGTAAAAACAATTACTCTATCAAATATATTTTGTTTGGTTACTATTCCACTGTTGGCGTTGCTGTTGCATTAGAATGAAAAGAAAAGGGGGTTTTGACACCGCCCCTAAACAACTGAAGAACGCTCCGAATAGCTGATATTCGGAGCGTTTTGCGTTAGCAGTTTAAATATTGGTTAAAATTTTGTAGGGAAACACAGCGTGGTTACACTAATGCTACCTTCTCCATGCACTCACCTATGTACGAAACTCAACCTTAACTATTAGTTAAGTTTTCAACAAAAAACACAACCTACTCTGTATGGTAAAGCCATTTTATATTTGCTAACATTGACTTGTTCGTGAGCGTTAAAACGGAACAAATTAAATGTGGGAGGATTTTATGTTGGATAATATCAAGATAGGCAACCAAATTTTATTACTGCGTAAACGAAACGGGTTTACGCAAGATGAACTGGCTGAAAAACTAGGAATTAGCGC
>Ga0123355_10014566_pt1 | contig 12307 bp, 6 predicted proteins | sample TergutEmb28metaG_3_FD_89872 | JGI IMG/M metagenome (GOLD analysis project Ga0123355, IMG submission 89872) | Embiratermes neotenicus P1 segment gut microbial communities from Petit-Saut dam, French Guiana - Emb289 P1 | ecosystem: Host-associated > Arthropoda: Insects > Digestive system > Gut ...
CACCAACACACATCGAACCAGAGCAATACAACCCATGAAGTAACTCAACGAATTAGTCGCAAGCTCCTGAGGATGGATGTATTAACATCCGAAACATGTTGAGCACTGAATAAAGTAATAATAGAACAAGTGACATCAAGTTGGCCTCTCTTTACTCAACTTTCAAGATGATGCACGGTCCAATAAACATAAGATCGCACTCAGTATTTAATTCTTATTCTTCCATACTTTATTAATTCCGTCTGGTCTAGTGAAATGGGTTTTGTGGCCACACTTGGGGAAACTGAGAAATTAGGCGGAAGTTTATGCCACTACGGTCTGTTGAACTGTACCCTGTACGTATATACTAGCCTGTGAACGAGCGAACAGGGTTTTAAATCAATGCATTGTTTCGTCGACTTTGTAAACGTAATAAGATCCTGGAAGTGAATAGGTGAAGACAGTGTGAATTGGTTGGAACATTTTATTTTCAAAATTGGTACCCATAATTTTCATAGTTCTCTTCCTTCTAATTGCAACTCTGGGTAAAATAAATATTTTAGTAAACCTTATTTGTATAAGCGTGTAAGATCGACTGTATGAGTGTCTGTCGTTTCATTTATCAGCTCGATCTTACGAGGAAATAATGAGTCAATTTTTGTATGTGGCTGGAATTTCTGGTTTTGTTAATTAATGCATAGTTTAAGGAGGCTGCTGAATTATGAAAATCCTCACAAACTGTGTACGAAATACTGCTTTAAGTCAACCACTACAAAATATTTGGACTGGGTGAAACTTATAGGTTATTGCTGATAAATTAAATATTAACAAAAGAAATAACAGATTCTGTGCGGAAATATAGTAACAATAATAATACGCAATTATATTAATCATATTATAATTATAGTACAATTACTTATAATACTATTTTAATATACTATAAAAATATAGTAACAATAATAGGCAATTATATTAATTATATTATAATTATAGCACAATTACTAATAATACTCTTATAATACACTATAAAAATATAGTAACAATAATAATAGGCAATTACATTAATCATGTTATAATTATAGCACAGTTACTAATAATACTATTATAATATACTATAAAAATACAATAAGTATGATACTAGTAATTATATTCTGTAACAAAAGTATGAAGAGTAACAGAGATTGTGACCAATGCTGGATTCAGTAGTATGACCATCCGAGAAATGTCCGTGAAGCAATAATTCGATACCATGTCAGTGTGAAAGCCTAACTTATTATTTTCTACTTGCGATAAAATGTATGTGCGACAGTATATAATGTAGCGATATCACGGGAACGTATGAGTGCAGTCGGCTGCTTGACTCCGATATTGAAATACTTTGACAAATCATAATTCATCAGACTTGTCACGCATCAAGAGGATGTTACATTCTTGCCATCGATGCCAGAGAGATTACAGCATAAGAAACATAGACCTTCTCTCCATGTCTTTTATGCACACTCAGCAGACGTGTCGCTCCACTTCCATTTAAGCCCGTAGAGACGTCTAGACGCGTCCTTTGCTACGGTTTGCAACAGAGAATATGTATCTTAGATTGAGCTGCAAATTCTTATTTCAGCAAGAATATAAATCTGTCTGTCTTTGAGCATTTATTTATTTACTTATTGATGTGGTCTATTTGACAAACATTCTTCAAACGTCCTGGTTATGTAACCTTGTACTGTAAAGTATTTGCAGACTTGCATGATGACATGCCATAAATATCGAAGGAAGCAGCTCGGGGAGAATTTTTTTTTTTTTGGGCCGGTCTCTGAACCCAAACTTCCAAATACGAGGCACGATTTATAACTGCTTAACTAATAGGTTTCGCGGAAGGTCCGGATTTGATTCCCGATTTATTCATATAAGCTTGTCACCCACCGCTCTACGTAAGGTTGTGATACTGCACGTAATATTTGAGAGATGCACTACCAGTGGCGTTACTGATTTTCTTCATTTACTTTTGACTATGGTAGCCATGTTGTTAGGTAGTAATAAGTTTTTGTTCGAATGTGACCCTATGGAAGCATAATGTTGTTGTGGCTTTTCTGTTTATTTTTCGCTTCAGGCTAATGCCGAATTCCTTCTTGAAGGCATCCACGTGAAATATTTCTCCAGCTTTGTTCGGAATTTTCCTTCGTTTTCGTTATTAGGTCGTACTAGTATCTGAATAAAATTAGCAGTTGATCGGCATGATTGATTGAGGATGACTGATAGATGAGAACATTTTAATACCGACAGCGACCGAAACTCATAAATTATGGATCAGCATTACAGAATATGAATCTTCTAAATCAAGTACAGGGCCTTTATATGCAGGTGGTGCACCGTCAGGCCCATAAGTAAAATAAATGAGTTCATTTCGTCTTTTTCATATTTTTGCCGTCGACTTACAGCAGTTTCAGCAAAATGTTGAATGATCAATCTGTGCACTTTGTATCTTATACGAGTACCTTGCAGTTTAAGCACTGCAGAGGCAAACATTTAGGTGACGCAAGCATCTCATAACACTTATGTCACTTAAGGGTGCATTTGGTTGGTAGTCCTTCAAACCTTAATACTTAAGGAAACAGTGTATATACATAAAATGCTTGTTTTGTGTACCTCTAAATCTTTCGTTAGAATAAATTTTGCTCTAGATATTTACGCTAGACAATCGCATAGAGATGTGTGTAGGCCTGTTATCTATAAAGTATTGGTTAATATTTTGGAAATATAATTGAAATGTGTCAACAAATTTTATTAAACTCAGCAACGTACAAAATTTCCAGAAAATTTGTTTTGTGGTTCTCAAGTCTTTAGGGATTGGAATTTCACCCTTACTGTAAATGTGGTATTCGCACTACGTGCACAGGATTGGGTGACAAGTTGAACTGAAAGTACCACTGATGACAAGTAAATTATCGCGTTGGCAGTGATGTACTCTAGTTTTTAGCCATCACAGTGCAACAAATTAACAATTCCACTGTACACAGCGAACGCACTAAGCGACACCGAGCAAATACTATAAATTAACTGATGGTTTGTGTGGGTTTGAACTCGCAGTGTGATGTGTTACATTTCGACTGGGTGGAGCTAGTGTTATTAGTGCAGGCTACACTTGATATAGTGGGACGAGGCTAACTAATCGAGCCCGAAAGGCGTCCTCTTGACAACGCAGGTTATATTACATCCAAATGGTTGTGGTAGGCACGATATTTAGATATGTACCTCGGGAACTGCTGACAATGACCAGAGTCTCACCGTGGCTTGGAAATGTGGTAATTACACATAGGATACATAAACAAGATAGAGATTGAACAGTACACTCTGTGTTTTCGGATGAAAACAAGGACTGACGAGAACGAATTGTTAAATTATCTGAACAACTATAAATATGCATGTTATATTGGGTATATTTAAAATTATTAATGTCCATAGACTGTAAGTAAATAATAATCATTCCATAATAAAATGCAATGTCGCGAGGGGCTTGTATTGATATGTGACGGCAATACATCTTGCCTCCGGCGCAGGATTTTCTTTATCACTATCAGTAATAATTATGCCTTTGTTAATGTGGGGCTATAAATTATTAGAATTGTTGTTTGCTGTTTTGTTTTTGTTATGTATATTTCCACACCCAATAAAGTATTCCAAATATTTTTTTTGGTCTCTGAAGGAATATGTAAAGTGCCTTTTTACAGGCTCCATAACACTGGATGAGGAATAATTGTGACGGATGGATTGTGTCGATAGAGCTCGGTCACTCTCTCTCTCTCTCTCTCTCTCTCTCTCTCTCTCTCTCTCTCTCTCTCTCTCTCTCTCAGTATGTCTTACATTAAACTTTCAAACCCTAATTGTGACTGCTCTTAGACTCCTCCTTAAGCTTCAACATTAAACATGGAGCAACTCGCCTGTCCGATACAAACCATTCCTTATATCCATCTATTTAGCCTGCAGGACATTCAGAGATCAGAAAATTTTATAGTTGTTTTGGACCGCCACTGTCAGTGATCGAGTAATTTTTCTGACGCCAGATTAACGGTAAAGTGCGGAAGGTAGTTCCTTGACCCCGTAGTGTAAATTCATAAATACGTAATGATATTAATTCTTTAATTTTTTGTATAGACACAACAATATTAGTTCTATTTAAAGCTAAATGTTTCGGTCTAAATGTCTACCAATATCAGGTTAAAAAAACACAATAATTAAAAGGCAGGCAAAAGTTGTGACTTGCCACAAAACATCACGTTTTTTGTGGGATCCCACACTTTTAAGATACTCTGTTTTACAATAAAATTGTAAACTCGTATGTGGTCGATGGTAGCTGAACAGTAGTAGTTGGAGTATAGTATTAATATTTTTTTATTTGCTTCCACAAACAAGTGGGTGAAACGTTAATGAAACGTTTAAAGATGTTAATATACACTAATAAGCAGAGTCATAGGTGTTGGTGTAATATGCAGACTGATTGATTTTTCATGTATGTCACGCCGAGTTTGGGAACTATGGGAAGTATATAGCAGAATCTTGAGGTGGGTCATCCCCGTTGTGTGGTATAATAAGAATGTAATGATAATTTTAGTCAACACAACTGTATTAATCTATTTTGCGTATTACAACACTACATGTTTCGACCCTCCTTGTGGGCCATCTTCAGGTGTGTCTAGAAGTCAAGTCATACAAGGTGCATGCAGGGAAGGGAGGGTGGGGGGCCGAGATCTCGTTATGTGGGAAGTTACCTAATGCAATCCATAGATAACTTCCCACATAACGAGATCTCGGTCCCCCCGCCCCTTCCCTGCATGCACCTTGTATGACTTGACATCTAGACACACCTGATGATGGCCCACAAGGAGGGCCGAAACATGTAGTGTTGTAATACGCAAAATAGATTAATACAGTTGTGTTGACTAAAATTATCATTACATTGTATATAGCAGAGTTCTGTAAAGATAACTGTTGTATGGGTCGACGGTCCCCTCTACAAACTAACAACCCTTAATTTTCCCTCGTACCTTGTCAAAACCGTATCTTCCTACCTCAATAGTCGGACGTTCAAAGCGTCCTTCCAACAGCCACATCCACTTGTCGTCGCCTACGGGCTGGCGTAGCTCAGGGTGGAATAATTTCACCCGTCCTATTCAGTCTGTATGTTAACGACATGCCTTCGTCTTCCCGCCACTTCAAGTTGGCTCTGTACGTGGGCGACACAGCCGTAATTGTCGTGTCCAATCAGCCAGCACTGCTCGTCAAACACCTGGAGATCTCAGTGACCTGGAGCGGTGGCTGAGTGAATGGAGGATCGCCATAATTGCGATGCTCTTCGCTAAGGCCGGTAGGCGCATCTCGAAACCCTGACCAGTTCAGCTCTTCGGGGAACCAATCCAATGGGTTGATACCGCCCGTTATCTTGGGATGACCCTTGATAAACGGCGCGCCTCGTCGACACATATCGATCAGGTGAGAAAGAAAGCAGCACAGAGACTGGGAACGCTGGGACCTCTCCTAAACAGGAGACGCGGTCTCTCCATCAGGAATGGCGTTCTGCTCTATAAGCAGCTCATTCGTCCCAAGATGGACTACTCTTGCCCCCTCTGGAGGTCCGCCGCACCTTCCCATATGAGAAAACTGCAGGTGCTTCAGCCCAAGTTTGATAACAGGCAAATTCACGATGATTTGCGAGACCCCTACTTTACCGATCATATCAGATATCTGAAAGATTCGACTCAAAGTTAGCTGACGTGAAGAACCCCTTAGTTACGCAGTTCGCAGACATTTTCGCTGCCCGAGCGTCGACCCGGGTCCCCTAAAGCTGGGAAATCGGGATAGACAACTTGTTTTGGCTACCCGCAAGGCGGCCATGTCGACACTTTGAATTGTGTCCAACTGGCACTTTTCGATTACCCTGACTGAGGGTTTTCCGTGCTTTTTCCTCAGCTGTAATGCAAATGCAAAGGGTATAATACGCAAAGACGGGGCACGTCCCGCACTGTTCCCACGTAAGGTTTCACCGCGACTTATTCCACCTTCAGCTTTAAACTTGACCATTATGGATTCGAATCCCAGCAAGCATTCCAGCCAAAGCAATGTACCCCCCATAAGGCCTCTTGCCTCTTGCGCAATGGTACTCAATTTGCCCACGTCGAGGTATTCAGCTGCGATAGGAAATCTTTAGTGTAAGCGCAATCCCAGTTAGAGTTTAAGGTGTTCAGCGATACGGCAATGCAGGAATGACTAAACAGACCGAGGAACGTCTTCGCCCTCAGTTAGCTCTTTGGTTGGTTCAGTGGTTGGTTCGTTGGTTGGTGATAACCTTTGTGTAAAGTTGAGCTGATTATGAAGAGAAAGCTTACCTTATTTCACATATTTTTTTTATTACGGAATACCTTCCTTCTCTACAAAGTATTTTGAAACTTTCAGATGCTTGTTTTAAAGGAGAAATGTTTAGTAGATGAGCATCCGTGTATCTTTAAATTGTTGGTGTTCCTCTGACGATTGTTATTAAAGCCAATGTAATTTGCCTTTTACATTTTTAACAGTTCCTGGAAAGTGGTTTAAAATAACTGACGTTTGCAAAAATATGTGGTTTATGTACTTTCATGTCTCTTTAATCCCCTCTATTTTGTTCACAGCCATTTGTCGAGATATCCCCCGAAGTAAAGCGGTAGTTATTGAAAAATGGCTTAGATTGTATATGCATTTTGCTAACGTGTTTCACACGGCTTCAAATTGTAATAAAGTTGTCCGTAATTAACTTTGGATTAAGCGGTATCTTTTCGTTTTTTATTGTTTTGGGTGGGGGTGATCGTTTTGAATTTCGGGCTGGGGACCGACAGTCCTGGCAGGGATATTCGTGCTCTGTCCCAGTATCCTAGTGTAGTACGTGCTGGGATTGAACTTACAACTAGGACACGACCACCTCTTTGCAGAAACTTTCTACCTATTATTCACTGTCAGCCTCCTACCATTCGACACTGCAGAGGGTAAGAAACTGATAGTGTCAGTATAAGAATGATAAATAAACAACAAAATAAAATAAAACTGAAGACAGAAGAGCGGATAATATTTGCGTCCACGCAGATTCAAGTAAAGCCAATAAATAACTGGCGCACCGGACAAATTGACAGACATATCGCCCCTCGCTTTCAGGAACTATGTCTTTTGAATCTCGATTGGGGCACCGGTTATTCTGAAGAACATAGCTTGGGATTTTTCTCAGTCCTTAGAATAAAATTTTCTGGTTTTAAACAGAACGTGATGGTTTCCTTCTCCAGGGAAGTGCTCGACGCTGCCAGACATCTACAGTAGACACAGCGCCATTTAAGTTACAGATCACTGGTGCCCTAAATATTGCACTTCACTTAACACGAACAAATTAAGGACAGGACAGCCAAGTTTCAATTATCGATAGCGACATTCCCCTACCTCCCATCTCCAAAACAACTCGCGTTTACACCCGTAAGTGCAGGTATCTAGCTATATCCTCCTGTGTACCTGCGGGCGGAGCGTAAAACGTGTTACATACTTAGGAGATTAAGGGAGTGTAAAACGTCTTTGCTTCACAATACTATCTTGTGGCAAGCACAAAACTTCAGAACATCTACCGTTTTGATATTCTTGGCTGTCACGGCGGTAGACAGTCTACTTAGATTAAGAATGCTGGGTCTTGATGTGGTTTAGCGACGTGGGGTGGTTACCAGCGTTTCAGAGAAGCCTACCGCCTCCATATCCGGTGTGCTCACTTCCACAATGAAGCTGGAGGCAGCGTCTTTCTTGGAAAATTTGTATCCCCTGCTTTACCTTGGAGACAAAGGTAACGGATTTCTCCGAAACTGAGGTAACCATTACTTGAATATGCAGTGTCTTAATCCAAACTGCGTTATCGTAAATCCATCGTTTTGACGTACTGAGTAATTATCTGCACAAAGGCAGCAGATTTCCTCTCTCTCTCTGTTACTCGCCATACACCCAGTCTTTGGAGACTAACTCGGTATTTTATTCTGACCTAAATTGCTACATTGTCTATTTGCTGCAGACGTCGCCTAACGGTTCACCCTGCTTTATTCTGGCTCCTCATTCATGAGGTTTCGAAGTTACACACGACGCACCACAGTCGGTAGGATTTCCTGGACGAGGGGCCAGCTCGTCACAGTGACCTCTACCTGACAACACACAACACTCATAACAGACAAACGTCCATGCCCCCGGTTGGATTCGAACCCACGATCCAAGCAGGCGAACGGCCGTAGACCTATGCCTTAGACCGCGCGGCCACTGGGACCGGCAAAAGGCAGATTAGTAAAAGTGATTATATTCTATAGCATGCCTGCTGAGCCTTTTTGTGATGCGTGGAACTTAGAAAAATTTGGTCTGCATGCTTGCAGCATAAAATTAAATATACAGAATTACGTATTTATAATCATACTTATATGCCCAATTTTACCTATAAATTTTTCTACACATCGTGGAATAAAAAATATACTTTCAATAATAGGAAAAATTTATGACAAATGCAATTCACGACACAGGGTACGGTGTTGCTGTTCCTTGTAGACTTTTACAAAATGAGTTAGTAATGTTCTTTATGTCTCCACAAATGAACGACTCATAAGTGTTCAAAATCATTTCGACATTCTATCTCGGCTTCGCCAGTGGAGGTGTTAAAGTCCTTCTCGTCTCCAATATCTCCGCGGGCAACAGGTTGAGCAGGCCTGAGCTAGACTAGTGTTTCTCAACCGCCGGACCGCGGCCCGGTACCGGGTCCTGGCATCAATTATACTCTGCCACGAGAGGTTCTCCTGAAATTTGTCATTTTAGTTTTCTGAGCAATTTTCATGAATAAATTATTTATAATGGAAATGTTCTGAGGAGAAAAATATTCGTGAATGTGTCGAAAAACTCAGACCCAGATTTTGGCCTGAGGAATCTACAATATGCTACAAGATTTCATTAGTCCAGTGATTGATAACTAATTTAAATGTAATTTTATATTTGTCAACATGCCACACCTTATATATAAGTGTACTAATACTCTTTATGATTACGCCAAAATTAATTATTAATACTTATGTTAGTTTAATGTATGAACTAAAAAAAATGGAAATGTATTTACGAGTAAATTTGTTGGGACCGGGCCCTCGTCTGACGAAAAAAGAATTTACCGGGCCGCGGTCTCACAGAGGTTGAGAAACACTGATCTAGACTACATCGCTGCGATTTTCGGTAGGAGCAAAGAGTGTTTACTTTACCACCGTGCTTCTACGGCCCCTGTGGACAACGAGTGTATAACGCGAGCCCTTTTGGGAAATAAAGTAGACGAAGAATAATAATCACTTAGCTCTAAGTAGTGCTAAACTTGGATGGTTACTTCCACGTCCCCTACACCATAGTTCTGAGGCACAACGACAGGTCACCGTTTTACTCTATGTTATGCTATTCTCACCAGTGCATATTTGACCTTTCACCATTCACCATCTGCACCATTAGAGCCATAAATTTATAAGCTATGTCACCTATCCGTATTTCTCTCTAAATGACCACGTGGATGTAGAGCGTCAGAATCACCCAGTATCAGTACGAACATGTCTGACGATATTTTGATTTATGTCGAAATCTGTGTCAATACCTCATTAGTGTACCTGTGTCGCCAAACATTCACACGCTTCGATGGACCGTCAAATCAACCACCATGGAACTTGGTTGGATATTCACTCGTTACCTCCAGTCATACGCAACACACGATAAAGCAATTTATATCAGCACTTGTAATGAAATTACGTTTATGAATATCATATTAGTGTTTAGAGTAAAGAGGAGAAAGGGCTTCGTTGGTACTGACGACGTTTCAGCATGGGTTATGTGAGCATTTTGTCGTAATGTCAATACAGCTTGAATGCACTCATACCTACGATGAAATCAGTTTATAATAGCCTACAGCATCAAAACGTAATATTGTGTATATGAGTGTAAACACTGTTTATTGGCACAAGAGTAATTGCTTCTTCACAAGGCTTTGTTGTGCAAAGGCCTAATTTAGGAGAGAGTTCTGTCTGCTCCACTGTACCCAGACTCACTCTGGAGCACATACAGACTCCTTTTAATGGCTCCAGAGTGCCCTTTCTTTGGCGTAGAGTCTTCAGCTTGAGCTGACCAGTCGTGATGTAGATCCCAAAATGTGCTGGACACGACTTTCTTTGTGGGGTGATGCTTAGCTGATTTTTAAACTTAGCACTAGATTTAAGAAAGTAATCATTTTCACGCTGTGGCCACCTTAACTGCTGGGAGAGATACCCAATTGTCTATCGAATATGGAATTGGGTGGACTCCGGAGCAGATCTGGATGGTTTGGAAGAGAGGAAAACCTCTTACCCTTACCAGAAATCGAATCACGATTTTTCGGTAGCCCAGCCTTAGTCTTGTCGCTGTACTTACAACGCTATCCTGGCTCCATACTGCCTTCCACGTCCTTTCCGGTTCACCGACCATGCTACCATCCACTAACAACGTTGTAAAATAAAACCCTATTAGAAGAAAGTGAAGTTTGAAAAGGTTGGTGTTGAAAGGGTTCGTGTTCCATTTGACCCGCTGGGCACGGGTTGACACAAGCCGAGCAGGCAGCAACTGGATTGTGAACAACGCACTGAGGACAGAGGCCTCACACTAACACGTTTAATGCCGTATCTGCTTCTTGCAGTGCAGAGCGAGGCAGCATAGAAACAAAACGCAACGAAGGACACGTGATTCGGTGGAAGTTAGGTGTAACTAGACGGAACAGCGACTGGTGGTTAGTTGTGCTGCAGGAGGAATGCATCCTGGAGCGTCTCCCGCTTAGAAGCATTTCAGAGGGAGTGACATTCATATAGGCGACAGTTTTTAATTGTGTGTGTGTGTGTGTGATATTTGTCGTCGTCAGCCTTCTGCATTCATTTGCTTGAAATGTGAAGAATTTTCATCCTTTACATAGGCATGTATAGGAATAACATGCATAATATAGTGAAGGAATGCGAATCAACTGGTGAGAAAATGGAAATCAAAAGGTAAGAGAAGTAAAGTAAACTCGTACTAACATAGAATAGGCGAAGCACTTATTTATGTCACAGGATCAGTATCTGTGAGTGAAGGTGCAAGTGTTGTCGTAATGCGTTTCTTTACTTGAGCTTACAGTTCCTTCTCGGTCACCATGCAATTAATTCGGCGGTTGCAGTTTAGAATTTGACGGGTACTGAAGTCGCGTTTCTAACACAGATCAAAACAAACATAAATCAAACTAAAATTTTCACTGCAGAAAACTGAAAACCTTGTCTTCTGTGACGTTTATTAAATTAAATACGAAACCTAAATATTTTTGATTGCGGTTTGTGTTTCGGTCTATATTGGCAACTGTGTCTTCCGTCTGTTTTTATCCATGTTGGCAACGGCGACTTCAGTTCTAAGAGCGTTCGTGAAGTTGCGAAAAACACGTGTGAGAGATTCGTCATGTCCGTCCGTCCGTCCGCGTGAAACAAATCGGCTTCTGCTGGGCAGCTTTTCGTGATATATTGAAATGGTGCATTTTACTAAAAATATGTCAGGAAAATTCAGGTTTGTTAATATTTAAAAAAAATACGGGCACTTAACGTGAAGATCAACACACATTTATGCCTACTTTGGTAACAAGCCTTACAGTGCTTTCCGTCCATATTATTCGATAGTAATCGACAGAAAACTAGCTTAATTCTTCATACGAATTACGTAAATAGAAACGTGCTTCCATTTACGTACGAACTGTGTACGAAGTTTGTTTTTAAACTAGCAATGACGAAATATACCAAAGGGGTGAAAATGTATGGTTATGTATGACCTGTTAATGTAACAGAATTAAAGTAGACATATAAATATTGCGTCCTGCAAAAAATTAATAACAGTCTATAATAACAGTAAAAGCATGTTGTAATATGTGCAGAGCTGTGAACAGTAACAGTATGTGGACACAGAGGGTTAAATGTTATGACCATCCGATAATTGTCTGTCATACAAAATTCCGAACGTACCTCATTGTTATTTTACACGTTCACTTCCGGTCTTGTTATGTACAATGACGCCACAAGAAGTAATAGCAGATGCGATAATATATGTACGATATTTTGATTTTTTGAATGTGTATTTGTAAGTATGATATTTGGACCTAGGAGGGACGAGGTAACGAGAGAATGGAGGAGATTGCATAACGAGGAGCTAAATGACTTGTACTCCTCACCCAATATTGTGCGGGTGATAAAATCGAGAAGAATGAGATGGGCTGGGCATGTGGCGCGTATGGGTGAGG
>Ga0123355_10014567_pt1 | contig 12306 bp, 17 predicted proteins | sample TergutEmb28metaG_3_FD_89872 | JGI IMG/M metagenome (GOLD analysis project Ga0123355, IMG submission 89872) | Embiratermes neotenicus P1 segment gut microbial communities from Petit-Saut dam, French Guiana - Emb289 P1 | ecosystem: Host-associated > Arthropoda: Insects > Digestive system > Gut ...
ATCTCGTTACCCCTTACCGTACAATGCAGCCCCCTACGGGGGCCAAGCCCGCCGCGGAAAGACCACAATTACACAGTAACTATAAGCCCAAAAGGAATCAAATGTCAAGCGCCCGCGCAAAACCGGTGCGATCTTCTAGGCAAGCGCCGTGTTTTCCGGCCCGGCGCGCCCGCGGGCGCGGAGCGAGCCCGCCCGCGGCGCAAAACGGCGGCTTGCCAGCGCGTTCCTTCCAAAAATTCAAGCCCAAGGCGCAAGGAAACCGGGGTTTGCCCCAAAATTAACAGAAATCGTGGCAAATTCGTTAAGCCCGCGCCCATGCCGGGCGAAAATCTTGCCAAGCGGCTTGACTCTCTCCGCTTGTTGCGTTAGGCTTAGTAGTGAGCTATTTCCCGAATCAAGGAGCGGAGAATGTCCCCGGTTTACGATTACAAACGACTTGAAAGCAGCATCGTCCAAAAGGCAGGCAATGCGTTCAGGATCGTGGGTCGCGGCGCGCTAGGGGCGCTGCGGGCATTCTGGCGTTTCCTGATTCGCCGCTACACGCTGGTTTTCGTTCCCCATTCCGAAAAAAGGGTCTATAACTTCCACGTAAACGTCCTTTCGATGATCTGCTTCCTGCTCGTCGTCGGCGGGACCGCGGGCGCTTTCTTCTGGTCCAGCGCCAACTACAGCGAGGCCAGGGTCGCCCTCGCCGGCACGGACGGCCGCCTAAGGGACGTCCAGGCGAGCCTGGACCAGCTCCGCGGCGAGGCTGACCACCTTTTGCGGGAGGCGCGGAGCTTCGAGACGGCCCTTTCCAGCGTCTTCGCGACGATCGGCGTCAGCTCCGGCTCCGTGGCCCAAGGGTCGATGGACGGCGACTTGAGCGCGTTCTTCAACATCCGGGAAACCCCGGACGGCATGTCGCGCGAGGCGGACGACGTGAGGCGGCTCGCCGCGTACCTTTCCGAGATAACCGAGCCGATCTGGGAAGTGGGCAGGGTTCTGGGGGCCACCACCACCCTGCTTACCGACATCCCGAGCATATGGCCGGTGTACCGCGGGGTCGGCAGGATCACCATGCATTTCGGGCATAACCGGCACCCCTTCAGCGGGCAGTTTTACATCCACAACGGGATCGACATTTCCACCGGCCGCTCCGGCGACCGCGTCCTCGCCGCCGCCAACGGGCAGGTGGTCAGCGTGAACAGCGACCCGACCGGCTACGGCAACTACATAATCATCAGGCACAGGCACGGTTACTACACCCGGTACGCGCACCTGCAGTCCTCCAGCGTCAGGCTGGGGCAGCGCGTGCAGCAGGGCGACGTCATAGGCAATATAGGCAGCACTGGGATGTCAACCGGCCCCCACCTGCATTTCGAGGTAATCATCGGGTCGGATGTTGTCGATCCATACCAGTACATGCGAATCCGCTCCTCCTTGTGGGCGGGGCGGCTCTAGCGGGGTCGTTTATGCCCCCCAGCAAGCACAAAGACTTCTCTATCAACACTATCATAGGGCCTAATGCCACCTTGAGGGGGGACATCGAGACAGGGGGGTTCACCCGCATCGACGGCAACGTCATGGGGAACGTAACCGCCGCCGGCAGGGTCGTAATCGGGGAGCGGGCGAGGATAAAAAGCAACGTTTCCGGCACCGCGATCACTATCGGCGGCGTGGTGTGCGGCAACGTTATCGCCGCAGAGTCGCTGTTGGTGCTTTCCACGGCGCTGGTGCTGGGCGACATCATCACCCGCCGCATACAGGCGGACCACGGCTGCCTAGTCCACGGCAAGGTGCTGGTGTGCCACGACGACGAGGAGTGGGACGCGGCGGTCAGCGAGCACCGCGACGCCCAGGGGATAAAGTCGGCGCTGCCGGTTTTCTCCGCGGCCAGGCCCCCCGCGCCTGAATCCGCGGCGCTCGCGGACTCGGGCGTCTAGGCGCGCTTATGGCGAAAGTAGAAACCGACATTTCCCTGTTCATGAATCCCAAGGCCTACGCCGGCGCGAGGGACGATAAAAAGGCGAAAGGCGCGGGCAGGTCGGGCAAGCCCGAATTTTTCCGCCTTTTCGACGAGATACGGAACAGCGCCGCCGGGGACGTCGGCGCGGCGGCGAGCCTGCCCGAGTGCGAGGAGACGCTCGATTTTCTCATGGACGAGGTTCGCAGCACCGGGGACGCCCTGCGAGGCAGGCCCTTCCCCGAGGAAATTCTCCGCTACAAGCGGTCGGTGCGGAATTTCATCCATTACGTGGTCAAAAACGGCTTCGAGCTGAGCCACGAGACCGGCATCCCAAAGTTCCTCAAGGCGAACTACAAGGGCCCCCGCGGAACCCCCGAGGCGATGAAGCAGCTTGGCTACACGAAAATCCGGGTGATCGACGAAAGGCTGGAAACGCTGGCGGCGATGCTGCTTTCTAGCCAGAAACAGCAGATCGAGATAGCCTCCCGTCTTGAGGAAATCACGGGTCTTTTGGTAGACTTATTGCAGTGACAGACATGAGCGACATTGAAGATATGGAAGACGAGGACATTTCCCTCCTAGAGGACAAATCCGAGGAGCGGGAGTCGAGCGTGATCGTGAGCAAGGGGAGCGAGCCCATCGCCTCCGACACGCCCATATACCGGCTGCGCCTCTCCTACTCCCACGAGACTTTCCTCGCGATTTACCGCGGCGACGCCCTCGCCCCGGGCTCCATGGTCATAGTCCCCACCCGCTACGGCAAAGACCTCGCGCAGGTGATAGGGCCGGTGCGCTGCAAGTGCGGCGTCTCCGACATCGTGTGCATCGAGCGCCCCGCGGCGAAAAGCGACATGGACAAGGCCGAAAGCAACCGCGCCCTGGAAGAGGACGCCTTCAAAGCCTGCAAGGAAAAGATAAAAACCCACCGGCTTGACATGAAGCTCGTCCACGTCCATTACCTGCTCGAGGAATCGAAGATACTGTTTTTCTTCACCGCGGAAAACCGCGTCGATTTCCGCGAGCTTGTCAAAGACCTGGTCGGCGTTTTCAGGACCCGCATCGAGCTAAGGCAAATCGGGGTCCGCGACGAGGCGCGGATCATCAGCGGGCTCGGCGTCTGCGGGCGCGGCTACTGCTGCCACGCCGTCTCCGACAAGCTCAAGCCGGTGTCCATCAAAATGGCGAAAGACCAAAACCTCTCGTTCAACTCCATGAAAATCTCAGGCCCCTGCGGAAGGCTGCTTTGCTGCCTTTCCTACGAGCACAATTTCTACAGCGAGCAGGTCCGCCTTGTCCCGCAGGCGGGCGCCCGCGTCAGCCACGACAACGGAACGTGGACGGTTACCGAGGTGAACATGCTTACGTGCCAGGTAAAGATGAACGACGCCGACGGGCGCTCGGTAACGCTGCCTTCTTGCCAGTTTGAGCGCGTTGACAACCGCTGGCAGGTTAAGCGTTCTTAACGAGCCTCTCGCAAAACCGCAGGAGGATGCGCGATGGACATTCAATTACTCTTGATAATAGCGCTGGTGCTTTTTTCCACCAAGGCTATGTCCCTTTTGACGAAAAAACTTCACCTGCCCCAGGTAGTGGGCGCGCTGATGGCGGGCATCCTGCTCGGGCCCGCGGTGTTCAATTTTATCCAGCCGTCGGAAACGCTCTCCTCCATGGCGGACATTGGGGTTTTGCTGCTGCTTTTTTCCGCGGGAATGGAAACGGACTTCGCGAAGCTTCGCCGCTCCCTGGGCTCCTCCACCGTGATCGCCGCGATGGGCATTATCCTTGCCGTGGGCGGGGGATTTGGCATTGCGATGCTGTTCGGCCTCTCGGGGATAGAGGCGTTCTTTATCGGCGTCATCATAGCTTCCACGTCCACGAGCATCACCGTCGAAGCCCTGCATGAACTGGGCAAGCTGAAATCCACGTCCGGCACCGCGATTATGGGCACGTCGGTAATGGACGACATACTGGGCATAGTCATACTCGCCGTGGTTTTGGGCATGAGCACCGGCGGCGTAAGCATCGCCTCGGTTGGGATAACGCTGGTTAGGATAATAATATTTTTTATTTTCGCCACAATTTGCGGGTTCGGCGTCAACAAGCTGTTTAACTATATGTACGGCAAGTTTGGCATAAAGCGGCGGTTTTCTATTTTTGCGCTGGCGTTCTGTTTCCTTATGTCATTTCTCGCCGAGCAGTTTGGCCTCGCCAGCATCACTGGGGCGTTTATCGCCGGAATCGCTTTCTGCAACACGCGCTGCGTCGAGCAGCTTGAAACAAGCACCAACACGCTTTCCTACATGTTTTTCACCCCCGTGTTTTTAGCGAACATAGGCCTGCACGTGAACTTCGCAGGGCTGGACGGAAGAATATTTTTGTTCACGGCGTTCTTGGTCGCAGTGGCAATGCTGGCGAAAATCATCGGCTGCGGCGCGGGGGCGAAAATGTGCAACTACAAAAACAGCGAAAGCCTTCAGGTCGGCGTTGGGCTAATGACCCGCGGCGAAATCACGCTCATTGTCGCAAGCAAAGGCATTGCCCACAGCCTTTTGGATCCGGGGCTGTTTTCCAGCATCATCCTTGTCGTTTTGGTAACAGTACTGCTCACGCCTATTCTGCTTTCCGTGTCATACCGCTCTGAAGGGCCTGCCTTGGAAACCGAAGAAAACGAAAAAGAGTGATAATGGGGTTGTTCTGGAACTCCATAAGTTCCAGAACAACCCCCATTGAAAACTGTCTGCTTGCCCGCAAACCGCGATCCCTGCTATACTTTGCTTTATGGATAACTTGCCCCGAAACAGCGCATGGCTTTACGACCTGGATCACAGGGATCACCTCCGCGATGACATTCCCTTCTACATCGAGTACGCCAAGCAGCAGCAGGGAGAGGTATTGGAGCTTGGCTGCGGCACCGGGCGCGTGGCGCTGACCCTCGCCGACAATGGGTTTCAGGTTACGGGCCTTGATTTATCCCAGCAAATGCTGGATGTGTTCCGCAAAAAATTGGCGGAAAAACCTGGAAACAAAATAGAGATAATCCACGGCGACATGTCCGATTTTCGCCTCGACAAAAAATTTGCAATGATTATTGCGCCATTCAGGGCGTTTCAGGCTTTGACGGATGATAAGGATATCGCGCATTCCGTTGAATGCGTCCGCGACCATCTGGCAGACGACGGCATTTTCATCATCAATGCCTTCAATCCGCGCCCTGTTATGGACCAAAACTGGTGTTATGGCGAAACCGTCTCGTGGGAACGGCAAGACGAACAAACAGGCATTCACGTCGTCAAAAAACACAGGGGAGACAAAATTGACACAAAAAATCAGGTAATCTATGTGCATTTTGCATTTGAAGTTACCTATCCAGACGGCAGAACGGAAAGAATCGCGGACGATTTGACGCTAAAATATCACTACCGCGACCAGCTTCTTGCGGTCATCGAAAAGGCTGGGCTGGAAATAAGCGAGGAATATTCTTGGTACGATAAAGCGCCGCCTGGAGGGCGAGAAATTATTTTCGTGTGCAGAAAGAAAGGGAGGCGCAAACAGTGAAATTCACACGCTACGACAACACGGCAGACTTTGCCGCCGATGCGCTTGAGATCCTGCTTGAAAACGAGGTACAAAACAATTTGCCAATCAGTTTTATCAAAAACGAGCGGGGGTTTGATACTTCTAATTGGATGCTGTCAACGATAAAAGACAAAGCGGGCAGCGTTGTGCTAACCGCCGCCTGCACGCCGCCTTTTAACATCGTTTTATACGAGACTGGCAATAAGCCAAACGATGATGCCGTTCAACTGCTTTCCAAGGAACTGAAAAGCATGGGCTTCGCCTTGCCTGGCGTAATAGCAGAGCAGGGCTTGGCACATCGATTTGCGGAAACGCATATGGGCAGTGGCGGCTTTCACAGGCATGTGTCATTAAACATAATGCGCCTGGACGTTGTTAAAGGTATAAAAAAATCTGCGGGTGTTTGCCGAGAACTTTGCGAGAGCGATTTGTTTTTTATGCCGTATTGGGAAAAGGCATCTCAGGAAGAATGTGAGATTAAAGTTTACGACATTAAGGAGAATGCCGAAAGGATAAAACATCGGCTTGGCAAAAGCATGCATTACGTTTGGGAAGGCATTCACCCTGTTTCATCTGCCATTAATTCCCGCAACACGGAAAACGGCGCAGGGATTAGCGGAGTTTACACGCCTCCGCATTTCAGGGGAAAGGGGTACGCCTCGTCGCTAGTTGCGGAACTGTCGCAAAATTTACTGGAACGGAGTAACAAGTTCTGCTTTTTGTTTGCCGAAAACCCTGTTTCCTGCGGAATTTATCGCAAGATAGGATATTACGACCTTTGCGTGTTTGACGAAATAAGGTTCGGGGATAAGCATGGTTAACACTCTGCGGCTGTTTGTTGCAATAAATTTTAACCGCGGAACAAAGGAAAAACTTGTCGCCTTGCAAGACACTCTCCGCGCCCGCTCCAAACGCGGCAATTTCACCCTGACTGAAAACTTGCACCTTACCCTTGCCTTCATAGGCGAATGCAACCAAAAACAAACCGCCGATGCCCAAGCCGCAGTTGCCTCAATGCGGTTTGAGCCTTTCGACGTACGGATTGAGAGCATCGGGCGCTTCAAGCATGATCGCGGGGACATCTGGTGGGCGGACGTAAACGCGGACAAGCCCCTGCTGGACTTGCAGCACAAACTAGCCCGCAGATTGGCTAACGCGGGTTTCGAACCCGAAAAACGGAAGTACAAACCGCACATTACCCTTGCGCGACAGGTCGTAACAGACGCAAGCTCATGGCAAATAGCGCATTTCAGCGAAACCGCAAGCCAGATCCACTTGGTAAAATCTGAACGTATTGACGGAAAATCTGTATATACGCCAGTCTATTCCACTAACATCTAGCAACCCATTCCAAAACAAATTAATTATTCGCATTGTAGCACCGCTTGACACGCACAGCCCAAAAGACAATAATGAATGCTCAAGTTTCGTCTTTCATCTTCATGGAGGGATAACATGTTTTTATATCATTATTTCGAAAAAGAAAGAGGTCCTTTTCTTAGTTTGTCGAGTTTACCTGATGAAGAAGCAGTAGAGATTCACGAAAACTTGGAATCAAATAATAACATTTTTGCTAGGCGTAATTTTGACAGAAAATACATACAGAACCGCCGCATGGTTGAAGATTGGCTGCATGAAGAATTTATGAGAAAAGGTGGGAAACCAAAAGAAAGAAAACCTCAATACATGACTCTGGGAGAATGCCACCATTGCAAGTCATGGTTTGATTGTGCGGATTTTATCAAGATACCACTTAATGAATTTGATATAAATACAATATCATTTACATATGGCGATTCATTTCCTACATTTTTTGCCCCACAATTTGGCGACAAGTCAGAATACAGGCTTAATATTTATATGAACAATGAAATCTGGGATATAATAGAAAAACATGGCTTTCCGCAAGATGCATGGACCGAGAAAACCCCTCACTATGCACCGAGCTATGTGGAAGTGCAAGTCTGGAACTATACTCCGCTTGAAAAATATAAATTATTACATATACCTTCGCATTCACAAATATTATAAACCAGGCACTACACATAACCTGAACAGGTTAGCAAAACACACAAAATCTTGAAAACCATAATAACAAATTCCGCCCTGAAAGAAAAGCGCAGAGGCATCCTCAGGCAGAATGAAGAAGAAGCGCCAATAAGGAAAATGCGACAGCATTTCACGGGCGCAAAAGGTGTGGTGGAAGAAATTGCCACAAAGGACGACGCCCCAGTTGGTAATTTCTGGAACCCGAGCCACCAAATAGGCAGCGTAACGTCAATTGTGTGTTACGTGTTGGTTTTGTATTTTTTATGAATTAAATACCAATGTATATCCAATAACCCCATCATAATATGGTTCATTATTTTTTATTAATTCAAATTTTCCATTTGTATATTCATCGATTGTTTTTATCCAGAAATTTTTAGCGGCTTCATTTTTTGGATGCCACCAAATTTGCCATTTTCCTTTATGCATATTTAAAATATGTTTTACGCAATATTTTCCAATCCCTTGTCGTTTATATTTATTCATTATGAAAAAATCATCTATTGCATAATTTGATTCGATTTCTTTTAGTTGACGACCATTATAAACCAAAATAAATCCAGCCAACTTATTATCAACTTTAATAAAGTATGGATGTCTATTCTCTTCTGTCCAGTATAGGTTTAAGTCATCCAAATCATCATACAAACCCACTTCATTTACATCAATAGGATTATACTGAGAAAGGTCATAAATATAATGCTCTCCTAATTTTTTTAGAATTTCTATTTCTTCAGTTTTTACAGGTTCAATTTTAATATCCATATTAATATTTAGTTTTAATATCATTTACAATTTTATCCAAAACCTGTTTTCGATTTTTTGAAACATCATAAGTAACTGGAGCATATTTTTTAAAATTGTCCAAAAAATTTCGACTATATTCTATACCACTGATCACATGACTTCTTAATTCATCATCACTAAGATTATATGTCCAGTCATCTTCTACATCATATTCCCTTATATCGTTAAATAATTCAGTGGGAGTTTGATTTGGATAAATTAAACCTATAAGTAAGTGGTTATCTTTCCATTCATCATACATTTCCAAAATTGGTAACATTTTTTCAAAATCAAAATGACTTCCACTCCCTTCAATCACATATTTGGTTCCATTATGGCAACAAGAACGATATGATAAAGTACCAAGGAAATGAGCAAGAAATGGCATTAAATTAGCATTAATCTCTTCGATGTCATTCGATCTACTAATTCCTAATTGAGGGAAGGACCTTTCAAATACAGTAATTATATCATCAGTGCCAATAACACTATAATTTAGTTCTTCGTTTATTTTTTTTGCTAACGTTGTTTTACCTGCTCTGCCAGTGCCAAATATTATAATGTTTTTCTTCATTAAAAATCTCCTTATTGATTCCCGTGAGTCAGCCCCGCCCCATGTACACGAAGTAATCAAAGTCTGCGTACTTGGCCCAGCGGAACTTTTTCCGGTGGACTTCCGCGAAACCCATCTTTTCGTACAGGGCCACCGCGCCTGAGTTCGTGTCTTTCACTTCAAGCACGTAGCGCTTGTACTCGGGCAGCGCCAGCAGGTGGCTCAGAATCGCGGTCGCCACGCCTTTTTTCTTGTGCCGCGCGCCGGTTACCACGAACTCGATCGAAGCCGTCTTGGCGTCCGCCTTGACCTGCCGCGGGTATTTCGGATTGCTGCTGAGGTACCTGAAGCCGAAGGACGCCAGCAGGCCCCTCGCAAGCCCCAGGTGCCTCACGAGCATTTTCCTGTCGTAGCGAACGCAGTACTCGTCCACGCCCAGGCAGGCGATAACCCCCGCAATCTCGCCGCCGACTACCGCCGCATAGAAATGCTTGAGCGCAAACATGTGGGCGCACGCCCGCGCCAGCTTTTCCCTGTCTTTTGAGAACATTTTCAGGTCGTCGTAGAACCCGTCCACGAATATCTCGCTGATTTTCTCCCGGGCGCCTTCGCCCAGGTCAATCGCGCGCTTGATTTCCAGGGAAGAGCCCTACGCTTCCGCGCCCGCCAGCGATGTCGGAGCCGGCGACGCGGGGGCGACGGAAGCCGCCGCGGCCTTTTTGTCCCTTTTCCTGACGATGAGTTCCTTGATCTTCGCGGCCTTGCCGATCTTCCCGCGGATATAGTACAGCTTGGCGCGGCGCACCTTGCCCTGGCGCATCACCTCGACCTTGGCCACGCGGGGGGAATGCAGGGGGAAGATGCGCTCGACGCCCACGCCATAGGAATTCTTGCGCACGGTGAAGGTTCTCCCCACCTGGGCGTTTTTCATGGCGATGACAAGGCCCTCGTAGACCTGGATGCGCTCTTTCGCCTGGCCGGTTTTGGCGTCCATGCCCTCGATGATCCTGAAATGCACCTTCACGGTGTCCCCGATTTTGAAATTGCCAGGATCCGCTTTCATCTGGGACGCGTCAATCGCCCTAATCTCGTTCATCTCTCGTGTCTCCTTCGCCCGCGCCCCTCTGGGAAAGGCGGTCTATGATGCCGTCAGTCTCGCCGCCGAAAAGCCCCGATTCCCTGCCGCGCAGGATCAGATCCGGCCTGCGGCGAAGCGTCCTTTCGACGCGCCTTTCGAGCCGCCAGCGCCGGATGTTCTCGTGGTGCCCCGAAAGCAGCACCTCGGGCACTCTCATGCTACCATAAATCTCCGGGCGTGTATACTGCGGGTATTCCAAAAGCCCGCCCGAAAAGCTCTCCTCGTCCAGCGACTCGGGCGTTATCACCCTGCCGACCAGCCGGTACGTCGCGTCGATCAGCGCCAGCGCCGCGACCTCGCCGGAGGACAGCACGTAGTCGCCCACGGACACCTCCTCGTCAACGTACAGGTCGATCACGCGCTGGTCGATGCCCTCGTAGCGCCCGCACAGCAGCACCAGCTCGTCCTCGGCCGCAAGCTCCCACGCGAGCGCCTGGCTGAGCGCCCTGCCGGAGGGGCTGAGGTAGACGACTTTTTTCCTGGGAAAGGGGGGGCTGTTACCGGGCGTTTCCCCGCCGCGGCCGCCTTTTTCGTCCGCCCCCCCTTCGCCGCAGCCCGCTTCGCAGTCTCCGGCTACCCCCCGGGCGGGGAGGCCCCGCTCGCCCGCGCTGCCGCCCTTCATTCGAGCGCCAGCGGCTTCCAAGGCGCGCCCCAGCGGCTCGGGGAGCATGAGCATCCCGGGGCCGCCCCCGTAGGTCGCGTCGTCGCAGGTCTTGTGCTTGTCCAGCGCAAAATCGCGGATGTTGATCGCCCTGTACCCGACGATCCCGCGGGCGACCGCCTTCGCCATGATCGAGCTAGCGAAAAAAGCGTCGATTATTTCCGGGAAAAGCGCGAGGACCGTGTACCTCATTCCAGGACCCAGGCGTTTTTCAGCACCGCGAGCCCTTTCTCCAGGTCAACGTCGCCGAAAAACTCCCCGCGGAACGGCACGAGCCTCGTCCCCCCGCCTCTCGCGAGGGCAATCTCGGCGAGGTCGCCGCCGCCCGCGTCGATCACGGAGACGATGCGCCCCAGTACCTCGCCCGCGGCGCAATCGCCGCCCGCGTCGCCGCAAACCACGTCAAGCCCCTTGAGGTCCTCCACGTAGAATTCCCCCGGGCGCAGCGGCGCGGCGTCTTCCCGCCCAACCAGCAGCTCCGCGCCGGTGAGCTTCCTCGCCGCCTCGGGGCTGTCGAAGCCCGCGAAGCGCATTACCAGGGACGGCGGCACCGCGGAGCTTTCCTCGATGCCGATCTCGCGCACCTTGCCGTCCTGCCGCAGGGTCGCCGACCTCAGCCGCAGCAGGTGGCCCGTCTCGCCCGAGAGCGTTTTTACCTTTACGAAGCCCTTCAGCCCGAAGGGCGCGCCGACGACGCCGGCGACGAACTGCCTTGTCATGCGATCGGGGAGGCGGCCCCCGTCAGTCGAGAATTTCCAGCACCGCGTGCTTGCCAGTCTTGGCGGTGGCGGCCATTAGAACCGTGCGCATGGCCTTTGCTATGCGCCCGTGCTTGCCGATCACCTTGCCAATATCGTCCTCGGCCACCCGCAGCTCCAGTATGGTGGATTTCTCGCCCTGCACCACGCTCACGCTGACCTGCGACGGATCGTCCACCAGGGACTTCGCGATATATTCCACCAGATCCTTTTCCATGCCGATAACCTCGCCGGGCGCCCTACTTTACGCGAAGGCCCTTTTTGTTGAAAATCCTGCGGACCGTGTCGCTGGGGACGGCGCTCTTGTCGAGCCAGGCCCTCGCCTTCGCCTCGTCGAAGCGGATCTGCTTTTCTTCCGCCTCTATGGGGTGGTAATACCCCAGCTCGTCGAGTGTCTTTCCATCCCGCGGCTTCAGCTTGTCCATTACCACGATGCGGTAGTAAGGGCGCTTCTTGCTGCCGAATTTCTTGAGTCGTATCGTGACGCTCATCGTTCCTCCTAGGTTAGGCGCGCCGTTTCCGAGCCTCGGAAAGCCCACGCCTTCCCGCCAGCCTACACGAATCCGCGGCTTTGGTCAACCGGCCCCGTTTCCGCAACACGGGAATCAATTTTGCTTTGTTGAAGGATTGTTTCCCGGCCTTCGGCCCGCCGCCGGGGGGGCAGCCCGCCCGCGTCGGTCAGGTCGCTTCGCTCCAAATGCCCTCCGCAGGCGGCTGCCCCCCCGGCGGCGCCTGGTAGCTGGGGCAGGTTCATCCAGTGCATTGCTTCCGTGGCTTGGTGTGGTTTTTTTAGGTAGAAAGAAAGCCCCTGCGTGGCTTCTTTCTTGAATTCTGTAC
>Ga0123355_10014568_pt1 | contig 12306 bp, 5 predicted proteins | sample TergutEmb28metaG_3_FD_89872 | JGI IMG/M metagenome (GOLD analysis project Ga0123355, IMG submission 89872) | Embiratermes neotenicus P1 segment gut microbial communities from Petit-Saut dam, French Guiana - Emb289 P1 | ecosystem: Host-associated > Arthropoda: Insects > Digestive system > Gut ...
ACACACACACACACACACACACACACACACACACACTGACTTTGCCGTACCGTACTTAATTCCTTTTACAGTTGCCATGCAGGGTAGAGGGGCGAGTGACACTGCCCTGCCATGAAGACACTGAGGAATTGCATTTATACCGTAATACTGATTTAGCGCAAGATCTGTGAAGGACATAGTGAATGCACCGGCATTCTCTTCTCTGCAGTGGCGTAACCTGGGGGAGGGGCGAATGGTACTGCTGCCTCCGGCGGATGAGTCCCAAGGGTGGTCAAATAAACTTCTACATGATTGTTTCCTCTCAACAAATTTTACACTATTGAGCCAAGTACAAGGGAATCCTATAAATAATTGTGATTATTCAAAGTTCGTGATTACGTGCTCCGAGCACCAGGAAATCTAGCTAAGCCATTGCTTGTCTGCATTAACTTTTGGAAAACCTATAGTTATTACAGATGACTTGCTGCAAAGGTGGTGAATCCTGCGTTTTGCTAAGCAATTTATTTACGTGTTTCACGTAGCTCTGACACTACCTACAGAATATTTTACTAAACAGCAGTAAGCCGCTGGTTATTCTGCAGGAAAAGTAATTTGTTTTCTGTGAAGCAGAATCGGAAGTCCTGTAACGTAAAAATTCAATTCAAATGTACGTCGGACTTCATGAGGTCAATTAACAATAGAACATCCTGGTTTTCTAAATGCCTGTTCATTTTCTGTTACATAGTTTCTAATACGGTAATGCCATATTCTTAGTTGCCAAATTTATTGCCCAGTGTTTCGTTGAATGAGGTTGGTAGGTATTAAATAAATAAATTGAGAAGGCAAGGACCAAAAGGATACTTCGTTTTCTCGATGGCGCTAACTATGAAGGACGCTGTCGCCGGGATGTAATTCCTTTTAGTTTGGTAGAAATTTACTAGTTTCAGAGGAATTTGATGCCTTTATGAAAATGAAGACATTAGATTACACTGGAAGTCGTCAAATTTCAGACAAGTTACGCTTCATCACATCATATAAGATCCTGTACGGAGGACATCTCTCAAAATCTTTATTAAAGTAGAATTCTGCCACAGAAGTTTCTTGGAATAATGAGGCAGATCACGATAAAATTAGTAAAGAATGTACCCAGGGTGGTAACAGCTGCCAAAACTTCCAATACGTGAAGCGGTTATGGCAGACACTCGGCAATAGCTTTCAGTGTTTTGCCCTAAAATGACATTACTTTAATACAAAAATTTTAATCTCAGATGCCATTGTACTTGATTTTAAATTGTATGGAATAAAAATTGCATAGTTTTTTTATACTGAGGTGTCAAACAATTGAATACATAGGCAGTTTTATCGCACACGTATGAAGGAATCAACTACCATTCTGATATTTTATGGACGATAGGGATTGTTTATCGCGCTGTAGCTGTATTTGTCTAAAAAGAAATATAAAACCAGATATAATTATTTTATTCGAAGTAATAAAATGTATAGGACGGTATGTTTTTTAGTATCTGAAATATACCGAACGCAGAAGATTCTGTAAATTCTTTTGAATCAGCCACATTCATTTCTTACAATAAAACGAACTAGATGAACTAATTTCTCAAATTTATTTTGGAATAAAACTCTACATGTTTCGGACAGTTCCTCTGTCCAACATCAGGATTTTTTCACTGTATACACAACAATGGTATATGTCATACAGGTTTTGCTGTGTGTACAGTGCTAGACTCCTGATGATGGAAAGAGGAATTGTCCGGAATATGTAGAGTTTTATTCCAAAATAAATTTGAGGAATTAGGGCATCTAGTTGGTTTTATTGTAAGAATATATCACGACACGCCGTCATTTAAACGTCAAAATCACATTAAATTGTTTAATCATTTTGAAAGATTACACGTACATTGGTTTATAATCACTGATCAATTAAAAATTGGAATTAATAAAGCCTTTTATATTAAGATAGTTGTTTAAGAGTGAATATTTTTGACTTTAAAATAAACGAAAAGAACAAAAGACGAACGGTTGTTTTACACATAGGTATATATGTCACTGCATGTAAAGTTGGTTTATAAGTTGATTTTTACACTATGCACTTTACATGCAAGATTATAATATTAAAATAGGCCTGTAGGATTTCCTCGTCGACTGCCTTTTAGATGGGCCAACATCTGACTGTTCTTATGCCACTACTATACGGCAAATGTCGGCGTGACCTGTGTAGTGTGACTCTGTCATGCGGGATGCATAGTTCGAAAGTGACATTTTGTTAACTACTAAGTGTTATGGCAGTAGTGCGCATTAGTTGCTGATTGAAATACTTGATTGCCTTTATGTATTCCAAACACTTATGTTCGTGCGATTCCTACGTGTGTTTGAGATCAAGAAGAATGTAGCTGGAATTCTTACCAGAAACGACGGCGATCCAGCAGATGCAGAGCGCTGACGCTACGAGCCGGAGGGCTGACATGGCCCCGACAGCGTGCCACTGTACCGGTACACTGAGCTCATGTCAGGACAACCCACAACGCTCAACACTTACTTGCTCACTGTCACTTGTGCCTTTGCTGGACGTCGCGACGCGCGAATGGTCTTACGGTCGGTCGGACGACGACTGCTGCTTAGGACCCACACTCCCGGCCCTGTTCTGGCTGAGACTTCGTCTGGACAGGCAAGCGCACTGACTTTCTGGATACGAGCGTGACTCCACCTCCTGCGCGGGTATGCACCACCGCGCCACGTGCTTACCAGGACTGCAGGAACGTTGTCGAAATTTAGAAAAAAGTGGAAACTAAACCCGCTGACTTGTCAAATTGCCATGTTAAAGGTAGTTTCTGGGGCTATAAGCGAGTTCTTCGAATGTACTAAGAGCACCGCTCCTTTACGAACCCGTATATCTAACTTACCTTCATAAATGCGGTAAAAAGTTTTGAATGTTAGGCGCAAGTGCTCATTCTACTTTTACAGGTGATTTTCTTTAATTACTATATATTAACTGCAGTGACAGTACTTTCCTTGAGAAAGTACGGAAATGATTTTCATTGCCCTACATTGCTAATAAATTTAGCCTATTTCTCAAAATATGTTTTAAGGAAATAAAGGTACAGAAAACCGCTGTGCGGGTCTGGACAGGCCCTGAGGGTTCCAGGAGGTTCAGGCTTCCAAATTTGAAAGCGGCCGGCCCATGAAGGTGGTATGGTTGTCAGCCCTACACACCGGTCGCATTTACTCCTAGGAAATATTCCTGGTTCTCATTTATGTTAGATGCTGAGTCGACCTCAGGACCATAGTGCGGCCGGAATTATTAGGTCAATGAAAAAATGCCATGACACAATCGGGAACAAAACCCGCGACCTTCCGGCTTGTAGCGCTTTGCTTCAAACAGCAGCGCCACCGCCTGCCCCTGCTAAATAGATAATCATGTAAGTATTTATGCAGTCGTATTCAGCAAGATTTGCAGAGTGTGGAAGACGTTTTATGTTGGCGACATTAACAGAATTGTGCAACTGTCCTAAAATATGCCGATAAGATGTTTATGTGATCGTTTTACAGGAATGTTGAGGGAAAGTCTTACTAACTACGGAACGCAGACGAACACATCAGTTACTGTATTGCTATTGGAGACTGGTTCTGTGGGTTGCTTACTCGGTACATTAACTGTAATGCGCACGTAATAATGTATAATGTCGTCGGATTTTAATACACTTCAGTCGGAAGCCGCAGAAAGCACACTTCATAATTATTTTCTTCATTATGTGAAGTTTAGTAATCTAAGGGCCTACATCAACTTGTAGATTGTGTGTAAATATCTTTGGGGAATACTGGCGGTACTGAAGACGGAATGTGGCTAAGAGTGGAAGGAAGGAACTTCGAATTCAAGCAGATACGGTGGGTGATAGGTAAAGTGATGAAAGCTGTTACCCTCCCCCAGTACTCAGACAGTCAATTGGTGGGTTCTAAGAAGGGGAGATAGATGCAACTGACTCAGGATGGGAGGGAAGGTTTAGTATTGTCAGTGTGCAACATTCGATATTTGTTAGTAGAAATCTTATCCTTGCCTTCGTGCAAGTTTTCATGAAACATAGCAGTGTTCTTTTAGCTTTTATTGTGTTTTCATTTATATAAATATCGACTTTCGAAACGTGTGATCACGTCTCATCTTTTCTGAAAACATAACCACACTCAGATGACCACTTGATATGAAAATCATATTTCGGAAACAGATCACCACAAATCGTATAAAGACGAAATTAAATTATAAGTAGTTTTAAGAATCTACAAACTACATTTCCCTTTGCAAATCAAAACTCCGGTTGCATTTAAATGTCTGTTATAATGTAATGCACAAGTTTGTTGGAAGGAGTAAAATATTTTTTTAAGCACGTGGTTCCGTGCATCGTAATTCAATGTGAATAAAAATCCAACAGATGCAACAGTACGCGGATATTTATTTACTGCAAAACTACTCTACAAGTTTCGGGTGTCACAGCACCCATCATCAGGAGTATTAAAAACTGTACCCGCAGCCTCCGGTACAGGTCATACTACTTGAACCGCTACTCCCCTCCAGCGTGGTCTGGTCGTGACTGGTTTGTGCGAGTCGCGTGCGATTCGTACAAATACGCGAGTCCTCTAACGGTTTCCAAACTGTTTATTTCCACCATACTTCTGCAGTGCGTACCTAAAAAATTATATTTTTTTCCTTCAGAAAGCGCTTCAACAGCAACTTTAATGGAGTCATTGAAATAATAATAATAATAATAATAATAATTATTATTATTATTATCTGTGTTAGTAATATATGTACTGGCACTATAAATCCATTCGAGACTTCGCATTTTGTACTGCCAATACTTTCAGAGCCTTATTCGGGGAAGCGACAGGGTTTTAATGGGAAAAGTTTCCACTTGTTGTGCGAATATTTACTGCATATAAATAAGTAATATTTTTGGGATGTTGTTTGTATATTACGAACTGCTTCACTGCAAGTCAATAGTCATTAGGCCATCATATTGAAGTTTGCATTACGAAGCGAAAGTAGAGCTTCTTATGCGGAGTTCACGTCCGCCCTACTGTCCGCCTTTTGTCTTCTGTCCTACTGTCCGTCCTTCTCTTTTTGACTTGTGTCAGCTACTGAAAAATCTCTCAATTCACGAAGTCCGGTTACCTCTTCTGCACAAAAAGTCGAACTGGAATGAGTTTTTGAAAATCGATGTTGTGAAAACTGTATATTTCTCTTCTTCTTCTTCTTCTTCTTCTTCTTCTTCTTCTTCTTCTTCTTCTTCTTATTCTTCTTTCATTGGCACTACATATCCCTGTGGGACTTGATGTCCTGCATATATGTATATATTCCTAACGGGCATAAATAGGTTTTCTACCAGTATTTTCCATATTTATGGCCCCACTTCAATGAAATTTGTGTATATGATCTCAATACAATGTTTGTGGGTGATCGTAAAATTTACGAAAATTGGTGCTATGAAAGTTGTACCTCCCTGAAGATCGTAAATGAAATTTTGCCCATATTTTGGAGAGAAATATGTTCATGAGATTTGCACAGCAGTTCATTGAATTGCTGTTTGTTCCGTCAAAACCAACGCAGCGAGAGACGAACTTTACTCTTGGGTGCAGCTGAATTTATAGTCTGCCTTCCACATTTGTCCGATTTTGGTAAAATTCACACCTAAAAGAGAAGCGAATCAAATTAGGATGTTCAGCGTTTTTGTGTTTCGTGGAAACTGGCAAAAATTTCCGTACTTTTTTATGAGTGTAAATGAAATTACTTTTCCGCTTGTGCCGTAAAATCAAATGACATTTTGAAAGTAAAGAACCCATTTGAAAGATTCGGTCCTGCATCTTGGAGTAGCCTAAACCATTTGTAATTATCTGAAACTATATTCGAAAAGACTGAGAGTTTTGTTTCAAAAAAGTGTAGGTTTTTCCTTTGTTTATAGTACACAATGACGCGTGTTCAAGTCACTTTTTTCCATTCGTAGTAAAACTTGATGATGTCTTAAGGGGAGTGGAGGGGAGGGCGGAAGGACGTTGATTTGCTTCACTTTCAAGTCGTGTTCAGATCTGGTTCGACTTTACCGTTGTCCAGTTCTAAACCCATTTAATTCCAAGTAAGAAGTGCTAGTTTTAACTACAAAAAAATATATATTTATAATTTGTAAATACAGCAGTATAATGCGTGTTTAGTTATGTATCGACAGCTGTTGCGTTATTCACAATGGTGCCCGAAAAAGAAGACGAAGTCACGGCCTGTGAATTAAAGTCATTATGACGCCACAATCCAATTCGACCTCCTGAGAGATTTCCTTATGGAGGCATCAAGCCCGAAATGGACTACAGGAGAGAGTAAAGGCATGGGAGGCGTGATGATGACGCCCAGCTAGCGGTAACGACGCCACGCTCCATAACGTGCGAAAGTAGAAGGGCGCGAACTTTCGCTTCTTGTGACAAGGATAAAAGATACAATTGTCTTTTAGTTAATATTTTACGTCTGTGCTTTGTAATGAGTGGCACGCGGTGGCTCACTTTGTTGGGGCACTCTTGTAAAAGCCAGAAGGACGCTGGTTCCGTTCTCGATGGGGTCACTGGGATCTTTCATTGACTTAATACTTCCGATTATGCGGACTTGAGATAGCACACTGAACACGGAATTTTGCAGTACTTGTACACACATTTGTAGAAATGGCGCAAGCGAATACGTAAATTGTTGGAATGTATGAGGAAGAATACACTGAGGATCTGTTAAGCATAATAGGTAGAATACATCTAGTTACCTTAGTCAAACATGACTCTGTTAGATATTAGATAACTAGAATTAGATATACTATGTTGGTGGGGATATATGTCGGAATTTAATTAAGTGGGGGTATGCCCATCTTTCTCGCCCACAGTTCCACCTTTCGCTGCTAGGATCTCTCGTGTCGTTGCGGACGGAGGCACCTGGAGGCTAAAGTGAGAACGTCTAAAGGCGGGGGAAAACAATGGCAAACTACCCCCAAGAACTTGCTCAGGATGCAATGTGCCAGAGCCATACCGGTCACATGACTGCGATCTGGTTCCTGCCAACCCCGGCCTTCAAGGCTGAATACTAATGAATGAATGAATGCCCATCTGCTTATCCGTGTTAATTTGTGTCTCCTCTAATAAGATCTTATAATTGTTTGTCGAATAGCCTGACAGTTGTTACAGACATCATGCCTAATATTACAAGCCACGTCACAGTATGAAAATTTTATTCCATTACTGAAAATATTCAAATTTTAGACACGTGAACAATATTATCGTAATATCATTTTGAGACCTGATGTTTTCAAGAGTTGTAATTATCAGATCTACACAACTTATTTTCAAGAACTTTGTATAGAAAGTAAAATAAACTTTGGTGCTACTCGAAATGTCGCTATGCAAACCGCCGTTGTCACTCTACTCAACACACTGTCAGTGCCGTCTGACGGAACAGGCGAAAACAACTTAACACTCGAGTCCCAATCCCCCCCCATAAAAAACCGACATATTTATTAGACGCTTTCGCAAAATAATGGTCAAAAGCAACTATTAGACTCGCTCCTCTATCCGTTGCTAAGTTAGGAAGAAATCTTAAAGCGTCAGTAACATAGGACAGAGCTCAGAAAAGTTACTGCATGCCGATATTTCATAACTTCAATTTATCAACCAACGAATGCACATAAAATTTCACATAAACAACTTTAAAACACTTTAAAACACTTTAAATCACTCCGACATGTTTCGATCTTGTCAGATCATCATCAGGGAGCTTTGTTCCTTTCGTCGTACGACGCACACCTGGCCACTGCTCCAAAACACATTCCCACACAACATGATATCCTGCCACAACACCTCGTTTGCAAATACGAATTGAATTGTGAATAATATAATATAACTTTAGCAAGGAACAAAGCTCCCTGATGATGATCTGACAAGATCGAAACATGTCGGAGTGATTTAAAGTGTTTAAAGTGTTTTAAAAGTGTTTTATGCGAAATTTTATATGCATTCGTTGGTTGATAAATTGAAGTGTTTGTACGAAAATGCACGGTGTTGCAATAAGATTTATTTCATAACTTGTTTATTTCCTTGGCGATGAGTAATTGGGTATAGCACATAATGATATAGAGGAATGTGGAATGGCTAAGGAGACCACAGATAATGTCAGTCAGGTGTCCCAGAGAGATGCGAAACCAAAAAAGTCAAAGCATTAAAACCCCAATTAGCTTAATCCGTAAAATCGCTGTCCAGTTCGGAGCGGAAAACGTAGAAAAAATTCGGCTATCGCTTGTTTCGATAAGCAAAGGAATACAAAAACAAGACTTGAAAGCAAGTTGAATATTTTACAAAGGTAATCCAAGCGACTTCCTGTAACTTAGGCTGAATGGTGTCAAAATGGTGGATACTAATTTTAATTGTGTGGAAGGAAAGATAGCTGTTTACTAGAGTATTTTCTGTATCAATTTCCTGTTCCAGTGGAGAATAATTCAATATACGGCCCAAGAACCGAACCTGGTACCTACGCTGTCTGAAGTAAGAGTTGAACCGAAAAAAACAGTAATTTTAGTTACGTGATGAACAGTGTGAGTGTTCGCTTATAGTTGTGATGAACAGTGTGAGTGTTCGCTTATAGTTGTGATGAACAGTGTGAGTGTTCGCTTATAGTTTCGAGACAATTTAAGCGAAAGTGTGGGTGGCTAATCTCTTAAAACCGATGTCAAAATTCTTTGTCTTTGAAAGAAATACCTTTGTTCTTAATCTCATGCAGGTGTAACAGAGAAAAAAATCTGTTTCTAATCATTCTGCCGACAGAATTTAACGGGTTCGTTGTTAAGAGTTTGTATTTAGTTTGCCTTGCCTGTGTGGACTTTGTAAGCAGACGCAACCGGATAAGAAATACGACCGTATAGATTTGAGCTGCTTGCCGTTGCCCAGCAACAAAGTCCTTCTTGCAACATTTTGTCACGACTAAGTCACTTTTTGTAATCAGAATCAGAAAGTGTACTGTAACTCTATGGGCAGAAAATGAGCCATTTTAATTACAGGCTTTACAATTATACTGACGACAGAAGACAAACATCCTACAGGGCTTGCATTAACACATAGTGGAGTGGTGACAAGTAGGTGTACCATAGCAAGGGCGGTAAGTTTCAACTTCCTTAATCCTGCTTAAACAGCACGAATGAAGTCTGCCGTAAAATAAAGCCGTGCTTAGAATTGCTAAAGCACTTTATGTTAGGGAGGGAAAATAGAAGGAATGAGTCGAGTTCCGTTATTCGGTTGAACAATTAAATAAGGATACTAACACACGGGTTCGATCCGCCACACGAACAGCCACATCTACACAAACTGTTGGGTCCAGACGCTAACGAATTTAGCGGGTATTGGTGGCAAGGTTGTGGAAGCGGGGATCTAACCATTACACCCTAAAAAAATGTCGTTTTTAACTAAGGATGGAATCTTACCTCCACTCCTACATGCACACTCATATTATAACACCTAATTAAACGCAGCAATAACTTTTCCTCTTTTATACGTATGTGAGACAGAAAATAATATTACAGGAAGAAGAAACTCGAATTTTCCATTAGCATTGGAATCTCTGCATTCTACCTTCAGAGCGTGTTATTGCACCTCATGTTCGCATAATAAACAGCCATTACTCTAAAGCTATTTTCTTTCACTCATCCACTTTACACTACATCACAGCAATTTTTACGTCGTTCTGTGCAGACGCGTTTCGGCTTAAGGCATCCGTATTCACTGTCTCCTGTTCCTGGTTTAAAATCGCTGTCGCCTGCATGACTCGTATCACGTATCTCTCACCTATTGAGATATAAAGTATCTCCGGACGTCTGCAAGCAATAAACATTGTAGTACAGGCCATGAAATATCATCATTCAGTTAAGATCACCCAATACGTCCTTAAACAGCAGCTGCCTTTCCGTAATTGTAAAGGCAAGTACAGTGACTTCTTTACAGTAGGAAAGATGGCGTTAGAGGTGATTTAGACAAAATTCTTGCTACGAACATGTCACTCTTAATCAACAAAATTTCTACAGACTTTTAAAAACCAGTGGTGGCTGCACCACACCCGTTTAGTAATAAAATATCTGTATCTTCTCATTAGTGTTTGATACGTTTTGAATGGCTTCAAAAAACAACAACGATTATTTACTTATCCAACTCTAATCGACTGCTTTGTGGAAAGGAGGTTGAGTGCTGTTATTTTGGGCCACGAAAGAATTTATAACTATCTTCTTGGTTAATTATTCCAAGAGGAAAGAAGGAACGTAAATATTCTCTCTTGTTATGTGGAGAGGATAGGCCAAAACATTTTTATTCTACCTCAAAATTTACATCATGTAATTTAGGAAACAAATATCTTACAGCTAGCAAGTTACGTTTGCACCAATTTGCTGCCTTTTGTGCTGATACTAACGCAGTCATTCCTTAACACACTTCCATCAACTTCATCGCTTCTCGTATCAGAAATATGAGTACGTAGGCAGAATCGACGAGTTTTCTGATGGGGAGTGCGTATATCCTACAAGGTTGATACTTTGCGTGCGCTCCCCTCTTTCTGACTACGCCATCTCCCACCGTCAGGGAGTAAAGATATCAGTCCCTTCCTTCGAAAATCACAATGGTCATTGGACCTGGTGCACATGGAAGTTCAGATAAAACCACTCCTCCAGTTTTTTCCTCCTACAGCTACTAGGCTTTTTCTGAAACAGAACTAGAAAGAGGACATAAAAATTCAAATGTTGCCTTAAGCAAAGCATCTCTTTATGAAGGGGACAGGGCAGGCAGGGTGAGTGGCTTATTCTTCACGTTCGTTTCACTCTTTTCTTATATATGCGTCACTCGAAAGAAAAGAAAAAAGAACTTTTCATTTATGCAATCTTCCTTCTTTCGGAGCACTTCGCTCTCCCTCGTCTGCCCCGAAACCATTCCTATTAGTCAGAACGCTTACATAAACTCTAAGAAAAAAATGTGAAAGGAATTTTGCAGGGGAGCGGAGAGACTGTTTGCAGAAAATAAGTTGAAATATTAGGTAGCTGGTTTCTTAAAGGACTTTTGTTTTCAAAAGGCGACAACGAAAATCTATACAAATGAAGCATGGTGGGTCTTTGATGTTCCGTTTACAAATAATAGTACATCCATGTGAATGTAGACACATAGGCGTTAGGTTGGTACAAGAGGGCGAGAAACATGATTGCTTTGTGCTTTCTTCGAAGTTCCGAGAAAAGAGAGGGACCTTGTTGTGTAATAAACATGCAGTTTAAGGAGCTGTTTGTCCTACAATAAGATCTAGTTAAAGTAATTTTATCATTACGGCCTTGTTTATTGAGGTTGCAAGAGACGCAACTTCTACAATGTGATATAAGTTTTTGAATGTATAACTTTTTATGATATCTGTTTGACAAATCCGTGTGATATTACGTAAAGCCTGTCCTTATTTGAAGATAGGAGAGGGTGCTGATAAGTCCTTAGCCAGACCAGGAAGGAAACATCCTACAACGACCAAACTCGGGATTTATTCAACATACTCCCCACGAAGCTCAATACACTTCTTAGCTCTTTGCTCTAAAGTTTGCAAGCCACTCAAAAACATTCAGAAGTTTGTCCGTCCAACCAGATCTCCGCGGCAGCAATGACCTCCGCGTCGGACGAAAAATGGCGAAATTTCTATTGTTTTTTTCAGTCCTGGGAACAGGTGGTAGTCAGACGGGGACAGATGCGGAGAATAGGGTGAGTGATCAAGACACTGGAAGCCCAGGTAGGCCAGTTTCTTCTGGGTTGCAAGTGCCAGGTGTGCCGGGGTATTGTCGTGCAAGAACAAGACCGCTTTGGCGATCTTCCCGCGGCGTGTTTCCTTCAAAATGTCCTTCAACTGCATCAGCAGAGATGAGTAATATTCCGCGTTCATAGTTTGGCCCTTTGTAAGATAATTAATGAGGAGAATGCCGTCTAGATCCCAAAAATCCAGGCTAGAAATTTTCCAGCGGATTTTTGCACTCGGAATTTTTTGGGGCGGAGTGAGCCGCTATGCCGCCACTCCACTGTTTGTTGTTTTGTCTCCGGGTCATAGTGATATAACCAGATTTCGTCCATAGTTACCAATCGCAACAGGAAATCATTTGGATCACACAGATAAAATTCCAAATGTTGTTCAGACGACTGGCACCGTTGACGTTTCTCATCCGCGTTCAGGCATTTCGGGACCCACTTCGCGGAGAGCTTCCGCATGTCCAAATCTTCATGAGTGATGGACCCAACCTACTCACGTGA
>Ga0123355_10014569_pt1 | contig 12306 bp, 6 predicted proteins | sample TergutEmb28metaG_3_FD_89872 | JGI IMG/M metagenome (GOLD analysis project Ga0123355, IMG submission 89872) | Embiratermes neotenicus P1 segment gut microbial communities from Petit-Saut dam, French Guiana - Emb289 P1 | ecosystem: Host-associated > Arthropoda: Insects > Digestive system > Gut ...
AGGTTTGAACAGTGTTGAACAAGGAACAGCCCCCATAAGCACAGTCAAAACTAACACAAAACATCTCGTTACTAGAGTACGAACTGACGGTAACAGTACTTCGTACGCAGCTTTCCGCGACCGCAATGATAATGACGTTAATTACCCGATGGCTACATACACATGGAGATTCTAAAAACATGTTTTGAATCTACCTACATTATACTATTTCATTCAATTTCTAACGTTTTATACCTTCACACTACATTCTACAGGCGTTCTACAGCTTTTTTAACCCTATTGTTTTTACATCACACACACACACACACACACACACATATATATATATATATGTATATATTAACCTAATTACAGTTGTCAAAGGCCTCTTCTTTTATCTTGTATTTCAGGCCCGATTATGACTATCCCTTTTAAACCCTAAACATGTAACCTTGTTCATGTTGAAATATGTGTTATGTTGATTGATTGATTGATTGATTTTTTAAGCTCACGTTTCCGTGCATCGTAATTCAATGTTAATAAAAATCCAACCAGATGCAACAGTATGCAGATATTTATTTACTGCAAAGTCACTCTACATGTTTCGGGTGTCACAGCACCCATCATCAGGAGTATTAAAAATTGTAACCGCAGCCTCCGGTACAGGTCATAATACTGGTACAGCTACTTCCCTCCAACGTGGCCTGGTTGGAGGGAAGTAGCTGTACCAGTATTATGACCTGTACCGGAGGCTGCGGTTACAGTTTTTAGTACTCCTGATGATGGGTGCTGTGACACCCGAAAAGATGTAGAGTGACTTTGCAGTAAATAAATATCTGCATACTGTTGCATCTGGTTGGATTTTTATTAACATTGATTGCTTGATTGATTGTAGTAACTTTTATTCCATTTAAATACGCAATGAGAATGTGCCTCTTTAAAGTAATTACTCAGGTTGTTGTTACCTGCAGAAGTGTGTATGTCACTTGCATCGAGAAGGCGCCAAATAACAGTGAGGTTTGTAGGTCACCCTTGAAGTGCGTGTTCTCAGTAGAGAACTTAATTCATGCCACCCTTCTCGAGCCTAGAATTTGGACACGGTTGCTAGATTTTGGGGAAATTTGGTCGCTTCCAGACTCAAATAACCTCTGCCTTGTATCTTTAATGTGGTCAGAAAATACATCCCATACAAGTACGAGCGAAATCTATAGGGAATATTTCTTGAGACGCTAATATATCTCATCTAGCCAAGAACTTACCCGTCTTTCTGGGAACCCGAACCTCCCGCAGCACATTTGTTTGCAAGAGCCAGCCATTTGTTCCTTTCCTGAACCATATTAACTCAATCCATATCCACCCACCCTATTTCTTTAAGGTCAATTTTAGTATTATCTTTCCGCCTGCGCGAAACTTTTCCACGCATGCTGTTCATGATTTCCGACCAGAAATGCGTACTACATGCCCCGCCCACGTAAATTCCTTCAGCCTCCCCGTTACTTCCTCTCATTCACGTCCTAGCCGTTTCCTCAAAATCCTACTTTCAAAAACGTTTCACACCCATACACAGCAGCAGGTAAAAGTGCTTATACAAATCAAATATGAAACGGTGAACGCATAATGATTACTAATAGTGAGGTAAATTCAGTCAGAAAACACAACTATAATTGTATGCTAGATGATGGTATTTATTAGCAAGTAAATAACTACATGTTTCGGCCTATAGCGGCCATCTTCAGGTTATTACAGTTTTTGCTGAAAGAGTGTTATATATACATGTCTATACTGCGTGGTGATGAGATCTCATCATCATCGTTTTACGTGCTACAGGTAAGTTTATCTAGTGGGATGTCTAGTGGGTCAATGAATGATGGGGTGTGGACCTCATTGGTTGGGTGGGTATTAGAATTATGAACGCATAATGATTACTTTTATATTAATAAAGCATGCTTGCGAGTAAAGACTAAGGTTATCTTGATTTTGTCGCAGTAAGTAGAGTGATTTGGTGTGTTTCTGTTCTGCGTGCAGGTCTCTGTATTGGATACCAGTGCAGTTCAGACTCGTTTGTGATGTCACAATTGTGTACACACGTCCTGTGTTAACTACTGAGCATCCACTTCTCATTCAAATCTTGTTAATGCGCAGGTCCAAACAGATATTTAATACGGAACGTAACGTGAGACGTTCTCTTCCAGATAACTACTCAGCTAGCTGTACGCCAGCGATCGTGGGGGTGTAACTCAGTGGTAGAGTGTCTGCTTCGCATGCAGAAAGTCCTGGGTTCAAATCCCAGCTCCTCCAGTTTTTTTTTTTTTGTTTAACCGTCGGAACAGTTATGTTGCTGTAATTGTTATAATTTCGCAGTGGGCAGCTACGACCCTTCTGCAGGGCGTCGTTTCTCCATTAGCTAAATAGTGTTTCCTGTATCAGCTATTTAAAGTCAAGTGGCAATTATGTGTCCACTTGCTGTGACATTATATAACGTTGCCTTTTTACCACACAGTGCATTTATGTGTTTCGTATGATTTCCACAATAGACAGTGATTATGTCCCTAACCAGCATTAACTTTTTTTTTTTTGTGAGGTACGAGCCAAAGTGTTATGTACAATTTAGATGAATGTCAATTTTTAAAGGACATTTCCATTCCGAATTCTTCTCCTTAAAACCTTGTAATATTTAACCGTTTGGCGCCGGAATTATTTTTTTAATTTTAGCACACTTTGTATATAAAATGTGAATAAAACAGGAACCAATTACGTCAGAATTATGAAACAAACCGCATTTTGAAGAGAAAGAAACGGAGAGTATATACCATGTTTAAAATATTGAGTACCTATATTTGTTGAATAAATATATAAAATGCAACATTTAGAGGTTAGCGGTACGGTACGACCCCTATAGGAGTCGTTAGGCGTCAAAGGGTTAAAGAGGCTAAAAGCACTTCATTTATTTATGTGCAGGCCATTGGAAGCTGTTCTAATTAGGAGGTCGCATAAAGCGGCCAAAAATTGTCTTCTACACTTTTATTCTCACGAGTACAGAAAATAAACCTACGGTCGAAAGGCAAAAATGCCTGTTTGTCATTTTGTTGAAGAATAGGGTGCAGGGAAAGATACTTGGGCCTAAGTGAGAGGAAGCACCAGGCTGGAAACAACAGCTTGAGCGGATGCATGATTTCTACTCATCACCAATATTATTCGGGTTATAAATGAAAGTTCAGTTTGGCGGCGAATAGGAGTGTGGCTTTCACTGCTTCGATTTTCATAAAACACGCACCTGATCGGCGGCACTGGGTAGGATTTCCTGTACCGAATTTTACCCCAGCGGGTCAAGCAGTGCGGAGTACACGGGTGCGAGTTCACTTGCTCACTAACTAAAGGGTGAATATTTTTATTTACATGAACCAACATGTCCACATAATAAAATTATAAGTTGTACATAAACTTGAAGCCTCCTGCATGTATTGGCGATCGATCGCCATTCTCAGGAAGGCGTATATAATATTTGTACATCCATCGCACATGTACAGTGTTAAAATATATAAATATATGCTATTATTATATATTTAACATTGTACCTGTGAGATTGATGTGTTAATATTATATATTCCTCTGTATTTACGTCTCCCTGGTAATGGCGATTTATGGCCGACACATATAGGAGGGTTCAAATTTACGTATAACGTTTTATGCGCATTTGTTGGTGTATGTGAATAATTACATGCCCAATGCGCGGAATGGGTAAGAATAAATTGAAATGTCAGAGAGTAAATGTCATGACACTCATGTTTTGTGTGGGCGTTTCGTAAAGAACTACGGCACTGGCTTTCATGAAAATTAGACACATGACTTAAGTCACTGATACTAGGTCGCGGACGGACGGTCTCCACAAAACGAGCTCTTTTGTTACTTCGTAAAGAACGCATAAAAGTCACTATAAACACATGTATAATTGAAGTATAAAATTTCATTATTTTGATGACAACTGTCATCCATGCATGTCTCCATATCAGTGGTGGAGCGGCTCTGCATTGATATAGGTACGTTAAATGTTATTTCAATAAGTAACTTTACTCCAAAGGCAACCAGAGTAATAAAGTTATCGACAAATAATTTCCTCGAAAAGTGAATAGTTAAGTGTATGTGGCTGTGAGAATTGGTGACTGCAAAACGGTTAATTTGCTCATTTTCTGTGTGATGTGTATTTGTAAAAACCATGCACAGGGAACACTGGAACCCGGAGGGCGGAAGGGCGATGGTTTTCCTTCTCTGTTGTTCTCCCAGAATCTTCAGGGTACGAACAGATCCCGAAGTTATCCGACCTCGGCCGAATGTAGCGTATTGATTAGTTAGTGCGGTGTCGTGCACCCAGAGTCAACAAATGAAGAAGTGCTTGTATGGGATGCTGAGGTATGAGAGAGAGACAGTGGATGTCAGTCGGGCGGGGGGGGATAATGCGGCTTGGACGTGACGCGACCCGCGGGGTTACAGCAACAGCGCAGGAAAAGAGAGGGATAAATAACGGGGGAGGAGCGTGAGAAAATGGGATGGAATGAAAATGATTTAGAGGAAGGGTGGGATTGATATAGTGCAGGGAGAAATTTATCACAACAAGATGTGAACTGTGGAAATTATTAATTCTGATGAGATACGTGTGAAAGACACCTGAAGTCTAGAAATACTAAGTAAAATAGAAAGTAGCAAACGATTTCAGCTTGCCTTAAAAAGAAAGGTAGTTATCAAACAAGAAAACATCTTGCAGCGAGCTGCAGTACTAACATTTCTGTACAAAACTAGCCCAAGAAAAACGCTCCTGCAGCATTGTAGCAGAGAGCATGCTGTGCATACCAGAAACACAATACGGACAATAAGATATCGTGTTGTATACAACATGAAACATTACGGAAGAGACATCGTGTTACACGCAATAAGAAACACTGTGCAGAAAACGAGACATCGTGTTGTGTACAAGAAGAAACACAGCACTGAAGAGACATCTTGTTACACGCGACAAGGAACAGTGCGGAGAATGAGACATCCTGTTGTGTACAACAAGAAACACAGTACGGAAGAGACATCGTGTTACACGCAACAAGAAACACAGTGCGGACAAAGAGACGTCGTGTTGTGTGCAAGAAACACAGTACGGAAGAGACATTGTGTTAAACGCAACAAGAAACATAGTGCAGGCAAAGAGACATCGTGTTGCACGCAACAAGAAACATAGTGCAGGCAAAGAGACATCGTGTTACACGCAACAAGAAACACAGTACGGAAGAGAACTAGAATTACACGCAACAAGAAACAGCACCGACAATGAGACATCGTGTTGCGTACAAAAAAACACGATACGGACAACAAGACTGAATACCCACATGTGATTATAGGAAAGAGAGCGATGTTGCAGTTCTACAGGAATGTAAAAGAAATCTAGACAAAGAAAATGTGTTGTAGAGAATATATAGACACGTAGGAAGCTGAGCAGACGTGGAGAATAGGAATGACTGAGATGCATCTACAGCGGGCAAAACCGGGAGGTAGAAAATGCTACAGAAAGTGAAAAGAGATGCGTGGAAGCCGTTAAGAATGGAACGGAAACAGAATCAGACGGAACACCGAAGAATGAGATACGGATGTGGAGAAACGGCGACAGAACTCAGGGAGAGAAGAATACGGTGGAACTGCAGGAAGTGGGGTGGAGAGAGAGAGGAGAGAGAGAGAGAGAGAGAGAGAGAGAGAGTGTGTGTGTGTGTGTGTGTGTGTGTGTGTGTGTGAGTGTGAGTGAGAACGAAAAGCCACGCCGAGGAATACCCTCGTTATGTATACGGAGGCGCATGCTCTAAATGTGAGTTTCTTTTTTTCCCTCCCCAACTGAATATATTTACCCGACACAATGCCTGACTACCGCGCAAGTAGATGGATTCGTCGGCCAAGCAGGGTCATAGTCTGCCTAATAACCCTAGCGCAGATGTGCCATGCGCCTGTCCTGTTGCACGTTGGCAGAAGTTTCGTTTGAGCGAGAGGGAGCTAAAGGTTAGGGAACGATATAATGACGTAAGCAACATCACGCAAATTTCATTCTCTTGATTCGCCGTCAGGATTAACTTTCACGTCATAATACATATGTACCTGCAGTACCGGCAAAAGAAAGTCTGGTGCAACAAGAAGCGTGCAATTATGTAGGATTTTTTTTTTTTTTTCAAGAGGCGTGGATTTTAATTATCCTGTTACAGAGTCGGTTAAGGTGCTGTGCTACAAATCGGAAGATCGCTGGTTTGATCCCAGCTGGTGTCAGTGGATTTTTCATTGATATAAAATCCTTCCGATCGCACTATGATCCTGGGGTCGACTCAGCCTCTAACAGAAATGAGTACCAGGAGTATTTCCTGGGGGTAGAGGCGGTAGGTGCGTAGGGCTGACAACCTTACCACCATCCTGTGCCGTTGTCACGAAATCTGGGAGCCTTAACTTCCTGGAACCCTCTGGGCCACTCCAGGCCTGTAACAGGACTGCTTTACCTTTACAGAGTCGGTGCTGTTCCCTGTAACCTGCGTACATTAGATGTGAAATGAGAGTGTTATAGTGACGTCAGAATTATATGAAACATTTAAATACAGTAAAGCAATCTAATAAAATGCATGCTATTTTTTTTTTTGTCTCGAAGATGCCATGTCATGAAATTAATTCGTTCTTAAAACACGCAATCTCTGCCATAAACAGTGAAATTACTGCTGCATGAAAAAGAGATGCTCGTTTTCAGTTTATACTCAGAACAGTCTCCCATCCTCATGATCCTCGTTGACACAAGTAACTTGTTACGATTGTTTTAATGTGTCTAACTTTTCCTATCCCATTACAATGCGTAACTTATCCAGTTTAAAAACTCTGCTTTAACTGCTATCTTGAATCACGTGGCGTAGTCCGTATATTGAATATGAAATGGAAGGTTGGGGTTCCAAACCCGGCAGGAGCAAAGGATTTTTCACATTTCCAAGTCGTCCAGACCGACCCTAGGACCCACCCAGGGTACAGGGGCTCTTTCCCGGTGGGTAAAGGGGCCGGGGTGTAATTTCCACCACTCTTTCCCACCTAGCACCGAGGTTAAGAATGATTGGTGCTAAAACTGTATATTTACATCTGGCCTTTAAGCTTATGTAATGCAACACATAAGCCTCCGTGCAAATCTGGTTCCTGCCCACAGCCACCAATTAAGGTTGATCTTCACTGCTGTAGTGCCCAGTGACATCTAGTTCTACCACACGGTACCGAGTACCAAATTGTCTGAAAATATTTATTTCAGGCTTAACATTTATGTGTAGAACACTTATTGAACCCTTTGTAAGCAAAACTAAACTTACCCGACCCCCCACCTCTGATCAGTTTTCACCTGAATACTTGCTTCTCGGGGGACGTAACATGTAGGCAGACGGACATTAACTTACTTTATGTGGTGAATGAATAGAGATCAACTTTATGCAAAAACACATGCAAGTGAGAATAATTTATAACATTTAAGGTAAGGAGTTGTTTAAATTCTGATACAATTAAAATACATGTAGAACTTAGAGAACGCCGAGATTTAGAAAATTTGAGAAGTTTGCTTCATTTTTATATCGTCTAGTGAATGATACTCGAGATATTTGTGACAGCGGTGCACAAACCTCGGGCGCTAGGTCGCCGTGGCGACTAGATTTTGCATAGTGGCGCCTAATATTTGTGGGTTTACGGTATGGGTGGGCCGGGTAGCTCAGTCAGTATAGCGACTGACTACGGGCTGGACGGTACGGGATCGAATCCCGGTAGGGACGAGATTTTCCTCCCGTCCAGACCGGCCCTGGGGCCCACCCAGACTCATGTAGAATGGGTACCGGGTCTTTCCCGGGGGTAAATTGCGGCCGGGGCGTGCTGCTGACCACTCACCCCCTTCTAGTGCCGCGGTCATGGAAGAGTAGAGCTATAACTCTACCCACCCTCTGGGTCACATCGGGCCTGTAACGGGATCACTTTACTTTTTTTTTCGGTATGGAACTTGGTTCATGTCATCCCTCCGGCGCCTAGAATTTTATAAGATGGCTCCTAGATTTTTGGAAAACTTGGCACCTCTGCGCATTAAAGTTCCTTTAGATTGTTCAAGTTGGTGAAAACACGCGGTATATAAAATTTGATGCTAAATTTTTTTGCAATATTTTGGGTGATTTTACGTTCATTTAACCCCAGTCAACAGTTAAAACTCGTTCTCCGCTGACGAGGTTCCTGGAACTGTTAAATGATTTGTATAGATTCGTACAATTTTCTGTTAAATAACCTTCCATTGTCATTTATTCGTAAATGCCTATCGTATATTCGACTTCGAAGACAAGAGTGTACCGAAATTTTGCATTCTTCATTTTGCTTAAAGCATAAAAACTATTTATGAATTCATATAATTTTATGTTGCAGTGGGTTAACTGCGCCAAGTGTAAGACGTTGTGGGACATAATAAGCCGCCACAATGGACCAGTAATGTTGGGGTTTCGTCACATAGCAGCAGAAAGTAAGTTTGCATATCTAAGAAACTACAGCGTAAAAAGGTAAAAATTTGCATTAATTTTTCATATATATGACTTACACTAATTATATTTTAATTAATAGTTTATAATTTCTTATTCGCATCTTCTTGCGCTACCGTCCAGTGTGTTCCTCCTCTTCCTCTACATTTCCCTCCATTGGCCCCGATCCTGCCACTTTCGCCTCCCGTCACTAAAGCCCCGTGTCTTCAGACCTTCTTGCTGGGTCGTTGTAGATGAGTCCGGCCGGCTGTAATTGTTAGAAGCTTCTGGACAATCGGTACTTTTTATGGGGTAATATCCAGGTAAACGCTGCAGTCTGTATGAAAGTATTTCCGTCAACCGTGAAGATGGAGGCAGAATGTTTCTCCGAAATGTCGGTATCAACCCATGAACGTAAACGTGGTCAGAATCCATCTGAAAGGTTTATTTATATTTTTGTAATATAGTTTTTGTATTTTATATAGGAATTGAAAAGAGTGATGAAGAAGGGTATACAACTAAATAATAGGAAATTAGTGAATACTAAACTATATGCAGATGACCAGATTTTAATAGCCACATCAGAAGAAGAGCTACAAACAATGGCATACCACCTAAACCTTATAGGAAGAAAATACAAAATGACTTTATCGAGTACAAAAACAAAATCAATGGCAATGGGGGGAAATTACACACAGAGAGTAAAAATCGTGAAAACAATAATATTATTGAACACGTAACAGATTTTAAATACTTGGGGTACCGTATATCAGAATACAAAAGTGATTTAGAAGACAAATTGCAAACATACAACAAAATAAACGGAGCTATACGGAGACATTTTGGAAAAACAAGTGAACAAAGAAACAAAGTTAAGAATTCACAACATTACAGCTAAGGCAACATTGAAATTTGGAAGTGAACTTTGAGTACTGAAGAAAAAGAGGAACAACGTTTAGAAGCAGCGCAGATGAAATTTTTGAGACACTTGCTTGGAATAACAAAACTAGATAAAGAAAAGAATTAATGTATTAGGAGAAAAAACGGGAGGACAGAACATAGTAAAGGAAATAAAACTACCAGAAAAAGTGGCTACAACATGTACAGAAGATGGACACAAACAGACTACCAAAACAAGCACTACAATATCAACCAAAAGGACGAAGGAACATAGGACGACCGCGAAAGAAATGGAGGGACCAACTTCATCTTGAGGATTAAGAAACAGGAAACACGCCTAACCCTTCATGAACATGATAATGATGATGATGATGATGATGATGATTATATAATATTGTTACTACCCGTGCAGACAAAGAAAAGTAAGGAAGACGATGCCGATTACGAAAACTCGCACATTGTCATACGAACACACGCAGAAGTTAATAAAGATTTAAGAGCCCTTTTATTAGAGTGCTTCTGACAAAGTAGTCACAACAGTGGTGCAGCCGAGCGGCTCGCAGGGTAGCCTACATACAGTTCTGGAACGACTAACAGTGACGCAGCAAAGTCTTTGGTATTTTCGACCTTTCAACAAAAGTGGGAGAAGAAAAGATTCCATTGGCAATTTCGATGTCCGTGAACAATACTGCATAACGGAATCTAATTTTAAAACGACAGTTGGCGAGATTCCATCTTTCACCTACGGCTAAATTTATATCTTATCTTTCGAGGGGGGGAGGAGGGGAAGGCAGAGAAGGGAAAGAGTTATGAGCCTAAATAAACGCATCCTTCTTGATCGCTGTGGAGTGTCTGAGCCACCGCATCTTTGCCCGTTTAGGTGTCGTGAACGGGATTGCCTGTGTGTCAAGGGGGCCCACCGATATCTATCTTGCTCTCTACACCACATACATCTCAATTAAAACTTGGCTATCATCAGTTCGAATAACCAAATTCACAAACTTGACAGCACGATATCAGATACACAGGGTGATACACTGCCAAATATCCTCTGATCTTTGTCAGTCTTTTGAGTTTTAATATTAGGCGCTCTGACCGTACTCCTTAGTCGGCACATGAATCCATGTTTTTGCATTTCATCTTTATTATTATTATTATTAGTAGTAGTAGTAGTAGTTGTGTTTATGTCTTGCTCTCCCTCTCACTGGCCACTTGTCTGTTGATTCAACCGGTTAATAAACAAGTGAAGAAGTGAAGAATTGAATTGAACATTATTATCGCCATTAATATTATCTTAATCATTACCGTCGTCATATCCCCATCGTAATCACCACTATTATCACCACTCTTCCCAGGTTGTAATATTTTTATATAAGTGCAGGAAGTGCCACGTGACCCTGTTGATTTATACAGACCATCTGATAATGTCGAGGCAGTATAATGTAGAAAAATTCGATGTTCTGGACATCTGGCTGCGTTGGAGAAAACAAGAACTGCATACAAAATTTTGGTCGAGAAACTTGTTGGAAAGAGCCAAGGTACATGATAGACCGACTGGATGGGCACTGAGGTTGGGCTTAGAATGGAACTAACCCAGTAGGCCTACCGTATTCGTTGATGGGCTGTGTTATTATTGGTACCGTATTGGTCCTAAATGAAACTTTCCTACTGCCAGAGATTTAGTGAGCATGGACCACGTCTCATGATTCGCCATAAAAGGCCCCAGATGCTATATAAATATGATAATTTCATTAATGAGATCGATCATGTCTCTGTGCCAGATGGCAGCATGCAACAACTCGAAAACCACTGAATAGATTTTCATTAAATTTGGTTCCGGTGAGTTTCAATGATATTTGTCGACGCAGTCGGCTTATATTTACAAGCGAACAGCATTAAAGGGACTCTGTATGGCGCGCATTATTTCGTTCACGTAAGTCTGCGCCCTTAGTTACCTGTTGGCTTTGTTGGTTTAATTTTCACGGCGTTCAGATGTATTTCTCATTTCTCATTTGCCCCAGAACAAAACGAATTTCATAACAATCTAATAGACACAAACGCTGATCTTCCCCATTATTCAAACAGGCTGTCGCTTGTCTGTATCACAGCCTAGTCTGGCAGAAAGTTACCGCCAGTTTTGGCTGTCATCTTCACGGTAGATGAGGGCACGGCGTCACATTCCAAAGTATGATAATACTGATAGTCACATGTGTGTAAGAACGCAAAGCGGGCTTCGAAAATTCTGAGTTTCTTAACCTTTTGACGCCTAATGACGACTATAGTGGTCGTACCGCACCGCTAACCTCTAAACGTTGCAATTTATATATTTATTCAACAAATATAGGTACTGAATATTTTAAACACCGTATATACTGTCCGTTTTTTCCTCTTCAAAATGCAGTTTGTTTCATAATTCTAACTTACTTGGTTCCTGGATTATTCACATTTTATATACAGAGTGTGCTAAAATTTAAAAAAATAATTCCGGCGCCAAAAGGTTAAGTAGTCTACTGGTTCTTAATTGTCGTCGCGGGATCAAATACTGCGTGGCTGCCCGTTACCTTCAGCTTAAAATCAAGGCCGAAGCCATTAAATTCAATAAATCTCTGAATGAATGATGTCAGCACCTGATACCTTATCAGCACGGTTTTCTTAACACACGATGTACGTATGCCATATAAGTAAGAATATAGCTGCGTAAAGAGAAAAAAACCAACTTGATGCCACTTATTTTATTATTTATTTAATACTCATTCATTGCTCAACATGTTTCGGCCGTTAATACGACTATCTTCAGGAGTCTGCGACTAACTGGATGTTATTTCATGGGTGGTATCTGGTTTGGTGTGTGTTGGTGTTCCGTTTCAGTGTGGCTATGGCGGTGTGGTGTCTTTATGCAGTC
>Ga0123355_10014570_pt1 | contig 12304 bp, 6 predicted proteins | sample TergutEmb28metaG_3_FD_89872 | JGI IMG/M metagenome (GOLD analysis project Ga0123355, IMG submission 89872) | Embiratermes neotenicus P1 segment gut microbial communities from Petit-Saut dam, French Guiana - Emb289 P1 | ecosystem: Host-associated > Arthropoda: Insects > Digestive system > Gut ...
AGATGGGCATAAAGATGCCCGAAACATGTTGAGACAGTGTCAATAATCAACATCCACTATTGGCAATAAATCATCTATATTGTTGCATCTTGTTGGTTTTCTTTCCTCACGCTTTACTCACGACGCACGGTCACAGGAACATAAAGCTAAATAATTCGATACACAAATCTGTCCTTTACCAGATAACGTTTTGATTTATTAAGGTATTAAAATAAATGCACAGTTTGTAGTGTACAAAAACCTCCACAAATTTCCCCCCTCCCCCCCTTTTTTCTACAGTTAGGGTTTTGAAGTATGACTTACAATTCAATTAAGTCGGCTGCTAATCATAATGAAAAAATCAAATCCCGATAAAATCTGAGGCAAACCAAAATTCATATAACAATAATGTCTTAAGAAATATATGGGCTCACAATTTCACATCCTGCAACTTCGGGTTTATTTATGCTTCTTTGTCCATTTCTCTATCTTTGTATAACTCACTTATCTCAAGAGAACAAGTCAAATCTTGATTCAAGTTAATCTGCGTGTATTTCCGTTTTCATCTGTAAATTTAATTCCACCATTGCTCAATGTGCATATATAATTTATACACCACTGACGTCATTCAATCTCAGTATTGAACAGCTCCGATAAATAAAACACTCCTCCCTTTCGGTTAGATGGGGGCTACTGAAATTCAAGAGCAGTATACTTATTTTCTTGAGCAGGCCAATAAAGTTCGTGTGACGTAGGGGCTAGTCTATCGCTTTAAAGCTGATCTTTAAAACAAAGCCGCGAGCGTTTTTAGAACTGTTAATAGAATTCACGTAGCAATTTGTCACAACTGCGGTGTGAGCTTTGAACCCTCAGAATATCTCCCCCTTCTTTCATCAAAGGGCCGCCAAGCATTAAATCATTTTTATATAGATCTCATGACCCCTTGAGTGACTGTTTTTAAGGGAGGGGGTAGAACTCGAATTATGTTTCCTCGGAGAGGGTTCTACAGACACAGCCGCACCCACATCCGTCACATGGATATGCAGATGACAAGAGACTGCGACGCGGAGGTGTATTATATAGCAGATTGCATGCCAACCTTTCCTTAGTTTCGCCTTCAGACTAACGCATAGTGAGATTTGTAAAATTTCCCATGGCTCTGAGATCCGAATGGACCTGCACAGTAGATTACAGACTGTACTTATTATTAGTTTGTTTATCTAGTGCTCATATCTTTGATATTAAATATTTTGTTTTTTTCTTTAAGATATTAAATATATACTACAAATTGTTAATGCTAATATATCTAGCACATACAGTTCTAGAAACTTCGTTTTAGCATACAACTACGGCAAAAGAAATCGCAGAAAGAACTGAATAATCTCAAATGTAATTACACATACGTACATGTACGAAAAGGTATGCATACCTATATGTTGAGTCTACATTCACACAAGCGTACGCAGATTTACACTTCCCATACATATAACACACACAAAGGTACGAAACACATAGGTCTACTACACAGCCTAAATATCAACTAAAACGTGTAGGCACACGTAGGCCTGCGTACGTACAAGCATGCATAAATTACACATATGTAGCCCATTTAAACAGTCTAATCTTATGCCATATTACATCGTATTTTGTAAATAATTCGATATAAACAAGGGCGTATTAGGCCTATTCTACAAAAGATATTACTAAGGTGATAAAATGAAGCAGCATGACCTAGGCAAGGCATAGACAACGCATATGAGAGATTATAAATATATACAGATACTGATTGGTAAGCTTGCAGGGGAGAAGACCGTGTTGGAAACATAGGCGCCGACATCACCACAACACTAAATCGAATTTCATCGAAATAAACATGAGGGTGTAAACTAGATTCACCGACGGGGGTTCTTGTGAAGAATGTTGTAAAATGTTGGCCTCCAAAAAGAAGAAGAAGAAGAAGAAGAAGAAGAAGAAAAATAATTTCTTGACCAGCTATAAGGCTCTCAGTTTCCTGTAAAGTACCCTGTCCCATGCAATTACTCCACGCCTAAACTCGTACACCTGTAAGATGTTAGTAGTAACTACAACGAATTTCTCCCTGATGTGTTTTTTCAAGTACAATGAGTGTCACATCAAGGCATCGAAAATTTCATGGCCTGAGGTCCATTTTAGCGTGGAGCATTCTCTGGATACACTTTGTACAGTAGGCCTATACACAGATCAGCATCTTGTCATTCGGCTATAGGAATAGCAGGCACGTCGGGATGCCAATAAGCTGCAACGTACCATCAAAATTTCGTAAGTTTGGACGCCCACGTATCTATATTTCGCACAGACATGGAGCGCCCACATCCTTGTTTTAAAGGACATGTGTGATCGAAGAAAGTCCTGGCCTCTCAGATCACATTACAACAGACTAACTTATTTTAAGACCTACTGTAGCTGAAGTTGAGTGCGATATTTTTACCCCGTACCAACTAATGTAGGCCCGCGTACACTAATGTCACAAATTGTATATAAGTAACCGTACTGATGAACAGATTTTGTAACGGCAATTAGTTAATACCTACGGCTAGATATGCAACTGACCTTCCGATTAATGTTACAACAATAGTTCCAGATTTAGATGGTTCTTGCTGGTTAGACTCATAGTAAAGTATTGTTGTTCCTGTGTACACCATGAAGGCATACGGAGGAGTTTAGGTACAGCTTCATTCTGAATTTCGGCAAAGATGGAGGTTTGTCGTCAGTTTCATGACACGATTGCTTTAATCCCGAAGAAGAAGCATATGGTTTCCGCTAATTAGGTATGTTGGTGGTCCCGAGAACCGGCCTTGATTGTTTGGAGAAAATAATATCTCTTATCCCTGCCAGAAATTGGACCACGATTTCTCTGCTTTCACCCCGTAACATAGTCCCTATAATGACACCGCTATCCCGGCCGCCACAGTCCTGTATTGGCACAGCTCAGTAAACTTCACTGTTACAAAGAAACGACTTTCATATGCTTATTGTATGTGAAGTGTATCCATTCCGGCAGTGGACCCCACACACAAGTAGATCACCATGTTCAGTTTTTCTGTTTTATTTGAATGTCTTTAGCCTTCTGAAGAGCTGCTGTGCTCCGTCAGGTAGCCGACGTTGTTCCACCTTTTACTGCAGTTTGCTTCACTACCGTCCAGCAGGTGGCTAGTCTCTTGACCCCGAAACGATATTACTAAGGAAAGACAGTGTCATCATGACTTGAGTATCGTGTACTTTCAGACACGGAACAGTCATGAACAGAAGCACGGCACAACCAGGCATAGGGATAGGGTAATATCATGTGCAGGGATCCAGTACAGCCAGAGACAAGGGAGAAGGCAGCGAAGACATTTTTCCGGAACCCAAAACAAGCAATAAGCCCCTCATTCCGTGTCCGTTTTCACTGTGTGTAGTAACTGAACTCAGCTTTTGAGTCTATAATTCACTCAAAACATCAGAACTGGATGTAAATCCGAACAAAGCATCGGCTGCAAAAAGTGGAACATAAAGAACTGCCGTTCATATATTCCAAAGAAGTCGAAAAATTTTTGTCACAACTGATAATAATGCATAAACGACAAAAGCCTCTATCACTACACTCATGTCTTTAATTCCTTATTAATTTTTATAATACCCAGCCGTCTACTGTTCTGCTAAAAGGAACAGAGAACCGCATATGTGGTAACTTTACTTCTTGGAGGCCAACAGGAGAAGATTATTTTATTTCATTACTCTATCCGATATATGTTTACAGTCACTTCACTGTGAGTGAAATTAAAGAACATGGCCACATACAAGGGAGGCATATGAAGGGAGCAATTTGCGATAGAAGTACCCAGACCTGTCGCACAAAAGTCAATGGCGACGAAGGTTGAAAGCGGACTGTAACACAGCTACTTGAGCAAGTGTTATTTTTACAACAAGGCATTATGCTTGAAATGGGTGGAAGCTTAGTAACCAGAGTCACATCTATAACACACTCAGTACAGACAACACACATCCACAGTAAGCTCAGTGTAGATAACAAGAACATCTTACTATAGAACAACAATACACATGCGGACGTATATTTCTTGAAGAACATGTGTTCATCCGTCTGTGTGGGACGACCAAGAAACAATATAATCACTACCTCCACCATAAAACAGAAATAAGGAATTATTTCATCCTTTGAAAGATGAAAGTTTGACGAACAGACAGAAAACTGAGTTACATAACTGCGCCTTTGCCTAGTAACGCTTCTTCGACGATAGATGCTCTACGTGTAAGGTTTCACGATATAAAAGAGAAACTAACTTATTTTACTGTTGAAAATAGCATTTTGTGCCCTTTCTTCCTTCACCTGTTCATTCTGGCTTCGAACTATAGGCAACTCGGTGTGTGTAGTTACACCGCTACATTCTGATTGCTTGCCCTAAGGCCTACTGTTACAAACGGAGTTGGAGAAACTTGTGATGAATCAACATGGGGAAATGTTCGTGATAATTCTGTAGGAAGAATGTTTAATTCTTAAAAGGATTTCGTTGGGCAAGTATGTGGTATGTACATTACGTGAGATAATTGTGATAGGCGTGTGTAAAGTACGTTCAAACTGTGACAGAACTGTCTTAGAGGTAAGTGAAGTACGTTTAGTCTGTGACATGTGATAAGCATGTGTAAAGTACGTTCAGTCTTGAATGACATGTGTAAGGCTGCGTAAAGTACTGTCAGTATGTGAGAGAATTCTGGTAGATCTCTGTGACGTATGTTTAGTCCGTGAGTGATTGTGATAGGCATAATTTTTTCCCCCTTTCCTGCTAACTTCTACTGTTTATCAGATAATCACTGGCGAGCAAGTAACAGGTAAATGGCGAAAGTTTCTGAAACCGATTATGAAACCTAGGACTCTGTATATGGATATCATCACCAACGTTACAATGAAGTCTCTGAACCATAGGAGTAGTTAACTGGTTATCACAGACAATGAGTACTTCCACTAGAAGAGAACTGCGCTCTTCTGAGCTATTACGCAGCGAGTAGTGCTAATTCCTTGCCGACGTTTCGGGGCAACCATTCGGTTCCTTCCTCAAGGGTCAGAAGTTCCTTTGAGGATGAGAGCGATTGGTTGTCCTGAAACGTCAGTAAGAAATTACCACTTCTCGTTGCATAACAGCCCAGAAGAGTGCAGTTCTTATCTACTTCGCGGCTGAAGTCTGAAATCACGCAAAGTACGCCTATTCTTAATGTAACTTCATTAAGTAAGCCGCAAGTCAGACAACGCATTTCAATAGAACGTGGCTCAATAACATGCTTTACGCAACGCTTCTCTGCGTTGACACCAGCGTCTTGATGTATTACTTGAAGGATCATGCCCTATATATTACACACATGTGAAGGAATGTAGTGGCAGTGCTTCGTGGACAGACAAAGAGTGTCTCTTCTTACTTCAAACGTACATGTTTGTCGGCAAAGTAAAAAGTAGCGGGTCCAGAAGAAACAATAGTCAGTGACATGCTGATGACGGCCGTGGCACGAAGATTTTACTTCCTTGCACGTCTCCATATCTCAGTGATAACAGCTACTTTCATGGTCCCATTACGACATTCAGTGAAACAAGTTTCTGTGACATATACCAAGATTTATAACACGAAAAAGTTGTTGTTCCCGATTTTACACTACATGGTCAAGTAGTACAGGCTTTCTCGCTGGACGATGTGTCCCAACAGAAGGACTTACCGTAAACTGAGTTCCACATAAACCATATGAAAGCTGTATAAATAAGAAGACTTTATATTGTGCAGTCGTCTGGCAAGATGACAAATACTCAAGGAATAATGCAGCCTTATGTATGGCTTGAAAACTTTACATTTCTAACGTAGAGTGATGGTTGCCTTTGTTACTATACGCAGAATTTTGTAAGTCGGCAAGATATTATTGCTAATGCACAGCAGCAGATACGCTAAAACGAAACCAAACGGTTTTTTTTTTGTAGAGGACTTCCCAAAGTGTCATAGAATTAAAAGACAGTAATAAATTTATTTGTTTCAGTCAAACACAAAAATATTTAATTTTTAACTTAATATGGTATAGGATCCCATAACACTTACACCAGTGTAAGTTTTATGGGATCTATACGACATTGAATTTAATGTGCACTATATGTAACCTCTTTTAAAATTCATGTAAAGATGGTCTAATGATCGAAACTTGTCGCCAATAATTTCAAAAATAAAATATTGCCGTGTTTGACTGATACAAATAAATTTTATTGTCTTTCTAAACAAAGAGTGCCATATCTCCGTGGGATTTATATTTGTAAAACCCAAATATCGATGAGTCATTATAAGCGTAAATACAACAATCAGGCCAAGGCTCTCTTAAAACACAAGCACGCGCGCACACACACACACACATACTACTTTTACGTTATAACCACAAGATTTGACTGTTAAATTAACACAATCTATGATTTTTAACTAAAAGGAAAGACTAGTTCTAAATTTCATAGGCCATAATTATTAGCTTAATACACTGAAATAGTTGCGGTTTATGCTAAAATTGTTTGTTTAATACCCGATTAATGTACCTACTAATGTGCGGAGTTTTAAAAGCAGCCTCGGTAATTAAGCAGTTAAACATATATGCAGCGTCGAATTAAATATATTTAGGGATGCTTCGTGCTCAAACTCTGTGGCTCTCTCGTTCGAAGTTCGGAATACAAGGAGGGACAGACGCTGCACGAATCTTCTTTCCTGTCAGCAAGATCAGGTCAGTTATCCGCTCGCTCATTCCCTATCTATCGCTCACTGCAATACGGGGTTTTAATCTCAAATAATATTAGTTATTGTAGTAAATTTCTGAGACGGAATTTGTAAATTCTAACTCATTGTATTTTATCCCTGGAAAGCTTGAGAGTACAAAACGCTTCTAGGATATAAGAGAGAAGCAGTCTGATGCGGACAGAGAAAGGAGAAATTGCAAATATCGTATTAATTGGAATATTTCAATAATTTAATCTCGAATTTTTTGATTTTCCTATATTTGATAAGAAGTATGTAAACAACATATGTGGTAGAATTAAACGTTTCGTCACATATATTTTGACAAATGACGTGCATTCAACCGATTGATGTTGAGTGTTTTCTCACTTTTCAGTATGTAAACAAGTTATTTTGAATTGAAGAAAGCATTTGCAGTGTCTCTGAATGTGAATGAATGCCATTAAAGAATATATTGAGATGGTGAACTTATGGAATGATCAAACTAATTCGTATGTTTGTACACAATATAACGAAATTTTAATGCACTTCAAGGCCGTGCCAGTGCTCAAGCGGTTGGTCGCCGACCAGTCACATTGAAGACACGCATTCAATCCCAGGGCACTCATTAAGGGATTTGTCATCGCTAAAGCGGCAATAGGACAGGCTTCTCTCGCGGCGTACCCTCACAGCATCATCCAATCAGTGCTTCATAATCATTAACTCACTCATAATCTATCACGACACTCATAATTTTAGCAATTCACAGAATTTTCTTAGTAATTATTCAATTCAATTATACACATTCGTTATCGTGCTGCTTTAACAGTGCAAAGACCAATTATAAAACCGTAACAACTTTAATTACGCCGATCTGAGGGGCAGTGCAATCAAATGCGTGTGTCTATGGTCGTTCGTTACTGGGATTACGGGTTCGGATCTCGCCAGGGCATGCGTGCCTATCTCTTGTGAGTGAGGTATGTTGTTAGGCAGAGGTCTGTGGGTCGGGCTGATCACTCGCCCAGAGAAATCCTATCGAGTGTGGTGTGTCTGAGTGTGACCTTGCTACCTCAATAATGGGGTGGCCTAGGCTGGAGTAGGTCTGTTGTGCCACACGAAGAAAAAGAACAACATAAATACTACAAAAACCACATGCAGACAAAATAAACAAACAACCCAATAAGACAAACAATAAAAGTAGAATTTATAATGAAATTATTATTATTATTATTATTATTAGTAGTAGTAGTAGTAGTAGTAGTGGTAGTAAATTTCATAGAGGGACTCTCTTGGATGAATATTCGCCTTTGCCCCTGTAGGATTAACATTCCTATTTGAACTCACATTGCAGGCTAGTGGAAGAGGTGGTGACGTAATAGCGCGCCCCGGCCTCCAGTCTGCACTACTGCAGCCATGGTCGGTTCAGACAGGCGTGCCGAAGTCTGTCGGTGTTGGTTGCTTGCAGTCTCGGAAACGGAGCGATAACAGGACACTTTCCAGGTTTCTGGGATATGACACCGTGTATATTTTCATTCAGGCATTTTAAGACTAACCTGAAGATGTAAACAGCAAGCTACTCAGAAATGCCGGTAATTCTATACGAAACTAAGCAGTCACGTACCAGAAGACTGGAATCTTCATTGGCACCGGTGTGTGAATATCACACTTGTCGCAAGAGAGAATATGACACTGAATGAGAGCTGAAGGCGGGTGGGGGAGAAGACTAGGGAAAAAGAAATTTCACAGTAGTTTGGGTAAGGTGGTAGGCCAAGTGGGGAGATACTGTCCGTCCTTAGTATCCAGTCAGGCAGCAGCTCTAGTGACTATTCGTAATTAGAGTATGCAAAGTGTTTATTATTAGTTATAGATTATAAACATTCTATAGTAGCAATGTTATCTTCAACAGAAACAACCTAAAAATATATTCGGTTGATGTTTTAATTAAAAAAAAAGGAGACAAACCACAATTATCGTTATACATGTATTCAAGAGCTTTAAAAAGGTAAATCAGTCCCACTACAAGCCCGAGGTGTCCAGAGGGTTCCAGGAAGTTAAGGCTCCCAGATTATGTGACAACGGCCCAGAATGGTGGTAAAGTTGTCAGCCTTATGAACCGATCGTTTTTACCCATAGAAAATATTCCTGGTACTCATTTCTGTTAGAAACTGAGTCTACCCCAGGGCCATAGTGCGATTATGTCAATGAAAAATCCCAATGACACCATTTGGAATCGAACCAGCGACCTTCCGATTTGTAGCACAACACCTTAACCACTGTGCTACCGCGGTCTCCCATTCAAGAGCTGTAGGAGCATGAAATATCTACTGTAGACCACCTTAAACGGGTCTATAAGAAAAGGTCAGCAAGTCAGAAACTACCGAATAATATCAAAGTGCTATCCTTCACAATTTTACAGTAACAACGTTTCTTCTGTTCTTGCCCGGTGATTTATTCAGTGACAACGCCAACCTAAACAGCTGGTTGCGAAGTGCGGGTAAAGGGCACACGCTACGTCACTTCTTCATATGTCACGGGTTAAAGGTCATTGTCATACTTCGCTCAAGGTTTATTGTAACGTCTGTTTCTTGAACTTGCAATATATTTTGACTAGATCGACCTCAAAGATCATGGTACACAATCAGACAGACGAAGTGATACAATACGTCGTTAAATAAACACACAGGATTCGCTCAACGACACTTGATAATTCGAGGCGCAGGTTAAACAGCATGAAGTTACAACACTGTTTTTCCTAGTAGAAAATTAGCTGAGTCCACCTGAGTGATGCCCCCCCCCCCCTACCCCCGCTTGTTCCTGACGGTGGTCATAGCCCCCAGCGACATGCCGGTTACGACCCGGTGACACCAGCGACGGTAAGGATGCAATATGATCGGTGGCCGTTGACCTGCTGTCCGCACGTTATTTCTTGTGGTCCAGTAGCGTAATTGAGGAACTGGAATACGATGGGTCAGATGTTCGGAGCACGGTTTGCAGTGATTCACTGCGAACAAAAGCCGTACATCAACGTAACAACCTCCTAGCTGCTGCACTAACATTTGGACGACATTAATTCGCAGTGCAAGGCTTCGTGCTGTTGATGTTCTACTGAATGCGATTATATCTCTCACTTCTCTTCAATGTTTGTAGTGGATACTGATGTTTCAGTTTAGCGATACTTTCAAGAGCACAGACTTTAGAGCATGACGTATTAGAGTGAATAATGAACTGGTAAATCGCAGGTGACATCGTCCCGTTCTGTATTTCTTATCACTGAAGTGTTATATTAACCGCTATCGCTTAAAATATATCAGTCTAATGAACTGGAAAATCTTTGCAAGAAATTATTATGTCCATCCCAGGATCTCCCTCCAGAAACTGACAGACGTCAGAAAATCCTTTCAGAGAGTCGGTGTACCTGTCGATTTGAACCAGTCACCTCCAGAACCTACGTCGGAAGTGTTCGGCTTGAACGAAATTATTCAGTCGGTGTAATACGTATCAGAATGAACTTTTAATTAACTAAGGTCTGATATGAGATCGTAACGTATTTTGGGTATAGAGAAGGCACACTGATCAATGAATTTAATGGAATATTATTGCGGGTAACAAGTACAGAATCTGGAGAACAGAATCAAAAGAAAAGCTTACGTGTGCAAGCAATATTTTACCCATAAAATCAAACCATCAACATACCTAACTTCAAGACGGAAAGAAAGGAAACCTTTTATGTACAAAGATACTAAACTCCAGAGTAACATGCAATAATCTGTGATAAGTGCAGATACGCATATTTTACAGCAAATGGGATTTTAAACAATGATTCAAGCATGACTTTCATTATCTCAATTTTCTGTTATCTTCTGCTTCTCTTAATAACTACTTTTTAATATGCATAATGACAGAGAATCAGATATTAAATTTTGTATCTTAGGATCTGTTGAATAAATGGTGGTATTAAGAAAAGCGTTGTGATTTTGCTAATAAAGGTATATTTAAAGAAACTACATCAACTGCAGCGATAAATTTAGCAAACCGCCACCAGAACATAGCTATAGCTGTAATGTATTTTATATTACGATCGGAAATGAGAACATCCACTTTGGCAGAGATGCGACGAGTGGACTCTACTTCCTTCGAAATTTGTCGTGCCTGCTACACCTCTTTCCCTATTACGTGCGGTAGCTTTTCATTTCCATACAAATTTAGACACGGATAGACTGATGTAGCATGATTATGACATTATTGCAACTAACGTCGTAATTTGCTGTTTTGGCACTATACATGTGTCAGTTTTCAAGGGATGATATAAACTATTATAATCAATATTCAGAATTTTTACAATTTTTACATTTGTACCGTGCATCTTGATACTATCAAAGTTTATTATTCACCAGCGAATACACAAGTGATTGTCCTAAAAACAATATTAAAATACTTCCGACATGTTTCGATGCAGTCATACATTGATGAAAAATAAATGACTATTTTAACACAGTGTAACTTTGGCAAGCACGGATAATGAGCTCCCTGAAGATGGTGTGACTGCACCGAAACATGTCGGAGTTATTTTAATGTAAATTTTAATATTGTTTTTTAAGACAGTGTCTTGTGCATTCGTTGGTGAATAATAAACTTTGATAATATTCAGACTATTTGGTGTCCAGACTGAAAATGCAGCAGATTCATGCAGTAAATTATACAGCGCAAAGTATGCATCACCACCAGTTATTCTGAGGGTTATATTAAAAATAAAGCTGTTAGCTAGTATTAAAATGTAGTAATTGCTATACGTGCTCTCCTGACTGCTGTCTCTGTGTCCAAAATCGAGAGAAGTTCTTGGAACTAGAATTATAAGCCCTAATTTCAAAAAAACTTTCCAAAAACATGGAAAGAAGTTTGAAAATCCCAGGTGTCAGAAGGATGCAGCAAGACCCATACTGAGGACCCACAAATGCTCGGCACCCCCTAAAAAATTTGGTCGCCTGGACGACTCTGGCAGCCAGAACTTGTGCACCCTAGACAACAAATTATTTATTATCACACATAACAGAAGGCACACTTAATGGGCTTTGCACATCATCAACAGAATGTATAAAATAATTTAGAAACATGACTTCACACAACTCGTCGTTCTGCCGATCAGGCCAAAGAATGAAGAATTACGCTTTAATGAAACTTGGCGTCAATATATATATATATATATATATATTTGTATATATATATATATACATCCTTAAAGCCAAACTAATAAGGATACAAAGACTTATAAACTGAAAGATGGCAAAAGCTTACCGCACTGTGTCGAACGAGGCATTGTGCATAATTAACGGCATAACACCAATTAACATAAAGATAGAAGAGATAGGGAAATTGTACGAAATTACAAAAGGGGAAGGAACCCAATATGATAAGGAAATGGAAAAAGAAAACTGGAACCACCCGGCATTTCATGTTAAAATAATAGAAAGGAACGCAAATAGCCCGCATTATATCCAAGCATACACAGACGGAAGCAAAAGCGAAGCAGGGGTCGGAGCTGGTATTGCAATATACCAAGACAATAA
>Ga0123355_10014571_pt1 | contig 12304 bp, 4 predicted proteins | sample TergutEmb28metaG_3_FD_89872 | JGI IMG/M metagenome (GOLD analysis project Ga0123355, IMG submission 89872) | Embiratermes neotenicus P1 segment gut microbial communities from Petit-Saut dam, French Guiana - Emb289 P1 | ecosystem: Host-associated > Arthropoda: Insects > Digestive system > Gut ...
AACGTGTCAGTCAATAACACAACACTTTATTTTATATACAATAAAAATATTATATTGCCAGGGCGACATGTTTCGACCTTTATTAGGTCATCTTCAGGCCCTCTGGGAAAGCAGATCCAAGAGCTATCTATATTTCAGTGCATTGTGGGATCCCAAATGCTTACAGATTGTGTTATTTGGGATCCCATAATGCATCGAAATATAGATAGATCTTGGATCTCTTCTCCCAGAGGGCCTGAAGATGACCGAATAAAGGTCGAAACATGTCGCCCTGACAATATACTATCTTTATTGTATATGAAATAGTGTTGTGTTATTGACTGACACTTTGTATTTATTTGTAGTTATGTATTGAAATTACTGTTTTTCATTCAGGAACAGCAATGAACGATTGCAAGATATGTTAAATACCGCATTTGTTTTCTACTGTATATTCATAGTTTTTACAATTTTGTGTATAGTGTGTATTTTCTTCAGTTTGTCGTGTAACATTTGTGATGCGCATTATATTCACAAAACACGCATTGTTTCTTTCCAAATAGATTCAATTTAATGCTGTTTACATTCAGTAGACATGGGCTAGGGGTGTTGGCTTCGTCATTAAATAAGTCGTGCTGCATTTGTGTAGATCTGCCAGACGCAAGATGGGGCGCAATCGCAGGCGTTTCTGAACACAATTCCGTAAGAGCAGGTAATTTTTTGACCAGCTGAATAGCTCTCAGCTCCTTTCAGTGTCGTGTTGGTTTGTGTTACATGTAGCACAAGTTAGTGCCGGGTGGCGGTTAAACTGAGCGCTGTAGCAGTCTACATTACAAGATTGAAACCATTAAAGGCGCGTTCGCAAAATTGCGAAGAGCGACTTTTAAGCTTCGTCGTGCCTCGTCTGTCCGTAGGTCCGCCCGCCAGCATGGAACAGCTCCGCTCCCGTGGGACGGACGTTCATGAACTATATTTTAATATTTTTCGAAAATCCGCCCAGAAAATCCAAGTTTCGTTAACAGCTGAGAAGGATAAAGGGTACTTCACATAAAGACCAATATACATTTTTGATCATATCTCACCCGGTTCTTCTTAGAATGAGGAATGTTTCAGACAAAACCTTTAAAGAAAATCAAAACACATTTTATGTTAATTTTTTGTTGTTGCAAATCGTGCCGTTTATGAAAAACTTGTAGAAAAATATTGTAGAACCGGGAGGCCATAGATGACAATATTTCGCATGCTGGATACCTAAGACTATAACACACAATCAGAATATGTAATACTTATTACTTATTGCTTTTACACCGCAACGATGGTTGAAAGAACGCGCCTCAGTGTTATGTCAATCTTGTTCAGTTAGCCGCTGTGTGAGGGTGAGAAGACATATGTACAGGACACTTTGCATGTGAAGCCGGGGCAGCACAATCTGTATAGAGAAAGGCATTCGGGTTTAGTTACTGGCAGTAGTAAGAAATTTCTACTCCACAGCGCGTAGACCGGATGTGGGGCCCACCTAGTCCCCTATTTTGCAGTCTTTTATGTGTGCAGTTACTGCCACGATCAGTACGAACATGCTGCTGTGCAAACTTTTGAGGTGCTGGTATGTTTATCTTTAGTTACACAGTACCATGAGATTTTTTGTGCTGTGCTTGCATCCTGTCATTGGCATGGGGAAAACTGAGGATATTTTTTGTTAGGATCTCTCCCCCTCTTTTTTTTTTAAAAAGAAGTGAAGCGGTGGCGGCTGCGCTTCCGAAATATCACCCACGAGTTCTGATGATTTGGATATCTTCCCTGCACCGCGCAGTATATTTTTGTTGGAATACTTTTCGCAGTCAGTGCTTACGTAATTTACAGTGATCAAGTTCCTGCAGATCCCACTGGCCGCGCTGTCTAAGGCGTCGGTCTGTGGCCGCTCGCTTACTGGGATTGCGGGTTCGAATCCCGCCGGGGCATGGATGTCCGCCTATTGTGAGTGTTGTGTGTTGTCAGGTAGAGGTCTCTGCGATTGGGCCGATCCCTCGTGCACGGGAGTTCTATGGAGTGTGGTTTGTCTGGATGTTATCGTGAAGCTTCGATAAGGAGGTTGAACTGGCCCAGTATAGGTTGTTTTGCTATAAAAAGAAAGATCAAGTTTCTGCACTGACAGTTCCTGTGTGTGTGTGTGTGTGTGTGACTGACAGGGTACATCGCGGTTTCAGAAACTCTGTGTCTGGGAGTTCTATCCAGATTGTGACAGTGGTTGATTTATACGGGCACAGTGCCGGACAGTGTCCATTGTGGGGGGTATTTTTGTTCTAGCCGTTATTTTAAATGTTGACAGTCGTTAGTTCTCGTCCGGTCGCTTGTGTTACAACACACGAATCCCCCTCACCAACACGTCCACACGGTGTTTTTCGGAGAGATTGTGAGGTCTCTGTAACTCCTTTGCAGTCGCTTTTCGGATATGTAAGGTATAGTGCGTACGTTACGTGTAGTTTGCTACAAAAAGTGCAGAGAATGCACACGAGATTGCATGATCAGGTGACGTTTTAATGTTTCATTCACGACCCCTGACGTTGGGGCTGATAAATCACAACAGTACTAATCCTCAGTGGAGTATTATTGTATAAAGCCAGGGGTGCACAGATTTTAGGCTCTTGGTAACAAGGGCGTTTAAATCTTGGGCGCGGTGGCATGTTGTAGTTTCAGCATGATTACTGCAAGTTTTCCCCTTAGGCTACATACGAAAATGTGTATCAGTTCACATGCACCGAGCAGAAGGCGCCACGTGACACAGGGATTTGCAGGTATTGTTGTGTCTCAGTCCGGAACGCGTTTCACGTCACCTTTCTGGCGTCTGAAGTTTGGAGGTGACTCGATCTTCTGAAAATGTTTGGACCTCTGTATTAAGTCACGGAACAGTAGAAACTTTCACCCCTTTTCGGTGGAAGGTTTTGAAAGAAAATAACTTTTGTGCGCAAAATTGGCCGTAGACGAATGGAGCACGAGGTTTCAGTGACAGGATATGAACGGGGAAAATAGGATCGCATGTCCTGAGATGATCCCAGAACAAGCGCAGTTACTGACCTGCCATTACGATGAGAGACTCTAGGTAGACCTGGTATGTTGCTGTATACGATGCTACGCCCACAGAAGTGCAGATTAATAATTGGTCCAAAGTCAATGCATTGCCTAAATAAAATTTACCCTTGTCTAGTGGACACGAGTTTGAGTTTGTGCCTGGTTAATTTTTGAACAGTTCTGAGTTCCTTATGGATTTGTTTTGTCTGCAGTTCCTTCTGTGTTAATATATCTCAGCTCTGTGGGAGGACTTCACTAAAAAAATAAAGTAATAATAAGTAGCGTTTAACACAACTTAAGTGACTATCTTTTAAATAATTTAGAGCAACATATTTCGGCTCTTAAAAGCCATCTTCAGTCTGGATATAAAGGAGTATATATAATGCAGTGCCATAAAATGGACGAGATCTCGTTTACATAAATAATTAAAAGGATATTATTGAAATAAAATATGAGTTGTGCTAAAATCTGTCAATTCATTGAACATTAAAACTTTTAATGATTTATAGTATGGTCGTGCTCATTCGGTCAAGAAATTCTGTGTCTTTTATGAACGAACTTGGTCAAGGTCCGTCATTGTTGTACAAAAGTATTCTATCGGATTTTGTCCGGATTCGGTCGAATCGAGTCCACATATGCGCACTGTATTTCCCTAAGATCCGTTTTAACATCCTTGTCACACATACACCGAGGTATTGAACGACGCATCTTCTTTGAGGTATACATGCCAGAATGTCAATTAATTAATCTCCGCGTACTGCGTGCCCTGCCTGTCTCATCCTCCATGATTTAACCATTCTGGCTTTACTGATTAAGCGTTTCGAGTTGTTTTAAATTCTGTTATGAGTGCCCTCGTCGTGGCCTAATCGAATTTGAAGGCTGTAAACCTGGAACTAACTTGCGTTAGAATGGTAATTTGCTTGTGTCTGAACATAACATTCTCAGTAGGTGAGAAGGTTATTTCAGTTACCCGTTTGGGATAATGATGTTGACAGACTTATAAAATGCATGGAGGTGCGCCGTGTGTAACCGACCCTTTCGCTCAGAGGTTTAAATTGCCATTGAAAAGTTAAACAGGTAAAAATTGCCGGATGTTTCTCACATTCTGGCCGAATTGGTCCAGGTAGATGGTGAAATTGTAAGTTGTGAGATAAAAAAAAGTTTCATATATTTGTTTGGAATAAATGCCGCATTAGTTCAGGGATTTATTGTTGAACATGTTTATAAATAGAGCAGTGAAGTTGTCTGTGGTAATTACCAAGTAAAACGACTCTACATGTGGCTATACAAAGTTGCAGCCAACATTCTTCTATCAAGGTTGACTCCTGTGTGGACGTAATTAGGGATCATGAATGTGCATTGATGTAATAGGTCATTGCTGGTCAGCTATTGTGCTTACGTTAGATGCCGGAGAAAAGCAGGGAGTAAAATTGGACAAAACATACGTTGTTTGTAGACGTCTGGACAGGGATATTGTGTACCATTTTCAGTGAGTTAGGTGTATCCTTGAAACTAGTTATGCTAATGCAAATGCGATTAAACGAAGCCAGTAGCTAAGTTCTTGTATGTAGGCGTTTTTTTTTTTGTTTCGTGAATTACTTATTCAGCAGTGAAATGAAATAAGGAAAAAGTTGTTGCCATCGATTTTGAACTTTGCTTTAGTATACGCTCTCCGGAACGTTTCAGCAGATGGGGGAGAGGTTGGAATTTGGATACATCAGCATGTTATCTGTACCTATGATTATTATTGGGCTAAACATGAGTGTCAATAAGAACAGTCCTGTTAGACTATGTTTTGAACGACGGTCCCGTTTGAAAACGTCACAACCTGTGCGAAACACGAGTCAAATGTGAAAACGTTGGAAGTGATTCCTGACCAAAGTAAAGATTTCTTTGTACACGCCGTGAAGGCGTGTATGGGAAATGGAGGTATAGATTCACTCATTCTTAATATCGGAGCAAGATGGCGGCGATTGTCCATTGTCGCGCCCCGGCCGCTTTGTTTCCTCCGAGAAAGCGCTTCTCTGTACCCACTGAATAAAAGGCTGTGTGGGCCTCATAACAGGTTTGGACGTCTTGGAGAAAATATGTTGTCCCTACCGGGATTAGAACCCCAGATCTTCCAGTCCCAAGCCTAGTCGATATATTGACTGCGCTATCCCGGCTCTTCTCTCGTCACTTGTAATGCGAGTCCACGTCAGATAAAGTAACAGAAAAGCACTGATAGGTCTTTTTATCTTGAGGACCTTCACTTCGAGATTGAAGGATAGGGTGAAAATCATTGAACTGCTTTACATTTGCATTCACTTTCTCAGTATCAGAACGTGAGAGGAGGAAGCGAGACAGTCTTACAGTTTTTCTTCGTCGAATTATAGAAAACTCTTGCCCACATTTGTGTAAAGGACTTCTCAGAGGGGTGGGCCGGGTGGCTCAGTCGGTATAGCGACTGAGCTACGGGCTGGACGGTCCGGGGTCGAGTCCCGGTGGGGACGAGATTTTCTGCCCGTCCAGACCGGCCATGGGGCCAACCCACCCTCCTGTACAGTGGGTACTGGGTCTTTCCCGGGGGTAGAGGCGGCCGGAGCGTAGGGCTGACCCCCACCCCATCTAGTGCCGAGGTCCTAGAAAGAGTAGAGCTATGCCTCTACTCACCCCAAGGGCCTTCGTGGCCTATAAAAAGGGTGAAAACCTACCTACTACTCAGACGGGAGCCCATAGTGGGCTTGATTCCCAACACAGGCAGGATAGTTTTCTTTTCTGTAAAACATTGTGACTGGCTCTGGGGCACACCGACCGTCCTACAGATTTGGTACTGGGGGGTGCTTTCTCAGCAGTTACAGCGGCTGGGGCTTGAATCTGACCACTTCCGTTTTTTGCCAAGGTAAAAATGGGTGGAGCTATACGTCTTCTCCCTCCTATGCCGTCATAATTTACGCAGGGACAGGTTTAACCCTTTTCTGTTAACTAACATATGATTTCATATAGGATTATATTTCCCGTTCATGGTAAAAGGAAAAGGATTTACAAAGTTTAGTTGAGCATGCAGTTGCAGGGTTTGTACGGTTGCCCCTAATATTTGTGGGTCCTCGGCGTGGAACGTACTTCATGTCACTTTTTTTGGCGCCTAGACTTTTGATGTGGCTTCTTGATTTTTGGGGTAATTTGTGCACCTCTGCAGAAATGTAATTCTCAGATCCGCATCACACTGGCAGTGAGTCTTGTGCATGCGTTTGAAATTCGGCTGGCATCTGTTAACTTTAACGTCGGATAGTAAAAGTCGAGTGTGGCTTCTTACTTATGCATAGACCCGTCTTTGAATCTTGAATTTATGTTGAAGAAGCTGCTTTTTCCCCCTCCCGCTGAGTTCTTGGAATCTATGAGTTTTTTCATTCCCAGAACAAGGAAGTGTGTCATGTTTGATGAAAGCTACGGTTCTGGCAGTCGAAGTTTCCTCTTGAGCGCCGTTGCTTTGTCAAACATTTCGTTGACAAAACGATTCTCTTCTTGCAGGTTGATGTTCATTCATGTGTTGAGCGATGGCAGTGCGTAAGAGAGATTCGCACATTGAATGGTGATGACACAGAGGAGGACTGGTTTCCCCTTCATGTACAGAATTCGGTTCCAGACTTCGCGCCCTACACGCGCTGCCTAATCTGGCAACGGTCTGGTCAGTGCAGTTCTGTGTAATAGGGGTACTCACGCTCCATATTACTGACGACATGTAAATTAGCACAGATCAAGTTATTTCGATCTAGTGAAAGTAACGAGTTATTAGCCGCATTCGTCAAATTGCGAAAAGCGACTATTGGCTTCATATCTGTCCGTCTGTCCGCATGCAATAACTCGGCTCCCACTAGACAGATTTTCTTGAAATTTGATAATTGGGCTTTTTCGAAAATTTGTTGAGAAAATTGAAGTTTGATTAAAATCTGAGAAGAATACCGGGTACTTTACATGAAGAGCTATGCACATTTATAACAGTATCACGCCGAATTCTTCTCAGAATAAGAAATGTTTCAGGCAGAAATTGTAGAGAAAACCAAAGCACACATTTTATGCACAAGAACTTTTACCGAGAAACCGTGTCGCTTGATGTGGAAAAAATGCATGGTAGAGCCAGGGAGGCCACATATGACATAATGCAGCGTATGTGATTTGTGTGCTGGATGACTAAAGCTACAGACACACTCACAATATTGAAAAATTTTTCCTTTCCACGGCAACATCGGTTATGAGAACGTGTTTCATTGTTACGTTTATACATACATTGCCTCTCTTTTCTTCAAAATACTCTAACACCATTACATTTTGAAGGATTTCGGGCGGAGAATTTCGTGGTGTTTGAAGCAGTGATGTCGATCCGTTGTGTTTTTCACGAGGATCCGCCATTCTTCCCTCCGGCCATTCTTGCTGCTCCATCATCACCTTTTTATGTAACTCCATTTTGATGTGAATATTATGCAGCATCATTTTGTTTCTGCACCTCCAGCGGGCCTATTCATTGGTACCAAATATCCCCATATGTATTTGAATGCCACGTCGAATCCACGAATGCAAAATAGCAAGTTGTTTCGCCCTCGCTCCCGTACGTTCGTCCGTTAATATAGAGAATAATTTAAAATTAATGGATTTCATTTTTTGGTTATGGGCAGTGGCAGTTTCTTGTTTGGTTTTTCTACAGCGATTCATGATAAAATGATTTTTAAAATACCCCCCCCCCCCTTCCTCTTTTGTCAGGAAGTAGAGGCCAGTTGAAATGTGATGACACACGCGAAGAAACCAGATTCAGTCTTTCGGCGAAACGGACGACTCCATTTAAATCGGCGGGGGAGTCAGTTCAATCGCCTACTGGCAGCCGGGGTGTGCGCATCAGCGATAGTAATGCTGGATACACCATATTCCGAGGTAGTGTGAAGAATACCGGCTACCCACTCCATTCGCCAGTTCCCCCTTCACTTCCACCCCCTTGCGTCACCGTGTGCTATCACATTTAAACTGGAGTCTACACCGCTAAAAGATCTCATCCATTTTATCAGAATTTCAGAAACAACGTAACTTTTGACGCGTCGCAGCGTTGGTAATGCCTTACTTTTGAATAAACTAGTGAAACGGTTTTGAGCGGAGCTTTTTTTTATCCTTTCTCTGGCTCTGTACGTCACTCAGGTGTGACGCATGTTTCGTTTTGTAGTGTGTCTGTATATGGCATTCTTTTACAGCATATTTAGATCACGAACGATTCAGGTAGCAGCCCCAGTGGCACAGATAACTACTCTTCAGTCCACCTGCTTTGAAATGTTAGACGTCCATCAACTTTCACTATCGTTATTTCGGTCATACTACCACACTGTAATTTATTAAGGAAACTCTCCATGAATAACAATGTTAATGCTCTTGGATTTTGTCATTAACACGGCTGAGTTTTAATATCTTTTATTGTTAGCTGCTCCGGCGAAACCAGATCACGTACATTCTTTCCAGTTGCACTTTTATTTTTTCAGTTCAGTTACGCGATATTGTATAAAAATAGCTGCGGTTTCCCCCCCCCCCCCAACCGCGACTTGATAATGGCGTCTTCTTTAAAGTTACTGCAAAGTTACTCGCCGATTTCAGCCCGGAAAAAAAAAAATAAAAAAAAAAACCTGTATGGTAGGGGCTCCTACTGACCCACGGGGCGCGCCGCGCCACGGGATCTGTTGCGGACTTCACCCATGTCACTGTGTACAGACCGTATTTTGGGCTGTTAAAACAGTAACTTTGAGATACAAGAATAACATTGATAGTAGTTACTTGCTTAATAGGCCGCGAGTTCGACGTCGCTGTTGTAGGTGGCCGTGAGGAGGGTGGATTAGAATTGAACAACAAGGAAACGAAGTATTAGTGTGGCCATATCTTCTTCCGAAAATGTAAGAGAAAATCATCTTACAAAGGCAGGAAAGCAGTTCTCAGAAAATGTGGCAACGTTAAAATACGGTATTTGGAAACGAATAACAAATAATGATAATTGCAAGAAGAGATTAAGGGCGGAATTAAATTTGAGGAGTACGTTATGCCAGTGAGTGTAGAATGTTTTGTCATCCCGCGTTCTATCTGAAAATATGAAGATTAAAACACATAGAACCTGTTCTTTTTGAGCGGAAGACGTCTTCAGTCTCCCGTCGCGAAGGTCATGTAATGTAGTGTGTTGAGGGGACTGTTGAGACGTAAGAGCGGAGAACTAACAGGTGACTGAGGAAAATTGGGTGATGAGGATATCCATACATTATGAAATGCTCAATTGTGGATGACGCTGGACGGAAGTGCAGTACGAGTAGGAGAGGAAGATGTCAGCAAAGTCAGTGGTACACGTATACCCACGCCATGCCCTGTCATCAGGTCATCGTTGGAGATATCCTCCAGATGAGGGTAACTGCAGGTATATTGAATGAGCAGCTGCGGTAAGGCGACTAGAGGTGGTCCGCCAGCTTGGGGGTTGGGCAGAAGGACTCACAACTTCTGTCTTTAACAACTAGCCTGTTGCACAGGGCTGACAGTTTTGAGTGCCGTTCGCGAGTAACACTCAGGGCAGTTGTGAGGTGTGCAAAATTTTGGAAACGTGAAGCTGTGGGCCAATGTGGGAGGCGTAAGTGTAAATGGAAGGATTGTAGTAAAACGTTCAAGGGATAGGGCGAGAGGATGTAGGACTCTGCACTGGAACAGAGTCCAGTGGCAGGCGGATTGATGACGTCACAGTAATGTGCCTTACGGTTTGTTGAAAACGTAGTTGTCCGTGTCCACGTCATGAGTGCATGTAGGGCGAGTAGAGGTGTAGCTGTACTTATTCTTATCTTCGGCACTAAGTCGGAGATGTCAACATCATGCCCCGGCCACTTTATCTCTTGGAAAAAACCCCGGTACTTGGTGGGCCCAGAGCTGGTCTGGATAATTTGAAGGAGAGAAAAATCTCCTGCGCCTCAATAAAACTTTCTGCGCCTTGCAGCCTCGTCAGGTCGTTGAAAAGTGAGTAAACGTCTCGAGGCTCCTGTGTGTTCTCGTCATCAAGGAGATTCGAACCCCAGACTATCCAGTCCATAGCTTAGCAGCTGTACCGACTGCGCTATCCCGGGTTCTCTCTATTTGCTGGCGTTAAAAAGACCTGCGTTGATACTTTATATCTTGTAGTGACTTTTGAATAAATCTTGCAGAATGTAGTGGGGGGTTTTTTTTTATTTTTATTTTTACTTTAGCATGTGGGGTGTAGGTACTGTTTGGTGATGCGTCAATTACGATGGATACAATAGACCTTTGTATGCCGAGCTTTACTGATAACACATTCAGTTGAAACTATTCGAAATCCTATCATCACTTTGTGTGTATGTACCAGCGTAGGCCTACTGTGAATACCGTCGTGTCTGCTTCGTGTGTGCTATCAGTAATGAGTTCTCATTGAGTTCACCCGCTCTTGCCAGCTGGGATGCCTCCATTGGCATCCAAGCCAAACAGTGCTGACGGTAGGCACAAAATGCAAACTTCAACCAAATGGTATGGATTCTAAAACCACAGTGGCTATATATGAACTGTACAGACAGTTTCGTTGTAAGTTTTGACAAGTTGCTCGTATACTAGAGATTAGTCTCAGGCTGTCATTTGTATCTACGTAATGACCATGACTTTCAAATTAGATTTGAGTGTCATGTATGATTAGAATAGTGGGTGCGCCGAAATGTTTGAACAATTCCATCTGAAGACGGGGTCATTGCCCTGAAGCTAAAGTTGTACGTACACAGACTATGACTTTGTTTGTTTGTCTGTTTATCGACGCTGTCAATAACTGTTGAATGCATAGGTTCTATTGGTTGCATGTTAATGTGGTGGCTTAATTTTTGGTTTACTTGTATTCCAGCACTTGCGATTAGGGTCTGAGGAACGGCCACGAAAAAACTCGAACTGGACTCCTCTTGAATACAAATTAGGAAATAAAGTAGCCTTGTTTTATTGCCTGTCCGCGGTCGTCAGTAACTTAGACTACTTGCAACTCAGGCGAGAATAAATATGCTGGTACTTTCTACTGGAAGTTTGTAAATGCTGTACAACTCATGCTGATTTCAAGTGTACACAGATGCCTGATTTTTTTTATCAGCAACAGGACTGCCAGTGCTTCTGATGCGAGGCTGGTGTGTTATATCTCTCAGTCGCTGTGTACGATGATCACTTTCCCATTACAGTGCCAGTTGTGGTAATTGAACACAGTGCACAGCCGGGCGACCTCAGTACCTGTAATTATATACTGTTTTTGTGAGCTTCATATTAGTAACCATCACGTTGTGCTATCATACAATTATTGTGTGTATATATATATATATGTGTGTGTGTGTATTGTAATTATTACGCGAGTTGTCAACGTAAGTATGTATATATCGTTTAATGCAATATGTTTCGACATTTGAAAGGTGTCATCGGGCTGAAATACTTGTTATAAAACGAACAGGATATATAATCGCGATTATGCGTTTTTTTTTGTTTTGTAACAAGTTGTGTTGACTATGTACATAATAATTAAGTAACCAGTTAGTTTTCGGACTGAAACTTAGTCATTTTAAGCCAGGGATGCACAAATCCCGGGCGCCAGATCGCCATGGCGACTAATTGGTGTACAATGGTGCTAAAAATTTGTGGGTCTTTTGTGTGAAATTTTAGGTCAACCTTCTGGTGCCTAAAACTTTGAGGTGGCTTGTACCTACTTAGAACACTTGTATTGGTGCACTGCTGCTGTTATCTGTGTTGCTTACACAACATACTTCATATGTAGTAGGCTGATGTAATTCCCTAGCCCTTGATCATTTAAAGCTTAGTGCCTACTGTATGTGTACAACCAGGTTTAACATTGATATATTCTGCGTTCTGCCCACACATTGCGTTTATATGTGTATGTGAACCTCAGAGTGCATTTGTGTGGGTTGAATGGTTCCGGAACTAAAACCTATTATTTCCCTATACTCATGCGTTTTCATAACCGAAACTCACTGTGCGTACTGCGAGGTTCGATTTGGATCTTTAACTGTAATTCAGGCTAAATCTATCCTTCAAAGAGGTAATGTCTAATTGTAACTTGTAGGGCTGGTGTGCTATTATTCGGTGCAGAATCTGCTGTCATCCAGGTTGCTGTCCAAAAATTTAAAAATCAAGATATATAGAACTATAATTCTGCCCGTTGCCCTGTATGGGTGTGAAACTTGGTCGCTGACATTGAGGGAGGAACGTAGGCTGAGGGTGTTTGAGAACA
>Ga0123355_10014572_pt1 | contig 12304 bp, 5 predicted proteins | sample TergutEmb28metaG_3_FD_89872 | JGI IMG/M metagenome (GOLD analysis project Ga0123355, IMG submission 89872) | Embiratermes neotenicus P1 segment gut microbial communities from Petit-Saut dam, French Guiana - Emb289 P1 | ecosystem: Host-associated > Arthropoda: Insects > Digestive system > Gut ...
AAGCGGAGCGCGTGCAGAAGTAACCATGCGCAACCTGGATATAATAGATGATTATAATAACGGTGCGTCCATAATCGAACTTATGAACCAATACTGCTTATCCGAGGCCAGTATTCGGAAAATTGTTTGTCGTAAGATTGCGATATAAAAACTGAGGGCTGTTCATTTATTTAATGAACAGCCCTTTTTTTATCGGAATTATCCCCTTACGTAGGAATACACAACTAAGTTCCTACAATCACCAAGTCAAAGCCGTAAACTGAACAGTAATGCTATCCAGCATCTCCACATCATATCCAAAGATGTTAGACACTGCGCGGAAGGGCAAGAAGATATTACCCCCTTCATTTATTGTGCGCAATTGACCGCGAGCCCTGCCAGAAAGCGGGCCGGCCCACCCTGCAAGGTCTGTTTCCGCTTGGTTTACACCGTTTATTGTTACAGCCGCCCGGGTATCATTGGATGTTACAGATAGCGTTACAGTGCTGCCATCGGTATGCCTGCCTGTTACAGTGGCCCAACCTGCAACCGGCGAATTAAACACAATCTCGGTTTCGGGGTCAGACTCGATAAGCAAAGCAAACGCACGAAGGGATACATATCCAACCCCATCACGGAAGAAAATCGGCTGCCCTACAACACCGGGGAACCTGTCTGTTGTCCTTACTGGGAACGACCTGGGTGTAGCAGGCGGTGTAGGTGAAGGAGATGGTGATGGCGAAGGAGAAGGCCCGGGAGATGGCGACGGCGAAGGAGAAGGCGTAGGTGCCTGCCCGTATGGATAAGTCGCAAGTCCACGCCACAATGGGGTAGTAAACCCGGTTGCCCCAGCAGGGAAGTTAATCCTAAAGGTAGCCGCGTTATTCGAGAAAGTATTATTCCCAAAGGTAACATTTGCCCCGTTCATATGGTTAAAGTTTGCCCTTGCAAGGCTTGTTGCTCCAGCAAAGGCATTTGTGCCAATAGACGTAACAGACGCTGGGATATCAATGGAAGTAAGGTTGACTGCCCCGGCAAATGTGTTATTGCCTATAGTCCTAAGCGTCGCCGGTAGATTAACCTGGGTGATAAACTGATTTTGGAAAAACGCTACATCCCCAAGCCCAGCAACAGGCATCCCGTAAATAGCGGACGGAATTGTGACAACAGTGTCTGTCCCCATGAACCGGGTAATTACGATTTCGTCACGAGAGATATTTCCCGTATCGGGCAAAGTAACCCTGCGGATGGTAAATTCAAAATCGCCATGCACCAAAATCGTCTCGCCAGTCTTTGGCTCGGCAACGTACCCTCCCCATGCGGGGGTGGTAAAGCCGGTGGCGCCGTATGGGAATAAAATCCTAAAATTGGACGCAACCCCAACAAAGGCATAGGCGGCAAAAGTTGTAATCTGATTGGCGTTTGTATGCTCTAGTACTACGGTTGAAAGGTTTCTGCAATTGAAAACCGCATAGGCCCGAATAGTTGTTACCGATTGCGGGATAATAATTGACGTGATGGTCTGATTGTTTGCAAAGGCTTCAGCATCAATAATCCTCACAGGGAAGCCCTGAATACTGCTAGGCACCACAACTACGGCCTCGGTGCCGCCAAACCCTGTAATCGTAACCTCTCCATTGGAAATGGTGTAAGTCCATCTTTGTGGGGCTGCCCTAAACCCGTTCCATAGAGGCGTTGTAAAGCCCTCGGAGTCCAAGGGGAAGTAAATCCTAAAATCTGCATGAACACCTGTAAACGCCGTCTCGGGGAAGTAGGTAAATATATTTGCGTTGGTCTGGTGCAGGTAAAGCACTTCCAGGTTGGGCGCGTTGGTAACGGCGTTTTCAGAGATAAACGCGACAGTTGCCGGGATTACCAATTCCCTAAGCTCGGTATTATTAACAAAAATATTGGGCCCGATATATCGCACCGGCCTGCCGTTTATGCTGGCTGGTATCCTTATTGTAGAGGCAGACCCGGTAAATCCGGTTATGATAAGCCCTTGGCCTGTCCATTCCGAGTATTCCCATATTCCGCCATGCTCCGATTGTGAGGGGAAACCGCGCCAGGTAGGCTCGCTAAACCCGGTGGATTGATCCGGGAACAGGATTCTAAAATTAGGATGGCGGGCAGTTGTAGCCCCAAAGGTCAAAGCGGGGATGGTTTGTATCGTGGCGGCGTTAGTATGCAGCAAGCGCACCGTTACAAGGTTTGGCCCTGTTATGGCATCAGCGGCAAAGGTATGAACGCTTGCGGGGATTATCACTTCTTGTAAAGCAGGAGCATTGGTTGCATTAAGCACATTTGCGCCGATACCAATCACGGCCCGCCCCCCGATAGCCGAGGGTATGGTTATCGAAGTCAGGTTGCTGGGCCCGGTAAAGCCTGTAATTGTAACAGGCCCCGTTCCCGTAGCGGGGGTAAAGCTCCACCATGCAACATTGCCGTCATTAGTGGACCAATCCCGCGTAACCCCTGCCGGAGAGATAAAAGGTACATAAGTTGCTGCGTCAGAGCCGATTGGCCTAGTAAGGCGCAGGGTTTCTGGGATTCCCGTAAAAATGGTTGAATTTTCAAATATCTGACCTAGACGCAGGGTCAAGCCGTTTGGATGCTCGAAATGAACTTCCGTAAGGGCGGCGCTGTTGGCAAATGCCATAGCGCCGATAAAGTGTACACTTGCAGGGATAGTTGCTGAACGCAGCCCCGGCATCCCAAAGAAAGCATTTGCGGCAATTGTATTTACGCTGCTGGGGGATTGAAAAGCAATCGAAGTTATACTGTTTCTGGGAACAGGCTGCATACCTTGGAAAACAGTACCGGCGATGGTGTGTACCGGCGCACCGGAGGGCCCCGTATTTGGGAATACGATGGCACCGTTTGCGGGTACGGTTCCGACGAAGTTGTTAATGGTGTAGCCGCCGCCTACAAGGGTAAATGTGAAATTTGTATCATAGTTGGTTGCTACCCAGGTACCGTTGCTGCGTAAGATTTGAACAGGGGCTATGCGGTTTGTGGTTGTGCCGTCTCCAAGCTGACCGGAATAATTATGCCCCCAGGCCCACAACGAACCGTCAAGCCCGACAGCCAAGCTGTGGTTGGCACCCCCTGCGACACTAGCAATAACAGTATTTATTCCAGTAACGGGTGAAAGGGTAAAAGTGGCACCGGTTGCAGTGGACGTTGTAGTCCCGTTACCCAACTGCCCGTGACTGTTGCTGCCCCAGGCAAGCACATTGCCTTGGGAATCAACGGCAAGTGAATGATTATGACCTGCGGCAATGTAAGAAATATCGCGTCTGCCGCCTGCTATATGATTGTTTAAAGGTTCTGTGTAATTGGCTCTGCGGTCTGCGTTGGGCGATGTGGATGATGCCGAGCGCCCAACCCGCCCATTGGTGTTGTTTGCGCCAAAAGCAAAAATGTTATAGTTGACAAGGGCCAGCGTAAAATCATTGCCGGCGGAAGCCATTGTAACATTATTAATCATCGGAGATTCAAGGCTCCAGCTTCGATAGTAAGTGGTGTTTACCGTGGAAGTTGTCCTGGCGACCTGGAAGGAACTGTTGCTTCCCGCTCCCCTTAGAGGGCTGTCTGCGCCAAGGCCAATTGTAAGCGAATGGTTGGCACCGGCAGCGATTGCCCTATGTGTTTGCTCGATACCCACGGTGCGTACAGGCGGCAAAACAGGCGTAACAGTGTAGTTGTTTACTACCTGCCCGTTGTTGTTTCTTCCAAATGCCCATACCTCGCTTCCGGCCCTAACCAGCACATGGGCTTCACCGGCTTCGACCTCGTTTACATTGCTTAAACCTGGAACCAGCCCCGGGGCATGACGCCTATAACCCGGCGTTGTAACAGTAGATACCCCCAGCTGCCCTTGGGTATTGTCTCCCCATGCAAACAACTGACCGCCCACAATGGCATAACTGCTGTGATGCCCCGCAGCGATGTATGTGGCAATCCCGGTTAAGGGTACCCGCACGGGGACATTATTAACCGTACTGAAATTATTGTTAATGCCCAACTGGCCCCGCGCATTGCTGCCCCAAGCCCAAACCTCGCCATTTGAAAGGCGAACCATAGTATGATTTGCCCCAGCGACAACCTGAACGGCAGTTACAACAGGCGCGGCCTCAACAAAGCTGGGCAAAAATCCAATTGATGCAAGTATCATCCCAAGGGATAATATCAGGCTTAACACCCTATTTTTACTTTTGTGCTTCATTATTTCCTCCTTGGTATTGGCTTGTGGCGAAAATTGTAAACACAAGCTCTATTATGTCAGAAAATTCTACTGGACTTTTGCAAAAAATACAAGAGAAGATAACAAAAATATTACTGCTTAGTAAATTCTTTGAAATTCATCTGATTTTGAGATTTTCGAAAAGCGAGACTCAGAAAAAGCCCTTTGGGGCATTGGCTTATGAAAGCGCGGGGTAGCCGCTTTTTATAAGCCATAGATAGCACTTATCATTTATATACCTATTAATGGCTTATAAAAAGCGGCTACCCCGCGCTTTCAATGTGCCGCAAAGCGGCACATGCCGCCTACGGCGGCAATAAGCCAATGCCCCAAAGGGCTTTTTCTGAGTCTCGCTAAATTAAACCCCAAACCATTCCAAATCTATATTTGAACCAGGCAGGAAGATAAACCTTATCCTGCCTTTTCCTGTTAGCAGTGTGTCTAAGACCAGTTTCGCTGCCCCGTATTCCTTTTGCCCAGGCAAGGTAAGCAAGTTTACAATTTCTTCGCCGCCTTCTTTTACGTAAACCATTCTCACTGTGCTTTTTTCCAGGGTTGACCGCCAAGAGATATTGATGCTTTTGGCCTCTTTATCAAAATCCATCCCCTCGAACTCAATTGTCACGTTATTTCCTATGCCTTCTATTGCGGTGTCTTTTACGGTGTAGCTGTCCCCGTAAATATGCTGGGCTGCGGCAAAGTAGATTTTATCGAAGGTATTCCTTTTAAACCGGAAGCCCTTAATATGAACCTTTTGGTTAAATACCAGGCATAGGGTTTGTATCCCCGTTAGTTTTTCCGGGAGTTTGTATGTCACGTCTTGATACGTGTTCCAAATGGAACCTTTATCGTAAAGGGCGGTATATAGCTTCCGCCCGTTTTCGGGCATTCCCAGCCATATCTCAAAGTGGAAGGGGTCTTTGCCCAAGGGGAATAGGCCCAGGGTTATCTCGTCGGAACCGTATGGGCCGAAATCTAAGTCTGAAAACCCCACATGGCTTGCACCGTCTCGCAGAGTTGCCACGCCACGCTCGTTGCCGTTGGTCATGGGTACATTGCTTTGATTGTAAAAGCCCCCGGAAATAAAGCCGTAGGGGTCTAAGAAGGGCTTGCCGTAGCCTGTTATTTTAATGGGCAGCAAAGAGATAATCGTTGGATGAGGCATACCATTATTGGCTTGGCAGCGGATATATACCTCGCCATCTCCTTTGGGCAGGAGCTTTGCGGCGGTGCCAGAGGGGTCAACTTCTAACTGCCCTAGGGGGCTGTCTATGCCTGAAACATCGGCAAGCCGCCAGGTTAGGTCTTTGTATGTGGCGTTTTTTGGGTGGGTAACGGCGGTTACATTGTGGCCTTGGGCTGTTAGCTCTATTTTGCGGATTGGGATATCTTTGGGGTCAATTTCGGCTATGATAACAACACCCCCGCCATCCCGGGCTTGACCCGGGATTTCTTCAGCTTTGGCGAAGCCGGGGGATTCCGTGTCAAGCCCGGAATGACGGCTGCTGTATTCGGAATGATTGGGGTCGTATGCTTTTGCTATCACAAGCAATTTTCCATTAAATAGTCTGCGGCTGTTGCTTTTATATTGGTCGTAATCGGCAGAGTTACCGTTATCTGTACCCAGGAGTTCGCCGTTTTCTATTGTTATGATTACGCGATTTGAAGCGTTTTCTACCGGGTTGCCTTTAGCGTCCTGGGCTTGGATTTCGGTGAATATCAATTCCCCAAATCGGGTATGAGAAAGCGCCAGCTTCTCTGCATCTCCAAATGAATGCCGTTCGGCCTTAGCGATAACAGCGCCGGTTTCGTCGTATGCCAGGGCTTTTATACACCCCGGTTCGTAGGGGACGATATAATCGGCGGTAAGCTTTGCTCCCTTGGCATGGTCAATTTCTTTTCGGCCCAGGGACTTTCCGTTTAAAAACAACTCTACCACAGGCGCGTTGGACGCAATCCGCACATCTACGGGCTGCTCTAGAGACCAATCCCAATAGGGATAAAGATGTATCATGGGCGCTTTCTTATAATCTGTCCACGCCGATTGATATATAAAGTAGGAATCCTTGGGGAAGCCGGCGGTATCCACTTGTCCAAAATAGGAATTTTTTGTGTGATAGGGGGTAGGCTCGCCGATATAATCCGTGCCTGTCCAAAGGAATTGGCCCATGGTAAATTTTGCGTCCCGGTGGTCGATGATACATGCCTCGGTGTTTTTTGCACCCCAGCTTGTGGAGGAATTGCCAAGCGCCGAGCATTGCAAATCGTCGTCGCCCAGCAGGGCCTTTTTTAATGGGAAATGATATACCCCCCGGCTTTGCACCGTGGAAGCCGTTTCCCCCCCATAGATAATCCAATCTGGGTGGGCGGCGTGGTGGTTATGGTATAAATACTCTGCGTAGTTATAACCAATCAGCTTGATGATGTCGGCGCATTTTTGGGTGTTTTCCCAGGGCATGTAGTTGGAGCATAGGGTAGGGGGAGCGTGGCCCGTCGGGTCGTGGAGTTTTACCAAATCCATGAGCTGCCGCAGGGCGGCGGCCCCGTCTTTATAGTCGGCATGTGTATCGTAAATTTCGTTACCCACGCTCCACATAATAATAGAAGGGCAGTTTCTGTCTCGGCGCACCCAGGCTGCAACGTCTTTTTCTATCCACTCATCGAAGAAGCGGGCGTAATCGTAAGTGGTCTTTGGGCGTTTCCACATATCCAATATTTCGGTCATTACAACAAAGCCCATTTCGTCGGTTAGCTCCATTAGGGCTGCTGCAGGTGGGTTATGGGCTGTACGGATAGCATTTACGCCCATGCCGCGCAATATCGTAAGTTGGCGGCGTAAAGCGTCTTTATGCATTGCCGCGCCAAGGGCTCCCAAGTCGTGGTGCTGGCAAACCCCGTTTATTCGGACGCGTCTGCCATTTAGTTTAAAACCGCCGGTTGGTGTAAAGGCTATTTCGCGGAATCCGAAACGGGTTTGAACCGTGTCTTGCACCAGACCGTTTACAAGCAAAGTGGATTCTAGATTATAGCATTTGGGGGATTCTATATCCCATAGTTGGGGATTTTCGACTAGGAGGCTGCCATCCAGTTGGGTTTGATAGCTGGGAGGCTCGTCAGCCTCCCGGCTGATTAGCTTGTGATGGATTTCGTAATTTGCAGATCCCTCTACTTCTGCTGTGATATCTACGCACCATTTGGAATGATTTTTCTTTTTTGGGGAAACATAAATCCCATCCTCAGCAAAATGGGCGGCATTCTTAATAATAAGCCAGCAATCCCGATAAATACCGGCCCCGCTATACCAGCGGGAGTTGGGGGACTGATAGTTTACATCCATTAATATTTCGTTTTCACCATCTTGGATAAAATCCGTGATATCATGGGTAAAAGCCGTGTAGCCGTTCTTCCATTCCCCGGCAAGCTGCCCGTTTATATATAGGCTGCTGTCCATATATACCCCGTCGAAGCGCAGTTTTATCTTTTGCCCCGGAATAGGCGACAGGGTCAACGTTTTTCGATAGCGCCCAACATCGCTTTTATACAGATTGTGAGTGTCATAAATCAGCCAATCGTGGGGCAAAATCACATCCCGCCAATGCCGCTCCCCTTTAAGTTGAAATTGCCAACCATCGTTAAATAGTTTTTTCATATTGCCTCCTAAAATTCGACATCGCTTGTTTCAGAAAAAGCTATGGGATATCTACCACGAAACAAACATAAAATCAAATCCCCTGAGCTTGTCCGTCAAAATACACAATTTTATTTGTGAAAAACAACTAGGTTCCGTAGTTTTTGCAAACCTTTTCTAGTTAATCCATGTACAGAAACATCGGGTAGGACTATGATGCTGTGCAAGATACATAATAAGCCTTTAGGGGAGTTATATATGGTCAAAATGATGGGACGCCCAAGGAAAAGTAATATCAAGAGCTATTGGATTAGACATTGGGCCCTGTACGCGATGCTTCTTTTGCCGATTGCGTTCTTTTTCATCTTTAGCTACATGCCCATGATCAATATCCTAATTGCCTTTAAGCGCAACAATATTATTGCTCCTATCATGGAAGTTGACTGGGTTGGTTTAGATAATTTCCGCTGGTTGCTTAATAATCAACAGTTTTTTGATGCTATTCGTAATACGATTATGTTTAGCGTTCTTGATTTGGCGATTGGCTTCCCGGCTCCTATTATTTTAGCTTTACTTCTTAATGAGATAAAATTCCGCAAGTTTAAAAGGGTAACGCAAACCATTTCGTATATGCCGTTTTTCCTTTCTTGGGTAATAATCGGCGGCCTTGCTTCGCGGCTTTTAGCGCCTGAAGCAGGGGCTGTAAACAACATTTTAATGAATAATTTTGGTCTCGAAAGCCCGATTCCTTTCCTTAGTAACGATACGTACTGGGTGTTTACCAATGTTTTATTTGCCGTGTGGCGTTCTCTTGGTTGGAATACAATTATTTATTTAGCAGCTATTACAGCCGTAAATCCTGAATTGTACGAAGCGGCAGACATGGACGGAGCTTCTCGTTTGCGCAAAATGTGGCATGTTACCCTACCTGGTATACGACCTGTAATAGTCATCCTGTTTATCCTTACAATCGGGCAAATAATGGGTGCTGATATGGCAAGGTTCTTGGCTATGGAAAACAATCTTGTGCTGCATGTTTCTCTGGTTATGCCAATCTTTGTGTTTAGATGGGGTATACAGGGCTTGCAATATCACCGTGCGGCTGCGGCCGGGCTTGTCGGTTCGATTATTAATTTGATGCTTTTGTTTGGTGCAAACTTGATTGCCAAGAAACTTGGCGGTCGAGGGCTTTGGTAGGAGGATGAGTATGAGCGCAAAATTATTGAATGCACCCATTAAATCAACAGGGCGATTAAAAAGAGCAACGATTGGCGATTGGGTTATCGTGTTTATTATGATTTTACTCATACTGATATGTTTGCTGCCTGTTATGACTGTGGTGGCTTCGTCTTTCAGTAACACAACCTACCTCATGCGCCGAGAAGTAACATTTTTCCCCAGGGGCTTTCATACTTTAGCTTATCAGGATGTTATCGGGGACAGCCGTTTTATGTGGTCATTGGCTTGGACAGGGATCCTAACAGGCATTGTAATTGTTGTAAACTTGATCATGACGATACTATGTGCATACCCCCTCACATATGATTCATTAAAAGGGCGCAAATTACTAACCGTGCTTATTGTTTTTACGATGTATTTTAACGCGGGTTTGATTCCTACTTTTATGTTGTTTAGACGGCTGGGCTTATTAAACAGTCCTTTAGTATTAATCATACCCGGGATGATTAGTGTGTTTAATATGATAATCATGCGCAACTTCTTTATGGGTATACCCGACAGCCTTAAAGAATCAGCCGAAATGGATGGCGCAGGGGCTATGACTTGTTTGATAAAAATTTACTTGCCGCTGTCTACACCGGTATTGGCAACAATTGGGTTATTTGTTGCTGTAGGGCGTTGGAACGGATTTATGGATGCACTATTTTTTATGCAAGGCAATGCTCGGTTTCAGCCTATACAGCTACTGCTTTATAACATTCTCAATAACCTTACTGCTGTAGATGTGCAAGACCCCGGCGCGGCTCAAGCTCCGGGCTGGGGCGAGACTGTGCAGGCTGCCGCTATAGTAATAGCAATGGTACCCATTTTATGTGTTTATCCATGGGTACAGAAATATTTTGTGCAGGGTGCTACTCTTGGTGCCGTAAAAGGTTAGCCAGGATAAAATATCGGAATTATCCCCTTACGTAGGAATACACAACTGATGTAATCCTATAAAATAGATGAAGATGAAAATAGTTGTGTATTCCTACGTAAGGGGATAATTCCGTAAAATATAATTGTACCAAGTGTTTAAAAAGAGAGGAGAAGATTTTGCATGAGGAAGTTTCTCAAATTATTAATGGTGGTTGTTATGCTTTTAGCTATGGTAGCTGTTTTTGCCGCATGTAACCGTAATGGTGATGATGAGGATGATACAGTCGCAGCAGAAGCCACCCCAACCCCAGAGCCTGTACAGGTAGAAGAAATTGAATTAGACGAAGAAATTGATGTAGTAGTAGACGAAGGCGATCCAAGGCTGGCTCTTCATGGCTTGGATGAAAATCTACGCTTTATTGAACCTGTAACAATAAGCGCCATGTTATGGGATCGCGCTAGTGACCGCGTACCTGACTTTACCGAGGGTTATTGGGCCCAGTGGGTTGCAGATCAGATTTTGGTAGACCATAATATCATTATTGATTGGGTTAGAGTTCCTCGTTGGGAGTATACAACCTACACACCAATGCTTATTGGTGCAGGCGATGGCCCTGACGTTGCCTTTACATTTGGCTTTGGTGTAGTTGAAACCTTTGCTGAAATGGATGGTATCATTGATTTGGCTCCATATCTGGCACGTTATGCCGATTGGCTGCCGCATATGTACTCGCTGCTTGGTTCCAATGTATACTGGAATCTTGACCCAAATACCGGCGAGCTGTTCGCAATTGCTAACCGCATGGTAGCTGATGGGCGTACAAATACCTTTGTACGTGAAGACTGGCTTGATACTCTTGGTATTGATCCGCCCACAACTTTACAAGAATTCGAAGATATGCTGCTTGCATTTAGAGACAACGCAGACACTTTGCTTGGCGCAAATGCGCATCGCATGATTCCCTTTAGACTTACAGATGACGTGGGCTGGACCGGTGGGCCACTTCTGGAATCTTTTATCCCTGATGATATAACCGAGCAAGATTATTATGTTTACGGTTTTGATGACAGACGCTTTATGATGCCTGGGGTGCAAGATGGCATTAGGGTTTTAAATCGCTGGTTTAACGAAGGTCTGATTTGGCGCGACTTCCCCTTCCATTCTGCTGGTGAAGCTATAATCGATGACAATATCATTTTGGGTTTTGTTGGTGCGTTTTCTCATAACTGGGACTATCCTTTCCGTGTAGATCCCGGTATCATCACCCGTATGCAAGAAGAAGTAGGGCCTCAAGCTAACTTTATCGTTGTTAATCCTTTCCCCAACAACGCAGGTAATATTGTGCATTGGATGCCAGGTAGCACGGACCGTACAATTTTCTTCCCATCCACCAACGAAAACGTTGTTGCATCCTTGCTGTATCTTGACTGGATGAGTCGTTTAAGTACTAGGACACAGTTGGCCTTTGGTTACGAAGATGTGCATCATGTAAGACATCCAAACGGCGCATTTGAAATCTTGCCCGCATCTTGGAATGTGTATGAAGAGGACGCAGACGGCAATCGTGTCTACGAGTACAATGATGATGGCAATCTGGTTCCTGTTGTCCTTGAGACACATTTCAACTGGCCTGACCACCAGCATATTCCTTCACTCAGAAACTTTGATATCTCTCTTATGATTAATGGCGTAGAGCTTGGTGACCCAGTGCTTAACGCTGCAACCGTTGCATTGGGATATCCCGGTATCTCACCCGAGCGTATTGCCTTTGCACGTAATGCGGGCCTTGATCATGCACGGGTTGCTCGCCAGGTGCAAATGCGTCCTATTGCGTCACAAGAAGGTATGTCGGATCCATTAGCTACCGAGCGTAACAGAATTTTTGCTATTACAATTGCCAGCACATCGGTAGAAGACTTTGACCAGGTTTGGACTTCTATGTTTAATAATTACTTGGCAATGGGTGGTCAAGATATTATTAACGAACGCAGAGCCGCTTGGATTGAGCAGTTTGGCGATGTACCTTACCAAGACGGCCCGGATTGGTTTTCAAGAAATTAAGACATATTTCTTTAACGCAAGTGATGAGATATAGAGATGAGCTTGCGTTAAAGGTGTTTATTCCCCATAATAACAACCAGAAAACCGCGCGTTTTGCGCGGTTTTCTATTATAACCCTTGGCCCTTGGGTAGGGAAATCAATTTTCATCTACCGTCATTCCGGCCTTGAGCCGGAATCCCCTGGCTACTACGCAAAATGCACGAATTTGCGGGTTCTCGACTTAGATGGGGAGACCCCGGGTCAAGCCCGGGGTGACGAAGGTCGTTGGTTTTTGCAGATTACGGAATTATC
>Ga0123355_10014573_pt1 | contig 12304 bp, 11 predicted proteins | sample TergutEmb28metaG_3_FD_89872 | JGI IMG/M metagenome (GOLD analysis project Ga0123355, IMG submission 89872) | Embiratermes neotenicus P1 segment gut microbial communities from Petit-Saut dam, French Guiana - Emb289 P1 | ecosystem: Host-associated > Arthropoda: Insects > Digestive system > Gut ...
ATAGGGGCATATCACTATTGCCAACTACGTACAAAATTTTGTCCAACATCCTGCTCTCAAGGTTAATTCCATATGCGGAGGAAGTTATTGAGGATCATCAATGTGGATTCCGACGCAACAGGCCAACCACTGATCATATATTTTGCATTCGTCAAATACTTGAGAAAAAAGGGGAATACAATGAAGCAGTACATCAGCTCTTTATAGACTTCAAGAAAGCTTATGATTCAGTTAGGAGGGAGGTCTTGTATAATATTCTTATTGAGTTTGGGGTCCCAAGAAACTCATAAGGCTAATAAAAATGTGTCTGACTGAAACGTATAGTAGAGTCCGGGTAGGCAAGAATTTGTCTGACATGTTTCCTATCAGGAATGGTTTGAAACAGGGAGATGCTCTATCGCCATTGCTTTCCACCTTTGCCTTGGAGTATGCCATTAGGAGGGTTCAGGTAAACCAGGATGGCTTGAAATTAAATGGTACACACCAGCTTCTGGCTTATGCCGATGATGTTAATATATTGAGAGGAAGTGTAGATACTGTAAAGAAAAATGCAGAAGCTTTAGTAGCTGCTACTAAGGAGATTGGACTAGAAGTAAATGCTCATAAAACTAAGTGCATGACCGTGTCTCGAGATCAGAACACAGGACGAATTCACAGTATGAAGATTGATAATAGTTCCATTGAGAGGGTGGAAGAGTTCAAACATTTGGGAACAACGTCAACAAATCAGAATTCTATTCAGGAAGAAATTAAGAGCAGGCTGAAGTTAGGGAATGCTTGCTATTATTCGGTGCAGAATCTTCTGTCATTCAGGTTGCTGGTCAAAATTTTAAAGATCAAGATATATAGAACTATAATTCTGCCCGTTGTCCTGTATGGGTTTGAAACTTGGTCGCTGACATTGAGGGAGGAACGAAGGCTGAGCGTGTTTGAGAACAGGGTGTTGAGGAGAGTATTTGGGCCTAAGAGGGAAGAGGTAACAGGGGAATGGAGAAAATTACATAATGAGGAGCTTAGGGATCTTTACTCCTTACCCAATATTGTGCGGGTGGTATAATCGAGAAGAATGAGATGGGCGGGGCATGTGGCGCGTATAGGGGAGGGGAGAGGTGTGCACAGGGTTCTAGTGGGGAAACCTGAGGGAAAGAGACCATTGGGGAGACCCAGACGTAGATGGGAGGATAATATTAAGATGGATCTTCGGGAAGTGGGAGGGGTCGAGACTGGATGGAGTTGGCTCAGGACAGGGACAGATGGCGACCACTTGTGAATACGGTGATGAACTTCCGGATTCCATAAAGTGCGGGGAATTTCTTGACTAGCTGCAGAACCAGTTAGCTTCTCAAGAAGGACTCTGCTCCATGGAGTAAGTAAGTAAGTAAGTAAGTAAGTAAGTATGGTAATGGTAAATAAACCCTTGTGCTTCGTTAAGCGCTACAACATAAAGACGTAAGCCGGAGTGCAAGTATAGCTCCATTCATTCTTTATCTCATCACTTGATGGAGGTAAGTAGTCAGATTAACGACTTCGCCCCTGTACCCCCGAGGAAACAGCCCTGTTTCCTCTGAACAGGGGGCTCAGAAAACCCCAGAGGCAGATTGTACAATGTGGACACAAAAAATCACTAGGCCCTATATGAATTCGAACGCTGCTAACTCGGTCATCCACCCGAGTCCACAGCCTAGCTTGTATACCGACTGTGCCATCATCCCGGCCCCCGTATGAAATCAGTTTGAAGGTGTAGTATTCTTTCTTGAAGTTAAGAAGGATGAAATGAACAGTTTAGGATAGCAGGCCTATACAACGAGGACTTCATCACTTACACAGGTAACTCTGGATTGTCAGGACTGGAAGACACAAAACACTGTAACAACACCGCTAAATGTACGCAGTGTGTTCTTGAAAATGGCAATTGGGAAGAAAGAGAAATAGATGGGATATACGAGTATTCCGACTGGTCGTGGGGAAATAGGTTCTTACAAATGAAGTTGGATAGAACTTGATGTGTATCGTGTCCAGTGTCGAGCTGGAGAGATTGATCCGAACTACGATAGTGAACAGTCCGGTCGAGATTCAAACTGAACTTTCTCTAACAGAAGTACAAAAGGTTATCGACAAATCAAACTTCTCCATTGCTGTTCTACAGAACTACAGATATATATCAGAATCCGCCTGATCCTTCAACATAAATCTGCTCTGCCCATAGCAGAAACTGCAAACTCGGTAAGAGGTCGAACGGGTTTATAAGCAGTCGAGTCTTTTATTATGATAATAGAGGACAGTATCAATAGTGTAAAGAAGTGGACAGTTCTGTCTACATCCTCTGTGCAAGTGTATGTGTTACTGTAGAAGCCCGAAGATTGGTAAAACCGAGGGTTTACCAGTAAATCCTAGCGTTTACCATAGTGAGGTGTTTTTTTTTTATTGTTACAGCATGCTCCATTACATTACGTAATACTACATGCTGGGTTTGCTCGTATTCAAGTTTATATGATTGGTTCTTGTGCTGGTTTCTTGTTCTTGGTTGTTTGAACTTTGGTCTTGCGCCCTTTCTCACTGCAGTTTTTCGAAGTCTATGGAGTCTGCGAACATTGTAAATTGTTTTAAGTATTTGTTCACTAGTTCACACTTCCGCACTGGCCAGTCTTCTTCTCTTGATTTACGTATATGCTATTAGTTTTTCCCTTTCCTTATCGAGTATATCGCAGTCAAATATGAGGTGGTTCGTTGTCTGGTCGCCGTGGGTACAGGCACATTCCGGGGACTGGATTATCTTGAAGCGTTCCTGCTGCGGACCCAGCTTTTGGAACATTCAATTCAACTCGCTACTTAACCTGAATTATGGGACACGTACCAAAGCCATAGCATTCGCTGATGATCTACTAATAGCAGTAAGGGCAGAAAACGTCCAAGAAGCTGAAAACTTTGCTAACATAGAAATAAGCAAAATATTAAACTGGGCAAAAGAAAACAAAATCAATTTTAACGAACAAAAATAAAAAATCATGCTAGTCACAAGAAGGAAAAGAAGAGAAAGAACTGCAATAAATATATACCTGAACATCAAACCTCTAGAACAGGTCAAAAGCATTAAATACCTAGGTATCGCCATAGACAACAAAATGAACTTTAGAGAGCATATTATTTCCACAACAAAGAAGTGCACTACACTAATACACACATTAGCAAAATCAGCGAAACTAAACTGGGGACTTAAGCAAGAAGCACTTAACACCATTTACAAAGGAGCCATTCTACCTCTCATACTGTACGGCGCACCAGTTTGGATCATGGCTATGGAAAAGAACTGCAACAGAACTCTTTACAGTAGAGTACAACGGCATATAAACATCAAGATAGCCAAGGCTTATCGTACAACTTCCAACGACGCACTCTGTATACTAACCGGTAACGCACCTGTAGAACTAAAGGCCGAAGAAGCAGCTAACCTATACAGAATCACTAAGGACAAGCAAAACCAACAACTGGACCACGAAACAGATCCGCAAGATTGGACTCACCCGGCTGACACAGTAAGAATCTGCGAGCAAAATGAACTGAGGGAACACGCAATCCACTTATATACAGACGGAAGCAAGACCGAACATTGAGTCGGTTCGGGAATCGCCATATTCATAAAGAACAAACTTACTCATCAAACCAAACACAAACTCCACAATAGGTGCTCAAATAATCAAGCTGAACAGACAGCAATACTCAAAGCACTACATGCATTACATACAATAAAACTAAGTAACAACACCCCACGAAGAGTCAAGGTATTCTCAGACAGCAAGATAACCCTATACTCACTTAAAAATGCCAAAAATAGAAAACACTTAATAGAAGAAATTAGGAAAAAGACTACTACCCTGGAAAAAGAAAACTGGTACATAGAGTTTACATTGATAAAGGCCCACGCTGGACACAGCGGAAACGATTTAGCAGATAAACTCGTTAAGGAAGCCACCAAAAAACCGCGAAATATGCTTTAACAAAATAACAAAAAGTGAAATAGAGCGACAAGAATAAAAAAAAAACACAGAAAAATGGCGACAGCAATGGGACGCCACCACCAAAGGACTGGTGACCAAGGAATATTTCCCTAACATCAAGGCGCGACTAAAAATGAAACTCAACCTATCACCCAATTTCACGGCGCTGGTGACTGCACACGGAAAAACTAAAGCATAGTGAGGTAGTAAATTCCGAAAAATGCTTGGAAACGCTTCCATTTTGGGCTTTTACCAAACCATGTCGGTAAATGCTGGCATTTACCGACACCTATTGGTAAAAGTCCGTTTTGTTTGGCCGTGATTATGCTTTGTAAGTGCGTGTGTTTTAACTTTTAATTATTCATTGAACAGATAAGTTTAAAATATTTTGGCGGTCATTAATCTTGCATAATTCTATGAAACTCAAAAAACAGACCACGAACCAACTCTTGATTTGGAATTGCAAGGTAATGATAATACAAGTGAAATAGAAACCTACGTAACAATGGAAGTGGAGACCGAAGTTCAAAATAAAAAAATAGACCCAGAAGCAATCTCTAAAACCCCTGACGGGACAACTGCGACTATCAGCAGAGCTCAAAAAGTGAAAGTGTTTCGAGAGGCTGCCAGGGAAGGACTTGAGGAGCAGACAAAGAAAATGAAAGCAACTTCCTCTAAAAAGTTCTAAAAACCTACTCTCGGACAAAATGTTTGAATAAAAATACCCGATATTGACAGAGCGAAGATGGATCCAAGATCAACAATAGCCGTTATCACAGACATTAAAGACGAAGAATTTTATGAACTTGCTACTAAGTTGGGTAAACTAAAAGCGTTGTACACAAGAAACCAAATTACCTTAAGCAAAGAAAAATTGTTAAGCATCGAAGAAGTTGGTAAGGAGGAAATAAGTTTACTTGAAGTGGTAAATAAGCTTTCTTTAGTTGGTGGACAAGGATTCAGAAAATGCAACTGTTCAAAGAAGCGTACCACGAAGATGAGTTTGTGCAAATCAGACAATCTACTTTGTAACTCAGAATGTCACAACAGTCAACCTTGCTGTAACAAGTGATTTTAATTATGATTTGATAATGTTCAAGGAAGTTCTGTTTAATAAGTTCCATTTATTTCATGAACATTTTCTTTTAATACATTACGTAAATGCTGTAAAATATAAAGCGGTTAAGTTTAATGTTATTCTAGGCTTCGTTTAAATTTAAATATACAAAAGCAAATTATTGTTACTGACTAGTTTCACAGTGAAAAATATAAAGTTTAATCTGATAATAGAATGCTCCTTTAATTTCCTATTCCATTCGCATAATCTTCAAATAAACAAAAATAATTAAATGTTCGTTTTAGTATACCAGATATCCGCGTAGGGGATTGCGATGCGCTAACCACGCATCTCCCGAACCTACGCCCTAAGGCGGGACGCGGACTAGTCGACCCAGTTATCGCTTACGACTGTTGTGCCGAAAATAAGCTAAGCTAATTTAAGTATGTACCCGGTACAATAAATAAATAAAAATTGAATTTCATAGAATTATGCAAGATAAATGACCGCCAAAATATTTTAAACTTACGTGCTCAATGAATAATTAAAAGTTAAAACACACACACTTACAAAGCATAATCACAGCCAAACAAAACAGACTTTTACCAATACGTGTCGGAAAATGCCAGCAGTTACCGACATGGTTTGTTAAAAGCCCGAAATGGAAGGGTTTCCAAGCATTTTTCGGACTTTTACCTCCTCACTATGGTAAATGCTAGGATTTACTGGTAAAACCTACGTTTTACCAATCTTCGGGCTTCTGCAGTAACATATGGACGTCCACCGGTAGGCTACATAAACACGCATCGCATTTCTGTCACTTGATGTACTTGATGGAAAAGCGCAATTTATAACAACTGACTAAAAGAAGTTGCAGTCTCCTGGGATATGTTGCCGTGCCGTTTTGATTGGTTGACAGAAGACAGAAACAGTAAGATTCTCCTACACTCTAGCAACAAATTACCACAAACACGGCGTCATATCTCACAAGACTGTAATAATCGACGACGTTGTGAAAGACTCAAATCACACAATCCGGCGAGTATTTTCCTATTTAAGACCAGAGTATTAATATAAGATCTCCAGAATCGCTGCTAGATTATATCTAGGACCCCGCTATATCTGAAGCCAAAAGAAGAAAGTCCTGTGAAGAAATTACGATGGCCTCCACAACCTCTCGACCTCAGTTTCAACATGCATTTTAGGAAGCTAGTACCCTGCATTTATTTTCCTGAAAAATGTCCTGGTCACTTCCTCTCGGCTTGCTTATCTTACAGGATCTGGGTCACTCGGCGACCCGCCTACACTAGCGTGTTCTCTTACGCGTCATCTACAGTCGCAATGGGGAATCCACCAAAATACAGCGTGTTTCTTTATTATACAAATAAGTTTCAAAAATAAGGTAACAAACACGCAGAGGAATCCCTTATCTTGTGATATGGCGCCGCGACACTGGTTGATTCCCTGGGTTTCGAAGGAGCGCAACGACTTAATCGTCATGGGTCTAGTGGCCCAAGCAGATTATGTGCAATGGTGTACAGGTTCGAAACTCTACACCCTTGAAGATGAAACACGAAGTTCCTTCACAAAGTAGGAAACCCACAACCCCTGTAATGTGGAGTTCCATCCTCAACTGCACGGCCGCGCAGGTCTCACGACTCGCAACAAACATTACGAAGCCAAAAGCTTTACTGAGACTTCGGCCTGTTACAAAGTACCAGATTGTATATGGGACCTGTACGTAGTCACTATTGACATTTAAGCATCTGTCTTGCTGTGGCAACAAGGCTTTGTATTCCGGCGCAGAAGAAACTGATGTGAAGTGTCTGGTGACGGCATGCTTCAGGTTGGCGTCTGTAGAAAATCGCTTGCCGGCCAGGAGCTTCTTAAGGGGTCCGAAGAGATGGTTAATCACTGGGTTCCAGACTGCCAGCCGGACTGGTTACTTGTTACGACACTACGGCTAGAAGGTGATGGATCACCCTCCTTACAGGCCCGATCTCGGGCCCCGTGATTTCCATCTCTTGAGACCACTTGAGGAGCACCTTGCCTTCACGTGATTCGCAATAGAAACCGACATAAAAAAGACAATGGCAGTTCAAAGTTATTCTTTAGCTATCGGCTTAACGGCTACAACAAATCAGTGGATCTGAACATGTGAAATTACGTACGTGGATAGTACCTAAAACATTACCCATTTTGCATAAAATATTGTTTCAACGTTATACGAAACGCGGCTACAATGTGCAACTTTGACGTTATATGTGATAAATTTAAGGTATACAAAACCGGTACATTCTTCACAAGAATAAAATAAAATAAAACAATAATAATAATATTACTAGGAGTGCATAGCAATATATCCATATAAAGGAAAGGAGACTTGGAGTTTTGCTAGACAACGCAGTCATGTGCTGAAGTTATACAGCGTCCATGAGAGATACCTTAAATGTAAATACCGAACGATGGTTGAACGACTGGAGGCGGAAAAAACCTAAGTACTCGCAGTAAAACCTGTCCAAGTGCCACTTCGGCCACCGCAAATTCCACGTGGACTGCCATGGGATCGATTTTTCTCTTTAGCACCGCATTCAGAGCAGCTCTGGGGCCCAACTTGCTTCCTAGCCACTGTAGCTCCATCCCTACTGGCGTATAGGGGTCGCGACGTCGATCTAACCAGCCACCTACATCTACTGCCCACGTCAGGAATGCGTGGAGCTATACCGCAACTTCACTAACATCTTCTTAGCCTAGTACTGAGTACTACGGCAAATATCTTCCTATGTAGTTACATATTCACAATATTGATAAATTGCAAATAAAAGTCGTGGATTATAAAAAAAAGGCCTGCGTCTTCCATCTGTGCTTTCTTCTTTCACACAAATAACGTGGCTTGGTTTCAGGCCCGTGCGTAACAGGGGTTATGTCAGCCTGTTACGGCCATAACTAAATTTTCTTTAACGATTTTATTGTCGACACTCCGCACCAAAGTTAATCCAAATACGAAGACTGCTCGGAGATGTGACGCCGTTGCCTCCCTCTTCTACCATAAAAATGAAAATAGGCAGTACCTCCGAAAAATTCGCAAATATATGCCAGACTACACGGCATCACGCCCCAGGGGTCAGTCTTCGTCGATAGTCGCCACCGCGAAAACGGCGAATCTCACAGAGGCATAATAATCAAAATCCACGCAATGGTTATGGTCACGAAACGTTTAACAGTCAACGCCCCAACATAAACGGAGGCGCGGATTTTCATGGAAATGACGCACAACCATTGTGAGTAGCTGAAAAACACCTAATAACAATAGATGTGTAATATATGTGTTACAAACCAATCAATGGCATATGGCTACGTGTTGCAAGGAAGCTATACATACTACTGCGTCGATATCCCACGAACAAAGCTTATTTTAAATACAGGATTTCATTATTTATAAAGGGCAAATGTTAGGTATAGAGTAGGTACCGTGAGACGGGAGCTCTGGACATCCAAAAGGGAAACAAAATATGTTCTAGCAAGTCTAGGCTTTCGCGTTCTTCTAGCATCTAGCCACTCAACACGTGTCAATGCATCTCCTGTCCCACTTTACGATCCCATAGTCTTAGATCTGAAGGTGTTCATCCACAGTGCTGCTTAAAAAAGAACGATGTCCCTTGTCAAACCCCACGATATGTTATTATGTCAAATGAAGTGCTAAACTTACCGTTTCCATTCAAACAGACATGAGTTGCTAGGAACTCAATTTTCCGTCTTTTATGTCATCGCAGTTCCGTCGCCTAGTTTTACAGGCATACACATACGTCTTCCAAATATTACGTAAAAATGAAAGGAGGTGCCCAGGATGAAAACAAATTGGTGCGTGCTGTGACCCAAAAAATCTACAGTCACTGTATAATGGAGTTAGACGCACCGAGGAATAAATTCACGTGGCAACACTTTTGACTTACATTCCGGAGGCGTCCGTGTCTAATCTCGGCCGGAACACCGGCTATCCTAACCTCTACGTAGCTTTCTTACTCCGTACATTTACGTAACACCTTAAATTACGCCACGACCGCTTCCTTGCGCAGCCTTTCCTTTTCATCATTCACTGATAATCCCACAATTCAACGGTGCAGTATGACATGATGGAAAAGTTGTTCAATAAACCATGAAAAAACAGTGTGCTTTCACCTAATACAGCTAACGGTTATGAGAACCCATTTCACTGGCAGCTTTAACCTCGTCTGTTCTGAATTTAAGGTTTCTGGAATATCACAAAACGTGGTTGACACTGAAAAACAGATGATGATACAGGCCTATTAATAAGCCAGCCCAATTACGCTTACCTTTTTCTACCAAAACATGTTTTATGTGCTTCACTTCCTGAAATACGCACATTTCCGGTCATCGGCAATTTTCCTGAATAATGCTTTAATAAGGATTTCGACGCCTTAACATAAAAACGCTTGCATGAAAAGACTGAGAACCAAAAACTATCTTTCTTCCCAACTCGAGAAAACAAAGATTCGATGAAACATTTGACCATCAGTACATCACAGACGAATAAGAATAAAAATCATTCAGTACTTTTGTAATGTGCTACATTAATGACACCATCATACAGGCCTACACTAGTGACACTGACTACGGCTGAAAGACATAATTTCAAAAAGACAGAATATGAACGTGTAGAATTACCAGAACCACATATTTACACTTACCTATGCACCTCACGCCGGTCAAACAGGTGAAGCTAACAGAGATCGGCGGCCAAAGAACTCTCTTCTTGTACACTCATTTTAACATTACCTTTGAAAAATTAAACTGCGTCAAAACGTCGTTAGTAAAAAGCAAATTAGAAATTTTCGGAAAAAATTTCACATGTCACAATCGCTGATATCTAAGTGGGCAACTATGTTGTACGTAAATAAAATTTGTGTTCAAAGTAGTCACACGTCTCAATGATCACGAGAATCGGAGGTTTTTAGAAAACACAACTAACCACCTGCCCTTCTGTCAACCGTCTGGTTTCTCCAGGTCAGAGTCTAGAAATCAGTATCGCCAACATGAAAAGTGGTGACCAAGGAACGCTAGTCAATGTTCAATCACAAGTATTGCCTATTCATTCATACAGTTATAATAATTTTAATACATTTTCATGACTGAAATTATTTATATCGCAATGTGATACTCATCACACATAGTATTTTTAATAACTTTGTTGGAACTGCGATATATTACGTTGACATCAGTGATATCACTCGTAGTTCATGCCTTTCTCACATACAGCGCGTAATACATCAGCGAATCATGGGTACTTGAATGACATTCATGACCATTTGAAAACTACGATTACGTGAATGCGAAGTCTCCCGTTCTTCTTTCTAACTTACTCGAATGAGGCTTCAAGTTGGTAAATTAATTTCCAAGTTTCACAAAAGATAATTACATTCTACAAGGACCTCACCCATTCTAATTAGCAGTACAAAGTGGAAACCTTCCAACCCCGGCCCAACATACATACGCAAAACCTTATGAAACCAGTTTGGTTTATCCACAGTCTCGAAGATTTGTAATTTTCATCGAATCACAGGTCACTCAAGTCGTATCTCCCGTACAATTACGTACTGTTGGACGCACACATTCTTTTTATGCAGTAATGACAACAAATGGTCAATGCCACAGAGAACAGTGACCTCGTACACTGAGATAGTACCTTAAATTTGGCTACAATCCCTTTCTTCACTAATCATTCTGTATTATATCATGCCAACAATGAAAAGCTTCGTTCGACAACCAAATAAAAAAGAATTAATGCATTAAATTAGTTTCCTTAATACTAGCAAACACACTGATAATTGCTCCCACAGTCATGCCACACATCGTCATAGTGTATTCTAACAATGCACAGAAAGTTAATACTTACAGATGTGGTATATCATGCCAGCATCCATTTGAAGGACAGACACTTCTTGTGACGGATGCTTCACTAGTGTGTATAAAAATCTTTCAGGAAAAACATTTACAAGACATACAAAAGCAAGATGTATTTATTTCTTACTAAAGTTGTGTTCTATGTCAGATATGAACCAACCTTACATTTTACATAAGTTTTGAAACATATACATGCTTTTATAATGCACCTTCCATAGAAATGTTACACTACAAGATGTTTTCAATCAATAAATATAGATTCAGCTACAGACACTCCACAACTCATGACATAACCTTCCTGCATGTGGCACAAACCTGTCACTATGGAATGACTTGAAAGATGTGTGATAATGCATACAAAAATTGACAATCATGAAATTATGCACAATCACCCTTCCTCTCCTCCTTCAAAGAATTCTTTCATCACAAAATACAGGCAAAAATCTTGAAAAAAAGCAATGGTTCACAACAAAGGTGAACATCCCAATTTTACAACACACCAGGGGAAAAAAAATGGCCCTCACGAGTATTCTGCAAGCATTGAGATCAATATGCATGAAATATGTTACGGTTCCTGCTACCCTTACAGTACATGCTGAGTAATACCTATGAAGCTGTTATCAACCCCTCTGCAGTCAACTAGTCAACAGCGCACAAAAAAGAACACCGGTACAGCAGAACTCCACTTATCCACATGCTGGTTACGTGGATTGCCAGTTATCTGGATCGGCTTGGACCTTGGTTTAAATTTGTCGAGAATGCTACAAAACTAACTTGCCATGAAACCACCAGTTATCGGATCAAGTCCAGTACAGTGTTATGGCTTCTAGAACTTCAAATCAGGCATAGTCGAAAGGTTCTGGCGCAGGTACATACTATAAAGAGTAACAGCCAAATTTCAAACTGCCAATGTAGCCTATTTTAAGAGAAAAAACCGATTATCTGGATTTTCTGCTTATCTGGATGGCTCACCATCCCAATTAATCCAGGTAAGTGTAGATCTACTGTATATAGCAAAGCAGAAAATTTTCAAATTACAAGTCCAGTAATCCACAAAAAGAAAATACGAAAAATTGTTTTTTTAAGATGAGGCATGTTTTGCAGTATGTAGCAACACATATGGACAATATTAGAGACATTGGTGTATCAAGAATCCAAATGCTGTTTGTTACGTTCCTTTCCATAACCTTTGCCATCACAGTCCAATATACAGGAAGTGTGCAGTAACTCACAGGGCCCATGGTTTTTTTTTTTGGGGGGGGGGGGGGGGAACCCCCACACACCCCCACCCCCCCACAACAAAAAACACAACACCAAAAAAAACCCCCCC
>Ga0123355_10014574_pt1 | contig 12304 bp, 5 predicted proteins | sample TergutEmb28metaG_3_FD_89872 | JGI IMG/M metagenome (GOLD analysis project Ga0123355, IMG submission 89872) | Embiratermes neotenicus P1 segment gut microbial communities from Petit-Saut dam, French Guiana - Emb289 P1 | ecosystem: Host-associated > Arthropoda: Insects > Digestive system > Gut ...
ACTCTGATGCAACACCAGCTTACAACGGTTTAGTTTGGAACATCAGTGAGAACAGTACTGTTAGGCTAGGCGCGCACTGGCAACTAAATAGTTGCGGCGATATTAGCATTATGAGCATGATCCTCAATAATATGAACAAGAAAATTAACATATTTTTTCTAATTTCTGCTCAGCTGGAAGCTCACTTCAGTTCGTGACGACGTTTACCGAGAAAAGGGGGCGTTGTAAGAAATCAAATTGTACCGGTATTCCTAAAGTAATGTGTACAAAATGTAAGGTACATCTATGTTTCACACCTTACTCAAATTACTTCATGGAATTTCACAAATAAAATCAAGTCAGTCATATTATGTAAGTTTTTGCATGTTCCTTTGTATACCAATGTTACTTCCAAGTCACGGCCAAATTTTATATAAATTATGGAATATTGTTGAAAAAATCTTACATTTATGTGATATCAGATTAAAACCACTGCTTAAAATTTGAAATTCAATTTTTTTCTTGCCATATAATTAATTTGGTATATATAGGGTTAAGATTATTTACGAAGACAGTCACTTTATTGTCATTGCTAATGTAAAACAATTGCGAACCTAGGTAGTTTTAGAATTTTACTGCCTTTTTTCCGAACATCTTGGGGTGTTGGCGTCCTAAATTCAGCAATTTTTAACAGTTTTCACGGTCGGGTTGAGTTTGGCACGATTTTGGCGGGCCTTCGGCATTTCGGAGGGGGGGGGGGGGGTGTTTGAACCCCCCCCCGGTAAGCCACTGTCTTAAGCAGAGAGGCACATCATCAAGGATGTGTCTCACAATAAAGCACAATCCTGTACTACAGTGAAATAGATGGATAAGGTAATGAAACGAGAGAGAGAGATTAAAAGCAGGTGAGAATTATCTTATATCGTGGTCACGTACTTATCACAAATTATAATTTATTACATCCTTTAAACGTCTAACAATGGTTTCATGTAAGTTTTGCCACTTAAATTTGTGATGACTTTCTCCACTGTCACAACGCATAGCAACACATAGCGCTTCGGAAAAAGGTAGTATCCGAAACGTTCTGTGTTGCGACAATTATAAAAAGCCCTAACAAATATAAATAAAAGAATTATAATTTATTAACTGCTGCCCCTGAATATCGGCCTGCAACACAGTGGAGTAATCTGGCTTGCTCCAAATTTTATCACATACTTTCATATTTCATCCTCCGCAGGCAATGTTACTTACAGTGAATGTCCTGAATTACGTATATGCTTTAACCATGCGGGGCAGGAGAACATTCTGTGCAACAACTCAGAAGCAAACCCCACGGCGTTAAGAATAGCAGCTTGGAGTAGTTTTTCCCATGTGCCTTTATACCAGTTCTGTATTTCCTCATGCCCATGTATTATCCACCACCGCTAAACTGCAGAAACGAGTAACACACCATCGGCACCACCATTATTTATCTCCTGAAAATTCTGGGAAGGTGACCGATGAGCAAAGGACATCTAGACCCCTGAAGATAAGACCAACACGCTGTCTCGAAACGTCGCTCATCAATCACCCGGTAACGCGGCGCCACATCCTAGAATTACGGAGACCTCAGAAAACTAATCTTGGCTTGTGCACATTTTACCGTCTCTGTTAGATGTTATGAAATCGATGTGCTACTTTGAACACATTAACTGTGCTAGCAGAGTTCACACTACAAAGCACAGTCTGAGTGGATTATAACATTTATTTATATGCAAATGAGTCTGCATGCCTCGACAGTTGTTTCATTACACGGAATTGTCGTCGTTCGCTTTCCTTAATAAACGCAGCAATCGCTTTCAATTATTGGCGGAAATGAACCGAAGCAACTGGTGCATTCAGAGACGGCAAGACACATGATGCAGGAAGTCACCAGCAAGCAGTACTTGAAATTGCACTACGCACGAAGACTGCTTCTTAATTGGTTTCCCAGAACACAGAAAGCATGCGTAGTTCTGTGGACATCAAAGCAGGGGTTATGGTTTTCGTAACTAGATGTAAGATGCAGACATTCATGGAAAAGACGTCGTCGCCCAGATCGTCAAGAAACTCCCACATATTTACGGAACTCGTAGATTTACTACCGATTTCGCATGAGCCGACCAATGGGGCTACCTTCTGAGACACATGGATTTTGTCCACAATTTCACATCCTGTTTCTTAAAATTTTAAAGGAGACACGGATAGAGTTGTCGGTGTAGAGATTCCCCATGAACTGGACAGTCCGAAGCTCGAAACCCGGTTAGGGCAGATTTTTTCTCCATATTTTTCAAGATCGTCCCTGAGGCACATCCAGCCTCCACTACAAAGGGTCCCGGGACTCTTTCCTGGGGATAAAGCGGCCGGGGCACAATGTTTACCACCCACCACCACCTGTAGCTGCATGACATTTTAAGGAGTGACCGTGACCTATTTTATCTTAATAGTACCCTCCTACCTACATATACGTCTCCCAAGATTCACTATGATGCACATGATGCACATAACCCACATTTTGGTGGTAATGTTATGAATTACTGTAACATGAGTAACAAAACAAAGTCTCATTCCAAAGACAAATTATAACTTGGTTTACAAATGTCAACGTGTTCAATGCCAGATCTTAAAGAAATAGATCAAATATCTTACTATAAGCTGGACAGGCTAAAGTGTCAAGTTTTGGTAAGAATGTATGAAAACTGGTAACCCACAAGGAGTGGAGACAACTGATGTCTCCTGTGATGTCAGGCCGTGTAGTCCGATGTAAATTTACCAATGTATGGAAACAGCTTGCTGCCTATATCTTCCGTGTCGAACACGGGCGTCCAAACTTTTCATGGCGAAGGGCCACAACCTTTAATGTGGGGCGGTTCGCGCACCACAAGTGGGAAAATTACAATAAATGGAACATCCACGCGTCTAAATTATTGTGCAATTCATATAGCATACACATATTTTACACATGTAGGCGCGGGCCGCATAACACGACCTGGTGAGCCGCGGCTTGGAGACCCAAGGCGCAGATAAACATGCCATGAACAGGGAGGCAGCAGACTCCTTCAAAGTGGTAAAATGTTTCTACCGGACCACACGGCATCATATATGTAACTAATAGCATTAATTAGTTTGATGTAGGTCAGACTGTGTGATTATCGATAAACTACAACGTAGTCTAATAAGATTACAGTGCTCATAACGGGGAAGACTACTGAGAGCTAACAGACTAAAACACATTCTCGTAAGATGGTATTCAGGGTTACTAGAATTGTACAAAAACCGATAAATTACGATGTGGTCTAACAAGATTACGAATTCTGTTCGGGTCAGACCGAGAATACCGATAATCTCAATTTAGCACAACTCGGATGCACTGGATCTCGCCACAACTATCGGCGCTTCCATGCCAGTTCCCACATCGACACAGTCTTGCAAGATATACTACACATATTAGGTTTAGTGACTCTGTATCAGCCTCTAAGCTTTAACTGCAACTGCTTCGTAAGTGTATACTGTCCATACAGGCGGACCATCACTCTCCACAGTTCTTCGTCAATCCTGGGGGAAATAATGTCAATCCAACTGACATTACTTAGCAAATTCAAAGCTAAGGAGTCAAGTGCTCTGGGTCTGAAGTCACAACGGTTCCAATCCCAGATGCCCCACAACGTTCTTGTGGGACACGACATAGTTTCTAGGGAACACATTGTTGTCGGCAGTACTGCTGCACCGGTATTCTGGCGTACTGAATATTGTGACAGTAAAGTGCCATGTCCAAGTTCTTCCCCTCCTGTAATTCTACGCAGTACCATCCTTTCAGGGAAGTTCATGGTCACAGAACTAGTGGAGACATAATCCGAAAATATTTGTTCTACAAAATTTTAAGCCCCATAAATATTACTTACGAACTATTCGTGTCTTTGGTACGAATGAGCTGAAAGAACTGTAACTGGGAAATGTAGTATGATTAAAGTAAATCGATTCCATAAATATGTTACGCATTTTTTCACAAAGCACATGAAGCGCAGACAAACAGAAAACTTGTCCGCATTTATCATCTCCTGAACTCCTGAAGGAATTTCGATATAATGTGGTGGCCAGAACAACGTACTTATTTACTGCCCCGTCAAATCAGCACAACCGCTACTTGACATGAAACACAAACCGAATTTTATTGATTTTCCCAAGAAAATTTTTCTTTCCAAAATGCCTAAGACCTCACTGAAATTTATAACCTTTTACATGACACATTTTCAACATGCTTCATTTGTTGGTTTGTCTTTCCTTTTCTAAAAGGTACATACATGCGTATTTAAATACTGCCTTGTATAGTTTATGTAAGTTACATTGGAAAGACAATAAATGTCACAGTGACACAAAACACATACACACCTATAAAACACCCATCCAATCTTTAATATTATGCCGTAGAACGGCTGCAGAATAGAGCAGCCCGAATTAATGAATTTTAAAAGAGACCGTCCTGCACAAGACGTACATACCAAGGACATGACATGTTCAATCACGTGGCCAAATAGACTGCCATTGTCTCACTATAAGATTTGTCTCAGAAACCAATGAACACAACCGCCCATACTTTGTTAGAAGCGTCGATACGAGAGAAGAGGGGTGAACAAAAATTTAACTGTGATGCAACCGTTGTGGCACGAGGATAGGGGTTATCAAAATTTTAAGTGGGCTAGAAGCATCTAAATGCCAGAAGTAGTTTGCACAGGAATGTAATTGGATTAGAAGCATTATGAAAACAGAAGAGGGGTGCACACGAGAAAATCTAAACACGGTGACATTCAGATTTCTAAAATTCTTAAGATTACATCTTCGTTTAGTTCCTGCGGCGTTCGGAATTTCAAGAGAATAGCAACTTATTGCAAACAGGAAGCAGGTGCCACTAAACGAAGGGTCACATACCTTACCGTTAACATGGCATGCCATCACAGAAAGAAAAGGAGGAGGTCTAAATAATCCAACAACAGTACATTTCCTTCCAACATGGTGCCGAAAGGTCGCGAATTAATTGTTAGTCTCCGATGTCAAGTTGTGGTAGTCCGAACTATCGCATCAAGGTCGATAATGGCTCCGTTGCGGACGCGGAGAACGCCAAATGACGCACCCACATATTGTGGAAACTTCTCTGTCTGTTTTCTTTCACTCCCAGGCCCAGAATAATTGCGTCATAAAACCGAAATGCACTGCACCACGGCTCTGAATGAGACTGGCAGCTTGGACTACACCGATGACATTTATAACGACACTGTATCAAGTATTACGAGAAGTTAGTGACGATCAGTAACGCATGTCCATTCTGACGATGATAAATGCTCACAGTCGCAAGTAAATTTAGGACACCGTTCAACGGCTCAGGCTAAAAACCAACAAAGCTTCGGAGGTTGCATGTGCTTCTTTCTTCAGATACAACAGAGGAAGGGAAAAACCTAATCTGGTGGGCCCGATGGGAAGAGCTAGTGTCAAACTGGGGGCTGAGCGCAGCAGCCTCTCCGCTTTCTTCCTACACTTGAAGAAGGAACAGATCCTTCAGCCTAAACGTTGTGGAATTCTTTTGCCTGGGGGATGGACAGTGTCTAGAATTTTGGTCGTAACTATGAAGGACGTCCATGTTCCACGAATTTGTTGATCCTTGGGGTGTCTGCAGTACGGTCCCAGTAATCACAAAGCAAAATCTATTCATGGATTATTTTCTGTACTTGCTTGAATGTGTTATTAAGTACATCCTAGTTCGTATTTATTAAAGGAAGTAATAGTACTTACGACACCCTACATTAAATACAAGCTTACACGTATAGGGTTAAGGTGGAAAGATAAATATTTGGCTTCCGCTTGCAACCACAAACTGTGCTTAATTCTCAGCGAACTTTACACGCGCAAAATGGAGTATCGCCGCTGCTGAAGTGGGAAAGCAAACAGCAAAACGTCGAGAACCACAGTCTGTTCGCACTGTAATGCTAAGAACGGCCTTAAACTCTTCAACAAACATAAAGAAAACGAAAATTTAAAAGGAAACATGCGAGTACCAGATATATAAGTGCATACCAAATAAATCCAGCATTGAAATCTGTGCAAAAAGGAGAAAGGTTTTAATTAGTCCTTATTGCATTACTAACACAACGGGGATGAAACATCTAAAGAATGAAATCTGTGGTTTGTGAAAATAACAACACAGTTAACTGTCAGGATGTTGGGCTGCTTAATGCTTGCCACTGATGTTACTGAAAGAATAATCTCTCACAAAGATCCTATTACTAATTTGCCGAAAGTCCTGAAACTCCACAGGTACGCCATGTCATGAAGAGGTCCTTCTAACACTGTATATTTTATACTTACATGTCCTGCGGAACCAACAAGACAGCCTCAAAAATGAATCCGTATGCAAACTAATACGGAGTCCTAACGCATTCTAACAATACGGCACCAAAACCTAGATTTATTTTTCATATGAGTTCCTTCGAAAATGGAAAAACGTGGTGATCATTAAGAACATTTCAATTTTGATGTTCATAACTGATGAAACACTACACAGATGATCTTGTCATGTGCAAGTTCCAATGTCTAGCCACTTAATGAGTACTTTTTCTTATTTTACTAACATATATGGCTTTTACTACAAATACTTAATACTCAACGCAAGAGCACATTCACGTTATCACACAAAGTGATATTTTTAAGACGTCTTCAAATTACACTGTCCTACACGGCGCACATTTGCTAGTGCAGTTAATTTGCCATCAGACATTCGATTATAACATCTAAGAAATGTCGAGGATTAGAATTTTAAAGGTAACTTAATGTTAAAACGCCACATATTTCTAAAGCGTGTTGTAGCCAGTCTCTGAAAATTAATTGATATTTACCGCTGCACTTAGAGAAGGGGAGTCCAACCTTTTTTTAACACAGAACCGCAACAGGTTCGCGGGTCTGACGTGTAAAAATCACAGTAAGTGGTAAACCTAACCTAACCTCTTTAACTACTGTGTAATTTTTATAGTATACATAATATGTAAATGTGGTCGCGGGCCGCGAGTTGGACATGGCTGATTCAGGGAGAAGTCCGGTGGCAACGGACAGTTCTGAAACAAGCGTTTTCGCCATTAGACGGAGAAAAATTACTGAACCAACCGCAGCTTGGCGTGTGGGAAACTGCGCAACATTCGAACTTTTTTGCTTAGAGACTTACGTGTGTGAGGACAGTGTTCTTGACACACTTCTCAGTTGCGTTTCGATTACACTTGCTGAACGCTTCAGACCTCTATGAGTTCGAAATAGGTCGAACTCTACTCACACTTTAAAAAACTTACTAATATTTCTTGGCACTTCTGAATCCTCCTTTTGTAAGGTCACCAATTTCACAAGGATGACAAACCCTATGCCTCCGGACAACCATAATGCCGGAATCCAGGGCAGTTTACATAACTGGCTGTGATTCAGATTAGCCGTACATCTTCAGAGACTCAAGATTCAAGGGTAACAATATTAGGAGAGGCAAGTGGAGGGAGGAGGGCGTGAAGACAAACTTCACGGAAATTAATCGAACGAAACGTCCATGTAAGAAGCCGCTCAGTCTCATAACGTGTCGAAAACTTTACTTCATCAAAGGCAGATAAGAACAGACACCGAAGTGAATCGAAACTGATGCTGAAGGTGGGCGGATTTAGAGATAACTTTTACGGTAGATATGAAGGCACGATTTGTCAGTCGTGTTAAAGGACCAGACAGAATTCAACGTCTGTCAAAAACAGAGCTATTTAATTTGGCATATGACTTGGCCGAAAATATGTACATCTCTCGTAGAATTAAAAACGAAAACAAGTCTGCTGGAAAGAATTTTTATACCAGTTCATGAGCAGGCATCAGCGGCCATGTTTGTGAAATGCAGAATCCACAAGTCTGATGAGAAAAGCTGCCTTCTAAAGCGACAAACATTCCGCAGCCAGCAGGAGTAAAAAATGCTGAAGATGCAGTGACTGATATTCATATTCCGTCGATCAGCAGTGACCATCACACAGCAAATATATGGCAAATATATGCAGCAAATATCACCACTTCCTAACGACAGGCAGCATAGACTAACCTCCAGAAAAAGAGGCAGTACTACGTAAAATTGAAATACTTGTCTCAAATCTTTACAGGAATACGCTGGAGAAGAAACAAGCATACCAAGTCTAAACTGGAAAGCACAAACTTATAGCCAATATACGAAAACGACGTAAAAGAAAATTGCGCAAGAAGGGAAAACCGCGACAGAGAGAGCGAGAGAGAGAGAGAACTATTCGCCGCACACCGGATTCAGTGTCTCTGATCACGAAAATTGTGATAACTTGAAGGACTTGCTGACAACTAGGCCTATATATATATGACTTCTGTAAATGCGCTGTGTGAGCTAATAGTGATTGTATACGATTAGAAGGGATTGCTCTATTATGTCCGGTGTAACGGTCCGGGATTGAAAGATAAACAAAACGGACATCTTACACCTTACTTTTTTTTAATTCGAGTGCTTCAACTCCTTACTTACTTGCAATAATGCTGTTCCTCAGTAATATAGCTTTATAAGTATGCTGGTACGTACGAGTTTTGTTTAATGTTAAAACCAAAACTTGGCAAAATATAAGACGTCCGGGGACGCCGACCTTTCACATATCAGGAGCTCCATTTCACATTAAACATACACAACGACGCCATCCGATCAGTCATTCCATCCGACTCTGCAGAATGGCTGGTTGCATAAACAACAGCTGCAGGCGCCAGTCGATCAATTTGCATTTCTCTGGTCGCAGTTATTTCAAAGGTCTGGTACGTTGTTTTTCAATAGTCCAGAATTCGTTACAGCTTCGAGTTATAAAAAAAAAATAACGGCATATACGACACACTGACCATTAAAGACTTTACACTTTACCGCAGGCGAATACTGCCAATTTAGAAACCTCTAAATAGCTCTCAAATCCTTAAATACACAGCAAAGTATACACTATTCTTTCTGACGCCTTTTTTAACACCAGCTGTTGTCAAGAATTCTTCATACTCGAGGATAATCTACAGCATTCCGCGTGTAAAACCTAACAGGCTAAAGTGTTATAATTTCAAAAGGAAACGCTAACTTTTCAGAGTACACTGAAGTTTCAAAGACGAACATACGATGGTAGCTGGCACTTGGGATGTGGCTCTGTGTGGTCTAGTAGAAGTTCACCGAAGTCCCAGAGAACGTCGCTGCGTCCATCTTCCTAAACTAATGACACACTTGTAAGAAATTACAGTTGCGTCACACCCATGAAGACAGAAATCTTCGAAAACGCAACGTTGAAAAAAAATGAAAAAACGACCACACTAACACTTGTCCTGAATAGTTTCTATCCAACTAACAGGACCGGTCAGTCGTGTGCGAAATGAGTAATAATAAGTAATGAGTCAAAGCGGGAGAGGAATAGCCTACGTACAGTAAAGAGAAAGGATAACTGGACGGTCACATTTTGCGTAGGAACTGACTTATGAACCAAGTTATTGAAGGAAAGATAGAGGGAAGGATAGAAGTGACAGAAAGACAAGGAAGAAGACGTAATCACCTACTGGATGACTTTACGGAAACAGAAATACTGGAAATTGAAAGTGAAAGCACTAGATTGCACTGTGTGTAGAATTCCCTTTGCAAGACGCTATGGACCTGTCGTAAGAATGACTCCAGCATGAATGAATGAATTAATTAATTCATGCCTATTCATCTGTCGGTTTGTTTGTTTTTGGCGCGACAACCCCCCTGTGGGTCAGGGCCTACTCATTCACGAGGTTTCTAGATCTCACACGATGCACCACAGTCGGTACGACTCCTCTGGACGAGTGATCAGCTCGTCGCAGAGACCTCTACCTGACAACACACAACACTCACAACAGACAAACATCCATGCCCCGGTGGGATTCAAACCCACAATCTCAGCAGGCGAGCGGCCACAGATCCACGTCTTAGACCGCGCGGCCACCGGAACCGGCGATTCGTCAGTCTAATACATCGAATAACGATCAGAATATTAGAAGAACACTGAAAGTAGGCAGTCAGGATACTGTCTAATATTTCCTTACAACGCCTACTGGCTCCCTTCCCTGTCGCAACTAACCACGAGTAAGTGCTCGCTGTAAGGACTCCGGCAATGAATTTACAGCTTAACTACAACACCAAATTTATCGTGACAGAATCATAAACTTCGAAGAGGAACTCACAAAGAAATTGCCAGTGTTCTAGGTTGCAACCACGGTTAATAAAACTATTTTCATTGGGCACAATCCTTTCTAGAGCTGACAGGTGCTTAGCTACTTAGCTACCTTTTATGGAAAGCGACGTTTTATTGTATCAACCAGACCCCGCCCTTAACCAGGTACGTCGTCCACACCCGCAAACAGCTTTTATGATACATTTTAATATTATTCTACAAACTACGACGAGATCCCCCATGTTGTATAATCCGTTCAGGTCTTCCGACTGAAATGGTTCTATGCATTTCTCATTTCTCTCACGTACGTTACACGTCTCGCCCACTTCAAACAAATTCATTTGATCGCCCCAATAATCTGCGGAAAAAGGCGTACTGTTTACATTCGTTACGGAATTTATTTCAAAGCGCGAAATCGGTTAATGTAATGCACACGCAGTTACCAGCATTACAAAAGAATTCACTAAAGACGCACGTCTGTAGCCTACACAAAATAAGCAATTTCGTTATTTCAGAAGCCTACGGTTCACTTGACGACACGCCGGGCAAGGGCGGTCCCTGTGTCCTGGCTGTTAATACCGCTACCCGTATTGCAAGGGTCCACTTAATGACAGGCAGAAATTGTGCTACAAAACCTTGTCTCTGTCAAACACGGTAACAGACATGCACGGGGAAACAACGCGGTAAACAGCGTATTTAGAGTACGTTGCCACTCCGTAACCACAATATCCCACCCCTTCGCTTGGTGTCAACGATTTACTCCTTCAGTTCTTGATTTATCATGCTGCAGTATCACAGATCTAACACTTCCACTCCAGTACACAAGAAACCAAAACCTCAATAAGGCCTATAATTTTACAACCCTCTGAACCGAAGTTTAGACGGTCACGTGTAAAGCATAATCTGAGACACGAGATTTATGAGCACATATGGAGCTTTGCTCTATACGACAGCACGTGGATCCTCCATAAGTAATATATGCCCACAAATATATGACTAACTGTGCTATAAAGAAACTATAAATTTATATTACCGTAAAAATTACTACGCACTTCATATTATATTAAGGACAACATCAAACGTCCTATAACCTGTTAATATCGTATAACGGGAAAAGGAGAACAATAAAACTCGGTATCTGGGGAGAAAGGTCAGTATAGTGAGCAGTGCGCACGCCCGCAGCTTCCTCTTAATACCTCTACATAACTACCGGCTCCTGGTCTCACGACCCGCACTACCAGGAAAGGCGTATACAGAATAAAATGCTGTTTAGTACCCGATTATTCATTAATTCTTCATAAAAAATATTCAGAGTCACTGCAGCTGCTTTACTTTCTGATCCTTCATGGAGAGGTACCATAATCTTTTAAAGAAGGTGTTTCAACTGACGAAGGTACAAGTGGTAAGGCTCAACTCTTACAGTGCAGAAACTTTAAAGACCGCAGTTTGTCGCGGCGTGTAGCCACAGGGCGACAGCACGCCTCAAAAAGTGCACAACTCTGTGCTTCAGTAGGTCTACGTTAACAACATTCCGTGCTAGGAGTGCTTCAGGCATTGAAAACAGACGAACTGCGATGCACGCGGCGACCCACCAACCACAAATATTATCAGCACTCAGGACCTAACACACCGACACAAAGTCTGTATAGTTGAAGAGCAACTGAATGTCAGGTACTCGGAGTTAACAATGCGGAGACACACATAAGAAGAGATAGTATCAGCCGGAGCGGAAAATTAAAAAAATTAAATTAAACCCGTTTTCAGGAAAATTATCTTCCAATCTACTTCGATCCAGTGTCCCTTTGTGTTCCGTTTGACGCCTAACAATGTGAACATTAAACAATACAGCACTACAAGAACAAGTAGGTTTGAAGTTTTATGTGGGTGTGACACTTGGTATTCAACATTACGGGAAAAACTCAACTGGAAAATAGAGTACTTTAGAAGATATTAGGGTCCAATAAGGTAAAAAAGTAAAATACTATAGAAAACCAGGGAGGATGAGATGGGGGGGGGGGGGGGGGCACCCCACAGGAGGGGGGCAAAAAAAAAAGTGCCGGGGGCCTTTTCTGGGGGAA
>Ga0123355_10014575_pt1 | contig 12303 bp, 9 predicted proteins | sample TergutEmb28metaG_3_FD_89872 | JGI IMG/M metagenome (GOLD analysis project Ga0123355, IMG submission 89872) | Embiratermes neotenicus P1 segment gut microbial communities from Petit-Saut dam, French Guiana - Emb289 P1 | ecosystem: Host-associated > Arthropoda: Insects > Digestive system > Gut ...
ATAACTCAACACATAAGTCGCAAGCTCCTGAGGATGGATGTATTAACATCCGAAACATGTTGAGCATTATATAAAGAAATAATAAAGCAAGTGACATCAAGTTGGTCTCTCTTTACTCAACTCTCAAGATGATGCACGCTCCAATAAACATAACATTTTCACGTTATCGTTAAATATTCTTCCCACTAAAAAGTTTCAATTGCATATGGTGGTTTATATATGAATAAGTTTCATATTCCCTGTAAAGTTACCACCTTTTGTAAAAGGTATTTTGTACATTAATAGTTACTAGTTACATTGCACCAATACATATTATTAACATTATTATTATTATCATCATCATCATCATCATACTGAACAACAGCAAATTCAGTGATTAGACCCTGACGGTCTTCTCTGTCTGCAGTGTAGACTTCCACCTACATTCTGCAGTGTAGACTTCCACCTACATTTAGAACGGCCTGCATTTCTTTAACCTCCAGCTTTAACTTAAAGAAATTTGTATGGATGTCTACTGCATTTCACGCTACATATACCGTCGTATTTGTCGACGTTTCCAGTGTATACGAAAGTGACATATACGTAGACTAGTTCTGCTCGGATACCAAATTTATATTTGTTATCGAAAAACTGTAAACAGCTAAGCTTTTTATGAATTTTTATCTCCTCCGCTCATGTATCAATAAAGTCAGTATCACCACACAAATTCTAGTATAGGCAACCAATAAGAAATATTATCGAAATTCGTTTAGTAATATGGCTGGGAAATATGCATACCGACGGACAGGTTTGTCATATGTTGAACAGTTTCCTTTTATAAGCTTTATATAAAGAATTAATAAAAATGTGTTGTATTCGTAACTCTTAGCACTAGCTGACGTCGGTACCACTATAAGCTCCATAACTGTGATGGCCTTACATTCACATGGTAAAATACTTATGACATATCCTGTCAAATTAGGAACATGCTATCAATTTAGCCTATGAACATCCATTCATATTTCTTAAGTTTCGACACACAGAAAGTAGAGTCTTACATTGTGTTATGCGAAAATAGCCTGACTATCCTTTCTTCGTAGGCGTTTTTTCAAATTAAATTAAAATGTTGTTTTATGATTTGTTCACATGTACATTAAGGTGAATACTGATATATTAGATACATAGGTATTTATCTGACTGTGAATACGAAAGCAGATGCCACAAAATATCAGCACTCGGCTGTGCATCGCAGCAGACTGCAGGGATCAAACATATTAAATTTAGAATTATCAATCCAATACGCAAAACTGGAATCTACTTTAAAGCCTGTAAAAAGAGAAATTTCGAATAATCTTATTGTAAGTTTGCACTTCTACAGTTTAGTTCTACGTAAGAATACCTGTATCTTTTTTAACACTTCTGCGAGAATCTCAAATCTCCACTTTAGTTGTAAACCTTCCATGTACAAGTGTGTCACTTCCATCTGCATTGCCACTCGGAGCCGGAATATCTCAGTGGTAAAAGTGACTAGGCTTCGGGCTGCACAACCGAAGACCATATTTCGAACCCGGCAGGGAGACAATATTTATGTCTTTACCATTGCTTCCAGACTGGCATTGGAGACCGCCCAGCCTTCCATTCAATACAGTCATGCGCCGCATAACGACGTTTCGGTCAACGACGGACCCCATGTAAGACGGTGGTCCCATAAGATTATAATATTATAATACTTACTATTGCGTTACAATTGCCTTCAATATTCAGTGCAGTAACATGCTGTACAGATTTGTAGCCTAGAAGCAATAGGTTATACCATATAGGCCAGGTGTGTAGTAGGCTATACTTTCTAGGTTTGTGTTAGTACACTATATGATGTTTGTAAAACGATGAAATCGCCTAATCTCGTAACGGATCCCCGTCGTTAAGCGGAGGCCAATTCTCCGAGGGTAAAATGGCAGGAGCGTGAACCAAACCACTCACCTACATACACTGCCGAAATCAAGAGTAAGCAGAGATGCAAATTCACTCACTCATATAGTTTCACGGCGCTCACAGCGACATCTTCACTTCTACAATTAGTTTTACGTTATACAGCCACTGGAATAAATAATTGATCTTCGTAAAAGCATGCATGCCTACGATATTAAAGATACGATCTTTCGCTCTGCTCTAAATTATCAGATAAAAGTAGTAGGGCCATGTCATCAGAATACTATATGTACTAATGTGCAGAAAGTCTCTTTTTACGAATTCCACTTCAAAGGTGGATGAGTTCTGAAGAACTAGTCAGACATATTACGAGGACATCTCTGGTGGTAATTCTCAGTATATCGTTGCTTTGTCGCATGGGCGAATAATAGTCTACTTCTTTGGCTTTTATTCTTCATACGGTGGGTCGAATTGATAGTAAAACTTAAGAAGATGGTATCGATCACCGTTGCAAAAATTGCGGAATAGCGTTAATAAACTGCTGTAGAGTTAGTCTTGCATCGTAATTCAAAACTGTATAGAAATTCAAGTTTAAGGTGAACATGATGGTATAAATGAAGCTTTTCTTAAATTTAGTCACTATTGACCGTGTGCACAAACCAATAATGCATTGATAATGTTAATTTGAAGCTTTCTTTTTTTCATATATTATCTTAAGTTTTCTGTAGTTAGTATTTTATGGTAATCAAGAAGAGAAAACACAATAGAATCCAAATGCTGATATTTTTACTTAAAAAATGTTGGCCCTACAATGAGTGTTTCTGCTATAGCTGCGTCGGACGAGGAGTGACCCGGAGAGTGGCTGCTCCCTACAACTGGCGCCAACCCCTACCTTACTACGTAGCTTTACGGATGCGCTGCCTAGCAAACTCTTAAGACGACTGTAACATTCCATCATTTAACGGCTCTCCTAATAAAAGACAGAGCTGTATGTCATTACTTTCACAGTCAGGGCCAGTAGCTTATCTGTTAGCTTATGTAACCAATAGCAAGGCTGGAACATTTGTCAGAATTTATTTAATTAAACTTGACAATTTGATTGAACTCAAACCGGACAAGCCCAACAGCAGAAACTAAGACAATTAAACAGATTAAATCTATCGTCCTTTCCTTCACTGGCAGTTACCAAAACACACATTAGAACCTCATTTAACAAGCCAGTGTAACTACTTAATGAACTCAGCGAAGCAGCGCCTATCTTGAATCTCTTTAGCTACTCAGCTATTTCAGTTCCATTAAGAAATCTGCCGGATCCGTAATTTTTTTAATAAAGATCTGTGTGTAGACTGTATTCTGGGCCAGCTTAGTCCAGTATCAACTTTCAAAACCCTGTTAATTTTTATCCTAATTCCTACATTTAAGTTCCTACTATTCTTTTATCCTGAGGATTTTCGGCTACAGTCAACTTTGTGTCTATGTCCATTCTCCTCCACATGTGTCACATTCTCCATCGATCAAAAACTTCCTGCTTTGAACGCCTTAACCTTATTGGGTTAAGAGTACATATTAAATGTGTCATTTTTCTTTTTATTTCTCTAATTTCGGAATATTATCCTAAAAACTTTACCAGAAGTATTATGGAATTGTATTGTATTGTATTGTATTGTATTCTAGAACTTACAGTTCCCTAGACCTACAATTATCCTTAGTATTCCGTACATGTGCATAAGTTAAGGGATCACAATGTGCTGCTCCATGAAAAGTTCTGGCATTTGTGCTGTTGGACGGTTTTTCGAAGCTATAAAATATGAAGCAGATATTATTTTCATCAATACAAAAAGGCCTTCATTTATTTAATTTCCAAACACAGATATATATTTAAAAATTAAGAGTTTCTGTAACAAATGGACCCATATTCCAGACATAGTAGTAGTAGTAGTAGTAGTAGTAGTAATATGCAAACGTTATATTACTGGCATAGATACGGCCACCACAGACTATTTTAGACTTGAATAATACTAAAATTTGTTGTGGGGTCTTCTAACTTTTATATTCTGGATCATAGAAGGATTTAAATACTGTCAAATACAACAAATCTATATTGTATACTTTGCTGTGGCAACAAGTTTCGACTTTATTCGATCACACTCAGACCATTAATATGAAACTCATAAAACTATTGTACATAATTGAATTATATATTACCAGTAACTCTACTTTAAAACTAAAACAATAGAGTAAAATGCCAGATTTTATTTTATAACAGTTTACAACGTGGATTAGCACATTATAATGTTAAAAGGACAAAACCATCACTTATTTATGGAGAATTTGTGGTTTTAATCTAGGTAAGGTGTCATAGGATATTATGCATTATAGAGTCTATGGGAACATTTATCTTTCATAACCTTGTTCATATTGTCCGTGTTCCGTTTCATTTCGTGTTGTTGTCTGGTGACTGATAAAGTGTGATCTGATGTTATTACGAAGCGCTGGAGCTGACACATAAACATGCTTTCTTACGTCACTGTTCGATAAATAATGACTGTTGGTAGATAACATGCTTTTTGGTGTTACAATTCCATCAATTTGGATTCGTGTAGTACTCATAAGTTGGGTATTTTATTTTCTGTTACTGTGTTCCTGTCGTTAATCTGAGTGTCGTTGCTAGTTTCTAGATACATTTAACAGTTTCCAGTAGTATTCATGTGTCTTCCTTTGTCTGTTATGTGTAAGATATCCATTATGTCTTTCATTGGTCCCATCGCTTGTCCATTATCCAAAAAGTGTTTGGCAAATATAGAGTTTTGTTGTTGTTTTTAAAAGCTAATAAACGTTCTTTTTAACTAGTTTCAAATGATACTGATTTCTGTCCTACTTATTTATGCGCACAACATCGACACTGAAGCTGGCAGACACAGCAATTTTGAAAGATGGATTTTGTGCTGCTCTTCTTATTCGCACTGAGACTTCTGCAGATTATATTATTATTATTATTATTGTTATTTTGTAGGAAATTCCGATATTTAATTTCTTAAATAGTTTTGAAATGTAGTTGCCCTCTTTGCCTATGTTTGGAAAGGTAACCCACTTTTTCTTTCTTTGTTGGCTGTCATCGAGAGTACTACCTAACGAGTAGCTTAATGATCTCACCAAACATTAATATTCGGGTAATGAAATGAAAAATAATGAAATGCGCGGGGAACGTAGCACGCATGGGGAATTTGAAAAGGTGCCTGCGGGTTTTGGTGGAGAAACCTGAGGGAAAGAGACACTTGGAACACCCAGGAATAGAAGGAAGAATAATTTTGAAATGGATATTCAAGAAGTGGGATGGGAGGCATGGACTGGATTGATCTGGCTCAAAATAGAGACAGGTCCCTGGCCGTTGTGAAGGTAGTAAAGAACTTTTCGGTTCCATAAATTGCGAAGAATTTCTCGATTAGCTGACAGCCTGTTAGCTTCTCTAGAAGGACTCTGCTCGATAGAGTTACTTGGTTGATTGGTTGGTTAGTTAGTTAGTTGTCATCAGTAATTTTTTTATTTATTCTTCTTTTGCACTGAACGAAAAACTTTTCTATGATACTGAGAACCCAAGGCTATATCGTTAATTATCTCTTTGTTTTCCTTCTTTTGTTATTGGATATCACCTAACAAATAATGGAAGGCAAGTGAATGCTATTGAGAAGTTATATTATTATATACTTCGGGAAACTAAAAATGGTACCCAAATTAACGACAAGAACACAGCCACCTAAAATAAAATTTTCAACGTATTAATAATACACGAATAATGATAGACGAAAAGTAGCACTCAAATAATACATATATATATACATAAACAATACATTTTCTATCAACTGTATTTATCTCTCGAAGGGTGACGAAGGATAGTAGGTTTAGTCAGCCACAAGACAATAACACGAACAAAAGAGTTACGTAAGTAAGTACAAACAGAATAAGACTGCATTAACAAACTCTGAACTTAACATTTTAACACCATAAAAATGCTAATTCACGATTTTACTGTTCTAAAATAATATCTGGCTTTGCAAAATATATCGGTTTAATTTAAACGGCGATATCTCAGTTACTGATACCATCGAATGCAACTGCACACAACACTTTATGAGTGTTGGCCGGGAGAGCTAAGTCGATAAGGTCTGAAGCGTTCGGGAATTGAGGCCAGGTGGAGGTGAGATTTTCCGGACCCGTCCAGACCGACCCTGGGGCCCCCGCAGCCTCCTCTACAATGGGTACTGAGTCAATCCCGGGGGTAAAGCGACCAGGCGTGGTGTTATCCACACACCCCATCTAGCCGAGGTTAAAGAAACCTCTCTTCCCCTCTGTGCCTTCAAGACATGTTACAAGTTGAAATTAACTTTTACCTTTTACTTTCATGAGTTTTATATTAAAGGCATGAAGATGACGGAATTAACCACAATAAAGTGTATAATACAAATAATTTGTGTTTAAGAGTATTTAAATAATCCTTTGTTGCAAAGGCACTGTTTTGTACACATTTTTACTCGAATTGGACGAAAAGGAATACAAGCACTGATTTTTTTCGAACATATTCTACAAATTTATTTTCTTTATGATTATGCCATTTGCACGGGAATTCATATAAAACTGCAGATCGCCCTATATAACACTGCAGTGTTTTAAATTATTCTTCGAACTTCCATGATTCATATATTTTTGAAGCTCTAGTATCTTTAATGCTTGAATCGATATGTGCGTAATTTTATTAACACACCCTTTTAGTGTGATATTTTATGTTACAAACTGAGCGAAATGCAGCAATACCAATTTAAATGTTAATGTTGCGCTCTCTGTGCCTGAAGTAACACAACTTGTGCAGTACCACAGGAAACATTTTGCAATTCCATTTCCTCGTTCAGTGTGTTTGGGAACAAATAAAAAAAAGTTCAAATTTTAAAAAAAGTGAAAGCTTGGAAATTACTTAGACTGTAAAATGAAATTTTGAATTTTATTTTCTGTTTTTTTTAATGAAGCCCAACACAACGCACCCTTCTTATTCGGATGAAATCATGCGTAAATTTGAATCTATTTGAGTTATCAAGTTTGCTTTTATAGCTCAAATACATGTAACCTGAGGCGAAAATGTCACGGAGACGTATGTTACGTCCTACAAAACAGTTGCAGAAATATCTTTTACTTCGAAAAAGTAAGCCAGCGTAATAATAAAAAGTTTTAACGCACACCAGAATTCCAGCTAGCGTGCAATCAGATCCTACAGATCGGATAGACATGTTCGTAAATGGAAAATACGTTTCTATTGTAATTTCAAGGACATTATCCTTTCGTCACCTTGTGTCTGTCAGCAATTTGAATAACGCAGGAAAGTGCATGAGTATTCGGTGACTACAAAGGTGTCACATGTGACATATTGATCAGTGTGACGTAATAGTAGCCTACTATTTTCACATTTCGTTCCATTTAGTTACTATTATAGACGACCCTACTCTGCTGCTTATTTTATGATATAGGAGCGAGTACCTTCCATAGAGCTTATTCAGTGTTGAGCACTGCTTATTTTCTGGTGAATTTCCTGGCCACAGGGCTTCTACATTCAGAGAAGACGGAGAAAGGCAAATCTATATATTTGGTGGCTTCGAACTTGCTAATGCTTTCTCACGTTGTTACAAAATCAATAAATCTCAAGGCATCAGATATGACTCTCCTGGGAAATCAGTAACAAGGAACAGGATTTGGATTTAACCGTAATATGCCTATCGGCACTCTATCTGAAATATTTATTAAGAATGAGATTGGCAAAATGTGGTGGATTGTCCCCATTGGGGTGGTCGCAGAGAAACCTTCGAATTGATTGTGATTTTATTTCTACTACTTTTGTTTTTTCGCGCGTTCAATTTACTTTTTGCGACAACTATAACTTCATATATTAAATACTTCAGGTGCAAATGTTAGCATCTCTACAGCACATCCTTACAGTTTCTAAGCAACTGACAGAAAAACAATTCAGATATCTGCATATGTCCCGGAAAATTTATGGCTTTGCAGGCAAATAAATTTCGAGAATATTTGTATTATCTTAGGCACTGTGTCATCGAAGTAATGTCCTTACATGTTACAAGCAAGGGGAATAAACGACTTCGGGATTGTATCCTCTTAGCAGTGCAGTTGTAGTATCTAAGCAAGGGGATGGAAGGTTCTTAACGAATTTTATTATCTGAACAATATTTTCACATAACGAATTAAAGGGAATGGGAAGACTTACGTAGAGTGACATAGGGTAAAAAAGTGGAACAGTAAATGTGCTGTACTGCTGCAGTAACATACTTACATGGTGTATGTAAATGGAATGGAGAAGACAGCCATTGTGACGTCGGACACCGCCAGGTTGATGAGAAAAGCTCTCAAATCTCTCGAAGACCTGAACAAAAGAATGAAATATTGAGCATGCAGTTGTATGGGAATCTAAAAGTGGTACACTTATATCACACGTGCGGCCATTCTTTGGTATTTGCGCTTTGGTGTTCTTCAAAATAACATTAGAATTTATTTTTCGGAACTGGGTCGGTGCCTATCCTCATATTGGAGTGTGAGAGCACACGTACTCACTTTGAATGATAAGCAAAGATCCACATGTTTAGAATAACTCTGCCTACCAGCCCCAGATGTGTAGGTGTTACATTCAATGTTTTAGCTATGGATGGTGATCAGTTCTGTCCCCGCAAAGCACGCGGCGTTGTAATTTCATTACATGGACTATGGATGAAATCCAAACCGTGAATGATTAACAAAGCAGCACACCAAGACGTGGTAATGTATTTTATAAGTTACTTGGAATGTACATTTTACTTTCAAATAGTTTTCTACGGTTGACTATAGAATTTATGACAGTGATTTCTTATAATGTGTCGAAATGAACTATTTCCTGCATGTATGTGTCAGTGAATACTTTTGGATAAAAGTCATCTAAACCTATCTGATAATTAGGCTATATGAATTTCGAATTTCTGAAAATGTAATGATGAACATTCCGGATTTGATATAAGGCCGAAATGTTCACCATCAAAGCACTTCTCAGGCAGGACTGTCTTAAATGAGTTCAGTAACTCAAGGTGTTTGATAAAGCACAAAAATGGATTCTGCAGATTGAAACTATCCACTTTAGACTAGTAGATGAGTCGGTATCATAAATTTCATAACAACAGAACATGCAAAAAACCACAATAATTATTCGCCACAGGTTGAACACTGTAAAGCAAATCTGGTAGCAGAGTGACAGGATCAGTCCTGTTTTATGTATGACAGAATTGTGGTATATCAGTCTGGCCAACAGAAACAGTCACTGTTTAAATTAAAGTCATAAATACAAAAATCGAGAACCAGACGGTCTAGTGGGTCACCCTGGAAGTCGGAAGTTAAGGATGTAGACAGAATATATCTAAGGATCTTCATTCTCGAGCAGCTTCCTTCTCAGGAAAATCGTACTCTTGGTGGTAAGATTTCAGCTTCTGATCTTCGGTTATTCAAAAACAGATTCCGCTAAAATCCATGACAAGTAGGCAGAGTTGCACCTCCTATGCAGGAAGAAGAACATCTGGCTATGGATGTAATGGTGCTAAACTCTCCAACACACACAGAACTAAAGTATCAGAGAGTGAATTTGTAGAGTACAGACTTTCGTGTTTGAAATGGAGACACATATTTTGAATACTTTTTATCCAAGCAGTAATTATTAACTTTTTTGTTCCCAGTTTTATGATCTTATTTGGTCTTATATCATGGCGTAAGTTAAGGCCAAAAGAAGTTGGGTGCGTAGATCCGGAGGTGTCGGAGCTACGCATAAATGTGCGAAAAGAATATCGAACGAAGGGAAGCTGGGGCTAAAAGATATTACAAGTGCTTCATTGTACTTACTAATTAATATTATGTTATTATTTTACGAATGCTGAATTACATTAACATTGACTACTTCAGGCATAAGTTTATGACATTCGGCCGCCATAAATGTGAGGTACTCGGTTTTGAGCGAAAGTAATTTTAACAAACAATTCCAAAACAATAAACCATTCTCAAACAGGGAGCAACTTGTGTAGTAAATGGCAGACAAAATGAAAAGAAAAATCGCAAAAACCGTATGCCCAACGTACTACGTAGATGTTTTTATAGGAAATTAGTATGCTCTAAAGGTTTGTCTGGCATCGGACGTTGCCTCTCGCCGACGTGCTTTTGTCTTTCTTCAAATTTTAGAAATATGTTTTCGTCTCTACAGTTCAAGTCACAAAGGAGACTGAGAGTACAGTGGAGAATCAGTTTAATAGAAGTGAGGTTGTGACGAAGTTCTGAGGTGAGAGAACTGTATAAACGATGGCCAACTACGTTAAAGTTGCAGTGGCTTCATTAGGAAACAAAACTGTAAGTTCCTCAGACGGTAATAGTCGTCACACTTTGAGTCTTCCACGAGATTGACGAAATCAATGTAAAGATGCTGTCCACACGAAAACAAACGGTAGAGTTTTGTGATGAACAATCGTTGTCAAAATAATTACAGGTCACAAGATGACGTGTTTGAAATGAGCATGTTGGCGAATAAAATATGTATTTTTGTGATGTTTTCCCAGTGAAAATAGAAACTTAATTTCTTTATCGACAAAGGAAACTGCAAGCCTTTGTAATTTCTTTCTATAAAGCTAGACGACACAGAGCCAAATGGTTAGTGAGTACTTATGTGACCATACCAGACGAAGAACGACAATTGTAACAAATTCTTACTTCGTAATTTTTTTCTTTAATTGTGTTACGTAATTCCACATGGAATTGACTGAGACTGCCCTCGGGCCTCCGCGGTGACCGGCCGGTGACAAACCGCCAGAGCCATGGCAATGCGCCACTTTTCTCTGCGCGAATTTCTGTCACCCTCGAATACCATAATACCCAGACTACTAAAAAATCAAGTTAAATCCCGACACACATGAGTGCAGCTGCTGCTGGGACGTTGGTAGATGCATTTACTTTCAGACGACATAATCCCAGCATCAACATCCTGGCTATGACGATAATGCCATATGCTATATATAGCCACTGACAAGAGTAAAACTGCACACATTCATAACCAATGCAGACCCACAGAAAGTTTCTGTGAATTTTTTAGCGCACTTGTAACACGTTTTACACCACGCCCTAGTGCTGTATTGCTGCCCGCTCCACGGCCACTTCACGCTGAAGAATTCTGCATAATTTTAATATCTATTACCATATTCATTATCGTTATATGATATTGACAAACGGTGACGTTCAGGTACATGAAGATGGCGGAAGAAGCTGGTAGCGAGATAGTTGCGCTCGTACGAGAACACTTAAATAAGGTGAAACAAGCCTTAACTTCACGCAGCAACATGGACAAATTCCTAAAGGAGGAAGAAGTACTCGCGGTGAGTGAAATGGATTGTTTATTAAAGAAACTTGGTGGAATGTTCTTGGGCCTTGAAAGCACGCTGGAAAGTACTCACTACAGCCGAGAAGGAGAGAGCACGCAGGTACAGTGAACTACTAGCGACATCTCTGTGTACCCAAAACGGATCACTAAACTCACCCCATCAAATAGCTCAGCCTGGCGACGGACCTCCCCAAACAGTTGGGCTAATAGTAAAGGCAGTTGACCCAAATACATCCTCCCACGAGGCCAAACAAATAATAAAAGTGGCTGTGGACCCGAAAGCTTTAAAACTAGGGGTGAACAAACTCAAAAACCTAGCAAACAACGCGGTGTTGGTGGAATGCAAGAGCAAGGCCGAACGCGAAATTCTTGAAAATGAGCTAAACAAAATATGCACAATCACTGTAGAACACCCAAAAAGGAAGCTCCCGACCCTATTACTGATGCATTTGCCCAGAGACGTGGAAAACGAGGAAATTAGAGACACTGTAATCCACCAAAACAATTTGTCCCACCTGGAAGATCCGGTACTCAAAGTAAAGTTTACAAAAAGGACTTTCGACGATTCACGACACGTTGTCATAGAGGTTAGTCCAAACGTAAGGAGGGAATTAGTCGCCCTTAGGAAAATCAAACTTCACTGGAGCATGTGCAAAGTAGAAGATTTTGTAGTTGTCACCAGATGCCTTAAATGCCTCGGCTTCGGACGCACCTCTAAATTCTGTCATGGACAACAAAAATGCTCTTATTGCGCTGAGGACCACCACTGGAAGGAGTGTGGTAGTAAACATCAAACACGTTGCTCCAACTGCCTCAAAGCAAACACCTACATCCACGAAGAAGGAAAGAAATTCAACACAAACCATAGCGCATTTAGCAAAGAGTGCCCGAAAATGAGGAAAATAGAGTCAATAATAATAAGCAAGACAGAATACTAATAATGGACCATCTGAAATGCGCCC
>Ga0123355_10014576_pt1 | contig 12302 bp, 4 predicted proteins | sample TergutEmb28metaG_3_FD_89872 | JGI IMG/M metagenome (GOLD analysis project Ga0123355, IMG submission 89872) | Embiratermes neotenicus P1 segment gut microbial communities from Petit-Saut dam, French Guiana - Emb289 P1 | ecosystem: Host-associated > Arthropoda: Insects > Digestive system > Gut ...
GCCGCCGGTAGGCGAAGTTAGTGCCAACTTTTGCGGATAGAGGGGTGTCACGTGGTTAGCGCAACGAGTCCCCACGGCCGTTAATCTCTGTTTTCTGAACCTGGAGCCGCTACATTTTTATTCTAGTAGCTCCTCAGTTTGACCTCCCACTACTACTCAGAAAATCTGGTAGCGCCGGGAATCGAACCCGGGACCTCTGTATCTGTAGCCAGAAACTCTGACCACTAGACCACAGAGGCGGTCGTTTCATTTCTACTAGTATTTATAATTCTGTTCGCCAAACTTGTGAATATAACCAACTTCAAAACCGCTCCAATCATTTTGATACCCCCGATATGACCGATGCACGGTAAGCACAACTCATGCTCTAACCAGTATGGCCTAATTATATGTGTATAATAATTATTCTTACTGCATTGAATTATTGCTTTATTGCCTTAACAATCTATTTAGTAAACTTATTTTTACTTACAGACATGCTATCACAGCACCAAATTAATATAACGAAGTAAATCACTGAGTGTTTTAAACTATAATTTTAGCAAGGAACAATGTATGCTCCCTGAGGATGATCGTACGATCGAAACATGTAGGTGGGTTTTAAGTATTTTACTGTAAATTTTAGGTTATTAAAGACTATATATGTGCATTTGTTGGGGTGTTAATTAAATAAACTACAAAATGCACGGTGCATCGATAAAGATAACCGATGCAGTTGAAAAGGCTTTTTGTTTTTTAGACAACGAAATATTCATTATATACTCAATGACTGGCGTGATTGGTGCTGGCAGTTCTTCAAACGAAAAATGTTTAACATAAATCTGACCAAGGACCAGAGCCCCTCTTGTAACCTGCAAGTTCTTCAGCCAATCAAGAAGCTTGTCGAAAGTTGCTGAACCCCGAAGTTTCGTTACCGGGTTCATTACCCAGTCCATATGAATCCAGTTCATACCCACACCTCCGTTAACATAATACGACCAGCTGCGAGGATCAGTGTAATATGTCATAACATGCGGTTTTTATGGTAAGGATTTGTTAACCCATAGCCCAAACCCACATTAGAGGGCAGTCACATTTTTTTAGCCCCCTCCCTCCCCCAATATCTTTTGCGCAACTTCTCTATTCACGCCCTGAGGATGCACCATGTTTTAGCCGTCTGGACTGCGACAAAATGACTTACGGTGTGATACCTGCGCAAGGTGACGTCTGCAGGAGTTACATTACATCCAGTCGTCCGGCGTGTAATAGACTGTGCGTCCTATCGTGCAAACCGGTGAACATTAGCATGATGACGTAAGCTTTTATCAAAATTAAAATAATTACGGGCTTGTGAGTTTTTTTATTATCCCATAATACGTCATATCTGCATACTACATATCCCTTGTTATGTGGGAAAACTGTTGTTACGTATTGCGCGTAAATTTTAGCTCGAACTGACCCTGTGCATGCGGCCAGGTCGTCCACCACTTCCTCTTTTTTTCGATATCGTATGCGCTGACCATTGGGTGGAGCTGCTACAGCCTGTTACTGCGTATAGTTAACATATTCTTAAGCTGCTAAAGCACTATGGACATTATTTGTACCTCTTGCTTCAGAATTACGAAATTTTGCTCCTTTACCAAAGAATTTATTTATATTTCGCAAGATTCTAAAAATACAGAGCGATTATTCTCCAAAACAGCATAATGACTGGCTTCTGAACGAGACTCCAGGATATTGTCTGTGCGGTAGAAATTGAAGTTTTAAACATACAAACAAATAAAAGAGTAAAAATGAAGTCCTATGCATTTCTTCGGATATTTCAGTCTGTGTGTTGGGGATAGAAAACAAACAAAAATCAATAACTTCTCAATTGATCAGTCTATACTTCTACATAATATTCACTAACAAGTATTTAATTTTATCCAATCCCACTGCCGCAATATTTGCACATTGCTATAGTAGCCGGGAAAAACATAAACATTAGTAAGAATAAGAAGTCAATTTTATAAGTTTTAAGCTCATTGTTCCGTGCATCGTAATTCAGTGTGAATAAAAATCCAAAAGATTCAACAATATGCAGATATTTATTCACTTCAAAACTACTCTACATATTTCGGGTGTCACAGCACCCATCATCAGGAGTATTAGAAACTGTATCCGCAGCCTCCGGTACAGGTCATACTACTTGTACCGCTACTCCCCTCCAACGTGGTCTGATCGGGACCGATCAGACCACGTTGGAGGGGAGTAGCGGTGCAAGTAGTATGACCTGTACCGGAGGCTGCGGATACAGTTTTTAATACTCCTGATGATGGGTGCTGTGACACCCGAAATATGTAGAGTAGTTTTGAAGTGAATAAATATCTGCATATTGTTGCATCTGTTGGATTTTTATTCACATTACATTTTATAAGTTTAGGTGTTTTCTATTGGGTCTGCAGTACGAACTGAACAGTTCCTTTCTTTTTATACTGTGCTAGATTTAAAAATTCGTCGTAGGTATTGTCCATAACATCCCAAATTATCTCCGCTTTGTGTTACGAATGGTCTGAGCAAAGATGTACACGTAACTGTGTGTTCCGTAAGCACGGACACCAGTAACTAGGTCATGTTACTGTCATTTGCAATTGAATTCAGTTCAAAAGGTTTTCGACATTTGCTGGTAATGTGCTGGTACTTAAACACAAAAAGACCAAGGAACAAAATCTGGATGTTTTCCAATTAAGATGGAGACCCAAGTGTGTCGGGTATCAGTTCATATATAAGATGGAAACTTAAGTTTTTGCAAGGTAGCATTGATATATAACATGTAAGGTTTTCATGCCTGTGACGACACCACTACGTCTTCTCCTTTTTTTTAGATGGTAGCCACAGTTATGACACCATATACTCTGGTAAGTGGTTAGTAATTTTGGAAAAGGAATATACTGTCCGTGTCTTCCATTTTAAAGCCGCGCGTGAGTGAATGAGAAGGAAGATATTCTTAAGTGTTTGCTGGGGAAATGTGAAGGAAAAGCCACTTCGAATACAGAGACATAGAGTCGAGAGTAACGTTAAAATGAATTTCAAATTTATTCAACTTGCACCTTGTATGTTCTACGATAACACTGAATTGTAAAACAAAGAGAAATGTAGCAATTTATGCAATTTATTCTCATAAATCCCTAAGATAGACCTGATGATCAGCATCACTGGTCGATACATGTGGCAGGAACAATAAATTACAATATTATCAATGGAAAATTATTTACCTTGTTCGACCATCATTCAACTGTAACTAAAATGGATCTTTAATAAATGTGACGTTAGGACATGGAGTGGGTTGTTCCGCCTCAGAGCTGGAAAAAGTTGCGTGCTGTTTAGAAGACGGCACTAAAAATTCTGGTTGTAAAAAATTCGGGAAATTTATTTACCAGTTGAGGATGAAGTAGTAAACTTATCCTAAAATTGAGGGCACCTGTCAGGTGACAACAAAGTGCTACAACCCACAGAAACACAAGTATACTACGGCTCTTCACTTACGTAAAGCATCAAATCGCACACTACCAATTGCAGTTACTTGTATTAACACAAATTAATCTTAATTGTTATTAATAACTTTAGACCCTCACAACGTCACCCTCAGTGTCACATACCAATGTTGATGAGTTCCATAACGGTATATATCGATATATATATATATAATATGCCTGTCAAATATGTAAATAAAACTCTTGAATAGAAGCGCTACTTAAATTATTTCAATACTCAACATTTTACGGCCATTAATTCCTGCGCGTTGACTGCAGTTTCAAATTTGCCTGCAGTATGTTCGTATTTATGAATGTACTGTCATATTACCAACGACTTTCGTTAGCAGCAAATCTTGATATTAAAAGTTTATGTTACACTTTTTGGTGAGGGTTTATATGTTTTTAATTGCATGTGTCGCATAGGCTGTACTTCTTGATGGCACGTACACAGTGCGATCCGTAAGTTTTAGGACTGATTTTATCAAATAACGAATTAGAGCGATCCATTGGCCATCCCACTAAGTACTATCAACCAACATCCGTTCACACACCGAATTTCATTTGTTTATCTACGACAGTGTACGAGTTATAACTTGTCTTGTAAAGTCAGTTTTCTTTACACGTCATGGATGGCGGAAATGAAGAGAAACACTAGTATTGTTGCAAATGGCTTATGGGATTGAGGCTCTGAACCGATCAAACGTTTTTAGGTGGTATTCCCGATTTCGAGATGGAAGGGAGCTGGTAGAAGATGAGAAGAGAGATGGCCGTCCAAAATCGACTCGAACTGAGGTAAAATATTGCTTCTGTAGCTGATTTGGTCAAAAATGACCATCGAATCGCATCAAGAATGATAGCAGAATCTTTGAACATCCCCAAGACTGTAGTTCTTCGGATTCTGAAAGAGAATTTGGGAAAGAGAAAGTTGTGTGCACGTTTTGTTCCACATTCCTTGACACCTGAGCAAAGGGAAAGTCGAGTAACATCTTGCCAAGACATAATCGCGATGGCCGATGCAGACAAAATTTTTAACAACATTATTGTGGGAGATGAGACCTGGTGTTTTGCCTGTGACCCCGAAACAAAGTGACAGAGTTCTGAATGGGTTGATGAGACATCCCCTCGGCCGAAGAAACTGAAATTCCAAAGGTCCCACATCAAGACCATGTCGATAATTTTGTTGACTCTCAAACATAGTGCACAAAGAATTCGTACCAGAGGGAAAAACAGTAAATGCAGAATTTTATAAAGGAGTAATGGGTTACTTCCTGAAGCGCATTCAACGGGTTCGTCCAGCCGCATTCTGCTCTCGAGATATTTTCTTGTTGCACGATAATGCACCCTCACACAAAGCACCAATTGTTTGCCAATTTCTGATCCAACAAAATGCGAAACCTTTTATTAGCCCCCGTACTCTCTAAATTTATTTCCGCCAGACTATCTTCTGTTCCCCAAGTTGAAAATGAAGTTAAAAGAATTCCACTTTGTGGATGTTGCTGAGATCTAAGAAGCCGTAACAGATGAATTAAAGAAGGTCCAAAAAAGGAATTTTCGGCAGCTTTTTCAGAAACTGTACGACCGTGCAAAAGCCTGCATATATGCCAATGGAACTTATTTTGAATAAAAGAGGTATGTGTCTACCTCATATGTCTTCGATTTTTAAAATAATCAGTCCTGAAATTTTGGACCGTACTGTGTATTTTTTATACTTCGCTTTGTATGGCCTATGATAACACTGTCAATGGTACCTGACTCTACTGCTTTATACAGAGTGAGCGCAGAAGTACACTGCAGTTTCAAAATGGGACAAAAAACTAATTCCGCGTATTTAGAGCTGCACTTCTACACCAGACAATAAGAGACATTATAAAAGTGTTGTTTCGAACTTGCCCGGTGGATTTGTCGGTCGTCGCTGCCGCTAGATGTCGCTAGTTTTGAAAATGGCTACCTCACATTACAAGAGATGATGTGTTCTGGAGTTGGCGAAGAAAGAGCCAGAACAGCTGTGCAAAGTGCACTTTGCACGCAATTTCACACGGAGCCAACAAGCCGAATATCCTTTTAAGCCTGGTGAAATACCTTTTAACGGAAAGGGTGCATTTGCAAAGGCATTACTCCTGGTCGGCCTTCTGTTTCTGATGCACTTTTGGATCGTGTTCGGGACTGCTTCCATAGCAGACCACAAACATCAAAGCGTCGAGCAAGTCTTGATTTTCAGCTACTTAAGAGCAACGTTTCCAAATTCCTGCGCAAGCGTGTACTTGTGAAAAGCAAAATCCGCAGCTGGTCCAGGCATTGGAAACAGAAGATTTGAAAGTGCGATATGAACTCTGCAGAGAGATACTAGCCAGGACGGAAAACGACAAAAACTTGCCCGCGAAGTTCACTTCAGTGACGAGACGGCGACTTCTTACATCAAAGAGAAAGTTAATTGGCATATTGTCCGTTTTTGGAGAACAGAAATAGATGCAGCAGAAGTGATTTCAGTTCTGAGCCATTTCAAATGAGAATGTTTAGGCCACCTTCCTCTTCTTGGTAAACGCCGTCATAAGCTACTCTTACCCAGACGTGATTACCTCACGGCTGCTGTCCCGTTTGGAGGAGGCCGCTGCGATTCACCTGAGAGAGTAACCTTCTGGAGATGGATCTTTCGTACCGAAGCCAGTGATTTCGTGTGGTGCAGATGGCCGTCAATATTGTCAGACCTCCCAGCCTCCTATAGAATGGGAACCGGGGCATCTTTCCCTTCGGTAAAGCGGCCGGAGCGTGAGTCTAAGCACTCACCTCCATCTAGTATTGAGGTTAAGAAGGAGTAGACCTATACGTCCACTCTCTTTGTATGTATTCGTGGACCGTGTGCGGAAAACTTTGCCTTTAAAAAAGTTCCAGGTGTATTTAATATTAAAAGTGAATGGTTAGAGACGTGATCAGCGACAGGCAAATTAGGGCATAAATTCAAACTTACTCTAGGCATAAGATGAACCGCATTTCATACTCATGAACGAAAGGGTATGAAATATTTTCAGTGTTAAAATAATTGGAAATAGGTTCTGTTTTTGCGGATTTTGTGCACATATTCGATACAGTCTATAGACACTGATGCGGAATTAATACAAACAGGTGTATCTTACCGTGTTAGAGTCTAAGAGTGTACATAAGTAGTCTTTGTATTCATACTTTTTAATAATATCTCACCATTACTTACGTGGTCTCAGTACTACTGAGGGTGTAGGTAAAGATCTGCACGGTAGAAAAAATTATAAAAGAACCTAGGCCTCCTTACATTATCAAATTTCACCATCTAAAATCCCATAGACACTTAAATAATTAGCTCGCGACTGTGTAATATATTATTTTCCGACACTGAACGCAAAGTAAACTCCTACCATTCTCGATCGAATGAGCCTCGGACTAACCTGTTCCCGCTGTTGAGGCAGTTGTGGGCAATTTCAAGCCCTGTGATGTCTGCCTGTGGACAGAAACACTCTCCACTAACTAATAAGTTTGGTTTGTAGTGGTTAAAACCACAAAGCTTAAAGCCACTTTGTTCTGCTTAGCTCCATAACAGATCAGAGGTTATTAACCTTGTTGTGTTTTGTGTCCCTACAATTAGATATGCGTTTTATAGCTAATATGCTTGTCCTACTGTTTACTAACTCAGACCACGCAATGGAATTTCGTCTATGTATGTGTTAATGTGACTCTGATCTGTGTAGATCGACACCAGTTCTTATTAGAAGAAGACGAATTTAATCGGAGACAGTATATACGTGAAACTATCCAATCCTATCCACTTTGAAATACATCTGATTTGCTATTATCTCATTGTACTGTGCAACAAGTCCATATCGAGCGCGCTTCTTTACTTAGCAACTGTTTAATCAATGAAATGATCACGATGGGCGCCATTGACGTAGAGGACAGAAAACTGGTTAATATAAACATATATTCGTAAGAGCATCATAATAAACAATAGCCTATCGTTCCTGTACAGACTATTTTATGAAAACACTGGGACATGAGGCAGAAAAAACTGCAAAAAGAGTGTGTAATAAATCACCATTCTGTTGGTCATGAAACGAAAGAGAGTGAAGTGGGCTGGGCATGTAGCAAACAATGTGAATTCGAGAAAGACTTGAAAAATTGAATAGTGGGATAATAACACATTTTAGAGGAGTGTGGCATGACGGTGGGGACTTGACTGAACTGGCTCAGTACGTGCAATAATTGTGGGAGTTTTAGAACACGGTGATGAACCTTCGTTTTTCCATGATTGGAATGATTTTATATAGTCTCAGTAGTGTAATGAAGTTGCATGCTAAATGCTACAGTTTTTATGTAGATTTGGTATGCTTCTTCGATCCTATCCTTACAGCCTTTTTCACTCTAAGGACGAGAGTGTAGATTCCGTGAGACTTGCGGTAGGCCAAGTCGACCTATCGCAAATCAATACAACCAGCCATATTTGCCATCATTCCGTTTCGCGATGACTGTCAATAGTCTGGCGGTCTTTTCTAGGAATTAATCTCACGCATTGCCAGAGGGAAGTTGGTTATTTCACTAGTGAAAGTGACACTGGAAAAAATCTCTTTAATTTTACCACGAATCAGATTACATTCAGCTTGACTTTCGCCTGTCTGTGCATAATTGCTACACACTGTTTTTACCGCAAAAAAGTTCAAGTAACTGAGCACGGCCTTATGTCTAAGTACCGCAATTGAGTGAAATCTGACAAGCTCTTTCGAATATCCTAGTGATGGCGTGTCTATTACTTAGCGCCGCGGTAATGCACACTTCTCGTCTGCACTTATCAATCCATTACGATAGCCGTGGAAATACAAGAAATTTTGCGCACTGATATATCCTGCTGCTGCTGCTGCGGAAGAAAATAGAAAAAAACGAATAAACGGAGGAAAGACGATCCTGGGAGACCGAAGAACGAAGTAGAACACCCAGAAGCTTTTTGTACTGATTAAACTGTAAGAGTCGTTCAATGTTTGGAAATTTTTAAACTCAAGCTGGTTACTCCCAGTCCCTCCAGACCAATGTGTGGACTGTTTCCTTCCTTGCCAGTCTACATTTTTCCAGTCTCTCCAGACTAGTGTTCGGACTGTTCGCAAAACAGTTACGTTTTTCATTAATTTTTATATTAAACGCGATGGTTCACTCAGAGTTTTTTTAATCAAGAAGCCGCAAATGTTTTTTGTGGGATTTAACCTGAATTTGATATTAGGGTTTGAAAGGGTTAATGGGACTGTGACAACATTTAGGTTTTTTTTTATACATCTGCGTCTGAATGTACTCAGACCTCCCCATTTAACACACAGCCCTTATCGGAGGAGAAGGGTAGGAACGAATCAATGTACGTACTGTGGCTGCTATGTTCCGATAGGAGCGTGGCACTCCAGCAGCGTGCCTCTATTCAGATCTGTTCACAGTGGTTGCCACTGCACTAAAATGCACACCGAAACAAGCAGGACGCTTTTCGATTCCGTCACCACTGGTTTGCACGAAACTAACCCGTTACATAAGCAGTGGAGACACGGAAAGGCTACTTTCTCTACACTCACCGAGGTATAGGATGGTGTTATTTTTTTCCTCTAACACGTGCACCACAAATTTATGTTTGTTAGTAAGAAATGATTATTTTGCACCCTACAGTGTACATACCGCGGAGCAGCAGAATAAAGAGGCGGATCCAGGAAATACTTAAGCCTACCAAGGTAGGACGTTCATTAAAATTTATAGGTTACGATGTTTCGCGCAAAGGATGCGTATCCAACCGCGAAAATAATCGTAAAATGGAAACATTTCACTGAAGTTGAAGTTGTCGGTTCTGACTGTTCAGAAGATGAAATCTTTTCGAGCCAGCCTGAGGCCACACGTGAAATCTTCCTCTCCTGCTTCGTGGACCAAAAACCGCCACCAATCGCGAAAGTATCTCAAGTCCGTCTCATCTGACAGTTTAGACGTACAAAAATTTCATTACCTGGAACGACGGTAATAAAACCCTTCATGTGTTATTTGAGATCCTCATATCATCGTTGATGAAGACTCCAGCCTTCAGGGATATGATGACTTGTGGGTTGATGTTTAGGCTCAGCCTGCTGACTTCTAGGAGCAAGCTGTCCATCCGAGTCAGAGAAACAGAGTGATGTTAACGGCTTTGGTGAGTCATTCTGTGAGTCACTTAGTCTGTCTGGTTGTTGAGTTCCTCCTAAAATTTATGATAAATATTGGCAGGTGATTTACAAATGTAGGGTCATTGAGTTCTGTGGAACTCTTTCTAGCGATAGAACGAGTCTGTGTCTTGTGATAAGGCACAGTACTTCTCTGCTGTTTGCACTCAAACTCTCCCGTTTATAACCCTTTCACGATGCACAAAATTTATTGTTACTGCGTCCGATACAGTCTATATCATTACTCCACACCTTACACTTCTATCGTAAGGGTGGGTACTATTATGTAATCACGATGGTGGAAGAGTCAGAGGTCGAGATGCACTGCTACCTCACTGGATGTAGGCGAGAAATCATTTTCAGGGCTTCGGCTCCGGTAGTGTTGGTCTCAGACGTTGCCGGAAGAACACTACATGTAATTAGCAGAAACAATTTCTGTGAATATATTGTATGAGTTATAATAAGCATACAGGTCGTGGTAGATACCATCCTCTGGTAAAATTCACATACACATGAAAGGCATGGCGGATAATTTCATGTGTCTTCTGCCCAGGATTTTGACTCCCGAACCACAATGTTTGTCTATTAAATACCCTCCAACTACTCTCTCATTACTGTATAACTACCTTCCAACAACTGTCTCCTTACAGCACGACTACCGTCACATCACCTATCTCGTGTTGCAGGGTGACAGTCCAGATACTCGCGTCTTCGACATCTGTGACTGGTTGGCAAAGAAAAGAGTCAACTGTCGTTGGCTGATAAATCCTTTCAGGTGACATTACAAAATTCTGTTTACACTGAAGTAAAATTTACATGGGAAAAACAAGTACATAGGGTAAAGCTGCCAAAGTCACACATATGCTTCTGTTCAAAAGTCCGCAAACCATCAATTTTTAAACGCGAAATTTGGAATGGTTTAAGCTAAACTACCAAATGGCCTGTTATCTTGCAACAAATGACGTAACGGCTGAAGAGAAACAAGTGAAATTGGAGAAGTTTAGGGGGTTATCTTCCAGTTATGATATAGGCACAGTGCACAGATGAATATATGCCCTCCCACTGTAAGTAAAAAACTGCGGAATATCATTCATGGGGCATTCTTCACAAAGTTTTCAGGTAAACCGCCCCAACCTGGCATGCACATCCCCTGTCGTAGTCTCGGGCATTTGCCAACAATGTTTTCTGCGTTTCATCCCGACGAGAATCCGTTTTCTCGAACTTTCGTACGAAAATGTGTCCATTGGACTTAGTTGGTATGTTGCGTCCACCAAATTTTTTTCTTGTGTTCCGTCTGTATCACGCGGTGTGAACCGGTAGCCCAGTAGGTTTGCACAAGGAACACACGCCCCTGCAAAGTATACATGATGCAGCTACTGCACGACAGTGATGGTCGCGCGAGGTATTAAATTTTCCGCTGTCCACCAACTAACTTGAACGAGACAAATGACTCACCGCTGGACACGACAGAAAATGCCCGGAAATTTGCAAGTAATTGGAAGGTAGTCAGTACCAACTTTCGTGATCTTTATCTAAATATTTCAGTTTCTTTCCACGTGAAACAACCTGTATATGCAATCAAAATCGGTTATAACAACATCGACACCTCGTCCACAGCGTCAAATAATCCGCGATACCAATTAATTTGTCATAAGTCATTCTCCTCGGTTATAAGGTTACTCGTTTATAACGACACAAATTATTCGGCCCATTTCATGATATCATAAAAATGTTTACCTCTCTATACAACAGCACATCCGAAAATAAGTAACTGTGCAATGTCGAAGCCAACCACAATCAACATAATTCAAACAGATGTTCGTTTGGACAGGGAGGAGCCCTATGCAGAAATTATAAACAGCTCAAACTTGTTGAAGATCAAGCATACGACCATTCAAATTAGAGTTGGTAGAGTTGGGCATAATTTTATGTGCCATGTTGCACTGCCGGAGGGTCTCTCTATATGCAGTGTCAACTCTACTGCACTTATTGTCAAAGAGTGGGGGATGAAGTGATAGAGTTCCGCGAGGTTTACTGTGCCTAGACATTCAAAGAGCACACTGATTCGTATTATGTGTGTTTGTTAGGCACGTCGGAAGTAGCGCCCAAATTTTAAGGAAAAATTTCTCCCTTATCCTAAAAAAAAAACAAATGTCAGGAACAGCGAAATAAAATATGGCATTTGTCCCAACGGGTTCGGAAAGAAACAATCCTCAATTGGTTTACTGATCAACAGAAAATTACTATAGGCATCTGTTGTACACTGCGTATAACTTACTCTTGTTGGGGCTACATTGGCGCTGAGTGTGCAAAGCTTCTCCAGTCCCGTTACTTTTATACCACGGCATCATAAACCAGAAGAGAGGGATCTTCAATTTTCTTCCTCACGGAGATATTTCAGTTTCGACAATTTCTTTCTAATCAATAAGAAACAACTTCAAGAGAGGGAAAATATGGTAAGGGGTCACGATAGCGTGATTTCACATAATGATATAATGGAACATCATACTGTTCACATAATGATAATGTGGAACATTATGCTGTTCACATAATGATAATGTGGAACATCATACTGTTCACATAACGATAATGTGGAACATCATACTGTTCACATAACGATAATGTGGAA
>Ga0123355_10014577_pt1 | contig 12301 bp, 8 predicted proteins | sample TergutEmb28metaG_3_FD_89872 | JGI IMG/M metagenome (GOLD analysis project Ga0123355, IMG submission 89872) | Embiratermes neotenicus P1 segment gut microbial communities from Petit-Saut dam, French Guiana - Emb289 P1 | ecosystem: Host-associated > Arthropoda: Insects > Digestive system > Gut ...
GGACTGCTGGCTAGAAGTCAGTATTCGGAAGGTCCTGCGACCGACCACCTCGACACAGGTTTTTCTTGGTTTCCCTGTGCCTAAAAGTAAATGCTGAGATGGTTCCCAAGATTCCAAGTTGCCTCTACATGTTTCTCATGTAGCCCTCCTGACTTAAATTTAGTAGTAACCAATTTCATGTTTTGTTTACATGTAAAATAACCACTGCCACCGGGTAACAACCCAATTGCAGAAAATAAATATTATTATTATATTATTATAATTTAGTAGCTACATTAATTTGCATAGTACAGCTAATGCTGTATTAACACGTTTCTTCCAGTAATTTTCCTCTCCAGTGATACTTTCTTGTTACACATGGTTATGCACATATTAGGAAAAAATATGAAACAGCTGGTTATTAATATTAATGAAATTGAAATAAATGGTAAGAACAAGAATATCATAGACTTGTATAGAGGCAATAATTAATTAAATGAGGGTTACCAGCCTTGAACTAACTTCGTCAATGATCAGAAGAACAATGTGCATGCAGGTTCCTACATTGTTGTGAATAGGTGGAAGAATCACTTCTTTAAGTAATTGAATGTATTTTGTGTTAATGATATTAGCCAGACTGAAATTCAAAAAACTGAGCCACTTGTGTGTTGAAGTTGAGGTAGCTATTGAAAAGCAGCGAAGATATAACTGACAAGGTGTTGATCAGATTCCAGCAGAGTGTGATTCAAGTTGGAGGTGGGTCACTGCGCTCTGGAATACATAAACTTATTAACTCTTTTAGGAACAGTGAAGAATTGTCTCATAAGTCAAAATTAGTCGCTCATTAGAAATGCGATACACCAAACTGTACTTATTATTAAAGCATATCATTGTTGTCAACTGCACACAAAATTTGACCAACCTTCATCTCTCATGGTGAACTGCCATATGTAAATTAAATTATATGTGATAATCATTTTCAGTATTTATGGAATCGATCAACTACTGACTGTGTATTCTGTATTTGTCAGATATTGATAAAAAATGGCAGTACTGTAGGGCAGTGCATCAGCTATTTGCAGAGTTCAATAAAGCCTGTGATTGATTTAGTATGGATGTCTTTTGTGCTGTTAATTGAGTTTGGTGTCCTTATAAAACTTTTTAAGTTAATAAGATGAATTTGTATGAAACCCATTGTAAGGTCCAAGTAGGAAAACTTTCGACACATTTCCTATTAAGAATGGTCTGAAGCAAGGTGATACTTTATTGCCATTGCATTTCAAGTTTCATTTAGAATTTGCCATTAGGTGGGTTAAAGCAAAATGAGGGGACTGGAATTGAATTTTGTACATCAGCTTCTGGTTTATGCAAATGATGTTAATTTATTGGTGGCAGTATACATACTGTACAGAAAAACACGGCAGCTTCAGCAGTCAATAGTAAAGAGGCTAGTCAAGAAGTGAGTGCTGAAAAAACGAAGAATATGTTCATGCTTTGTGAACAGAATGCAGGAGAGAAACAACTTAAAGATAGTTAATAAATCCTGTGAAAATTTTGCGAAGTTCAGATCCTTGGGAGCAACAATAACAACCCACAATTGTATTCTTGAACAAACTTAGAGCAATGCGAACTCAGGGAATGCCTGATATGGTTGGGTCCAGAATATTTTGTGTTCCATTTGCTGTCCAAAAGTAAAAAGGCTAAAACCTACATAAATATAAGTTACAATATTGTTTATACGGGTCATCAGATCACAAAAGTGAATTACTAAATTACAAAGCTACATTCCACCTATAAAAGCATTCACATCTTGTTGTGTTAGAAACATTAATAGCTTCACCGTAGATGAATTTAAATCTAAATTTAATTCTGAAACTTGGGAGGATATATTTAAAGGATTTGACACAAATATTACTTTTAAAAACTTTTTAAAATCTTATGTTTATTGGAAAGTGCATCATCTTGATAGTTGAGTAAAGAGAGACCAACTTGATGCCACTTGTTTATTATTACTTTATTCAGTGCTCAACATGTTTCGGATGTTAATACATCCATCCTCAGGAGTTTGCTACTAACTCGTTGAGTTACTTCATAGGTTCTATCTGGTTCGATGTGTGTTGGTGTTACGTTGCAGTGTGGCTATGGTGGTGTGGTATCCGTATGCAGGCTGAAGCACCACACCAACATAGCCACACTGCAACGTAACACCAACACACATCGAACCAGATAGAACCTATGAAGTAACTCAATGAATTTGTCACAAGCTCCTAAGGATGGATGTATTAACATCCGAAACACTGTGAGCACTGAATAAAGTAATAATAAAACAAGTGGCATCAAGTTGGTCTCTCTTTACTCAACTGTTTAAATATTTACTTAAAACTTTATTATGCATGGTTCAGTAAAAGTAAACTTATTCCATAGACAAATATAGCTCATTAAATACTACGGGAATTCAAATATCGTTTCATAACAAACGAATCTTGTACATGAGCAGTAGGGGAAATAATGTTACAAATGTCAAACTACAACAAAAAATTTGCAAGATATTAACAAATATTATAAAACAGCAACTTGGTCACTGACATTGAAGGGAGGAATGTAGGCTGAGAGTGTTTGAGAACACGGTGTTGAGGAGAGTATTTGGGTCTAAGAGGAACGAGGGAACAGGGAAATGGAGAAAATTACATAATGAGGAGCTTAGGGATTTTTACGCCTTACCCAATATTGTGTGGGTAGTAAAATCGAGAAGAATGAGATGGGCGGGGCATGTGGGGCGTATGGGGAGGGGAGAGGCGTGCACAGGGTTCTAGTGGGGAAACCTGAGGGAAAGAGACCATTGGGGAAACCCAGACATAGATGGGAGGATAATATTAAGATAGATCTTCGGGAAGTGGGAGGGGTGGAGACTGGATGGAGTTGGCTCAGGATAGGGGCAGATGACTAGCACTTGTGAATAAGGTGACGAACTTTCAGGTTCCATAAAGTGCGGGGAATTTCTTGACTAGCTGCAGAAGCAGTTAGCTTCTCAAGAAGGACTCTGCTCCATGGAGTAAGTAAGTAAGTAAGTATAAAAAGAGCAAAAAATATATTATGACGAATTAATATCTAAATCCAAGAATAAAAAAAAAATTCACGTAAAATTATAACAAAATTGATAGGAAATAACAAATGTAAAATGATATTAAATAATTAAATATTAATAACATCATAACAAATATTTCACAAGAAATTCCCAACAATTTTAATGAATATTTCTTAACTGTTGTTGACACTGTTATCGGCAAAATAAAAAAGTTAACAGTGATACTAGAGATAACGTGAATCATTCTTAATATTAGATTAACAAATATAATACCACATTTCCAAGAATTAGTTGGAACAATGCTACAACTTATGAAATTGATAAGATTATCAAATCCCTAAGGACTAAACACTCAACTTTGTATGATGAAATCCCCATAAAAAGTCATAAAATTAAGTGCCCCTGTATCATTTCCACTTATCCTACATGTATAAAAAATCCCTGTATCCCCTGAAAGACTAAAATATCCTATAATCAAAACTGTCTACAAGAAAGACAAACTTCTCACCACAATTTATAGGCCAATCTCTCTTTTAACATCCTTTCCTAAGATTTTCGAAAAACCAATATATTCAAGATTACATAAACATATGTTTGAACTAATAACATACTGGTCAAGGAACAATATGGTTTTAGAATTAATAGTTCCACATAGGCTGCAACTTGTAGTGCAATTAATGGTATATAAATAGACATGAATAATAGACTTTCAGTAGGAGAAATATTCTGTGACCTCGAGAAGGTCTTTGATTGTGTTAGCCATGGAATTATAGTTGATAAACTAGAGTTTAGTGGAATTAGTGTGAAATTTCAAACTTTGATACAATCTTATCTCATAGGTGGATACCAAAATATACTCATTGGTACAATTAATGCATATGATAGTGTTTCTTCTAGATGGAAAAAGTTATAAATTCGGTTCCTCAGGGTTTGATCATGGGTTCATTACTTCTTCTTATTTATATTAATGATTTACCCAAAATAACAGATAATGGTGCTAAAGTCGTGCTCTTTGCAGCCTTTAAAGCTAATTTCCTATCCCTCAAATTTAATGAAATGTATTATTTAGAATTTAGAACTAAAAATTACATTGACACTACTTTGGATATTAACTGCTTTAATAAATTCATTAATAATGTTCCATATACACATTTTCTGGGTTTGGTGATTGATGGCATACTAAATTGGGATAATCATAATGACCAATCTCCAGATTCAACTCTGCACACTGCGCAATAAAAGCTGTAAAAGTAATGTTGTCAAGGAAAGCTTTCAGAATGCTATATTTCCATTATGAACATTTTGTTGCATCCTGCGGCATATTTTTTCGTGGTAACATCACTAATAGTATTAAAATGTTGAGAATACAAAAATAAATATTAAGAATTATGATTAATTCAAAGAAAATTGATTCATGTACAGAAATGTTTAAAACAATGGAAATTTTAGATTTCTATTCTGAGTATATACTTTCTCTTTTATCGTATGTGATGAACAATGAACATTTATTTACAAAGAACTTAGAAGTCCATATCAGCGACATTAGATCTGACAATATCATTCACCTAAACTTGCCTAACTTAACCAAATACCAAAAAGCAGCTTGTTATGCAGGAAATAAAATTTTTAATCGTCTCCCAACACATATGAAATGTGTAGCGAATGGAATGGAAATTATTAAATTGGCTTTCGAGTGGTTCCTTCTTTTTAACTCATTTTGTTCTTTGAGAAATATTTTACTTCTATTAAATAATATATATTTCATGTTGTTATGTTTGAATGTTATAATTAATATTTTTATATAATAATTTTTTATAATTGTTTTCTGCAATTTGGCAGCTGCAATTTAACAGACACATTGTGTCATCACATTATGATTATTTTCACATTTTTAGGATGTACCATTAAATGGATAACTTACTTAATCAATGGTGCAGTGTCCTTCTTGAGAAGCTGACTGGTTTGCAGCTAGTCAAGAAATTCCCCGCATTTCACGGAACCCGAAAGTTCATTACCGCACTCACAAGCGTCCGCCACCTGTCTCTATCCAGGGCCAACCCAATCCAGTCCATATACCCACATCCCACCTCCTGAAGGTCCATCCTAATATTTTCTACCCATCGTGGCCTAGGTCTCCCCAATGGTCTCCTTCTCTCCGGTTTCCCCAGCAAGACCCTATACACCCCCTCTCCTCACCCATACACGCCACATGCCCAGCCCATCTCATTACCATTAAATGGATAAACGGAAAAAAAATTGAATGGAAATGGGAAAAAGGAAGAAATTCAGCTGCGGTTATTCAAACTAGGATACTGAGCAATATATTAGGATCCAGGAGGGATGAAGTTGCAGGGGACTGGAGGAGATGACACATGAGGAGATTAATGAACTGTACTGCTTGGAAAATGTTATTCTGGTGATCATATCAAGAAGAACAATGTTTGTTGGCATGTGGCGAGAATTGGGTTAGGGGCATTACAGGTTATTTAGGGGGGGGGGTCTTAGGTATTGATGAAATGATAATATTAAGTAGATCTGCAAGAAATGGCTCGAGTTTGGACTGGGATGATTTTTCTTTGGACGAAGACTTGTGTCAGGCTGTTGTGACAATCATAGTGAATCATTGAGTTGTATTAAATATGTGGAATTGCTTCACAAACTGATGTTCTTTTCGTTTTTCAGGAATTATTCTGCTTCATGGAGTTACTGATTGTTTTGTCTAAGTTCACAGAAGGTTTTACGTGATTAAAATGAATCGGAGGTGGTTAGCAGGAAGCTTATATATTAAACGGTGCCGGTCTTGGGAGCTTGAATCGCTTTCCGCCAGATTGCGACCTAATCCCTTTGCCGGTCAGTTCTGCTATCTGTTGAACATTTGGGGAACCAATTTGGATTTTAGTGACATCTTTCGGTAAAACTTGTAGCTTTACCTTTATTTTCCATGCAGAGATTTTTTACGATTCGCTTTACGCAAGGGTGAATGTAGTCATGGTGAATAATGTGTGAACCGATTGAAAATAGTGGAATTGATTGGCGCAGCGTGTAGAGCTGTGAACCGTTTCAAGTAGTTGCATCCTGTTGTTATCAGCTGGAATCAGTGGAGTGATATATCGCCAAGTTAGTGCACAATTTTGGAAATTTTGTAAGGAAAATCCCCGTTGTTGTATCAATCACAAAGATCTAAATTATCTCCAGTCACATCCAACACACTTGTATGAATATGTTATTAAACTGAGACCAGTTTCGGCCCCAACATGGCGCATGTTCAAGCCATAACAGTACAAGAAACTGAGTAAATATAGAAACAAAAAATCATTAAGCAGCAGATCTCCCCTTACATATCAAGGCACATTAAAAATACATGCTAAGAATTCAAAGTAAAAACAGTATAATATATAGATACATGAATCTGCAAGAACTTTATTTTATCAATGCTTCTACCGATCAATTCACACCCAATCACTAGACAAACAAAAAGACAGCGGTATCTACCACAAAATGCAGTTACCTTGCATTATACAAATATATTGTTACTTCTAAACATAATTTTAACAAATTATACAGTTGAATTTCGATATATTTAAGTTTATTCTATGAAATTCTTTCAATTTGTATTTTAAGTAACTCTTTTTAAATCAATTTTTTTTTAGAAAAATAGTTATTTTAACATGTTTTGACGACTGGGTGGATAATATTAGGATGGATCTCCAGGAGGTGGGATGTGTGTATGTGAATTGGATTGGGCTGGCCCAGGATAAAGACAGGTGGCGGACGCTTGTGAGTGCGGTAATGAACATTCAGGTTCCGTGAAATGCGGGGAATTTCTTGATTAGCTGCAAACCAGTTAGCTTCTCAAGAAGGACTCTGCATCATGGAGTAAGTAAGTAAGTATATACTGTTTTTACCTTGCATTATTGTCACATGTTTTTAATGTCTCTTGATGTGACAGTAGAGATTTGCTGCTTAACGGTTTTTAGTTTTTATAAGCGTACGTATAAAATTTTATTGTACCTTTACGACCTGATGATGGCCCAAGTTGTGGCCGAAACCAGTCGCCACTTAGTAAAAATATTCATAAAGGTGTGTTGGTTGCGACTGGAGAATTTTAGATTGCTTTATTACTTTATGAAATCCGCACACAGCCTGTGTACTGGGACCGTCAGTACGGTTGATATAAAGGAAGAGCTGACTGTGACAGCAGTAACAAACAGACTAAATGGAGCAGAGTGCTTCTGGAGAAGCTGAAAGGTCCTCATGTGGTCAAAAATTCTTATGTTATGGAACCCGACGTTTCCCTTCACAAACAGACACTTACCGCTTATTCTTCCTGTCTGTCCGCTACTTGTAACTGCATGCAGGTACCACGTCCACTGTGGTACAGACAGGACACTGCCACTGGCGATGTCCACACAATCTGAGCATCGTGCTGCTGACGGTGCAGAAGTTTGTCGATCTGTTACATCTGTTATCTGTGAGGGGATTGATTGGTTTGATAGCAGCAGTGATATGTGGGCGATGAAACAGAGATTAAGTTGTGCACACTGTACAGGATGTGTATACTGTACATATTGCACAAACTGTACGTACTTTGTATACTGTACATACTGTACACACTGAACAGACTTTGTATACTGTACATACTGTACACACTGTACAGACTGTGTATACTGTACATACGGTACACACTGTGCATACTGTACATGCTGTGTATACTGTACATACTGCACATACTGTACATGCTGTACACACTGTATATACTGTACATAATGTGCATACTGTTCATAATTTGCACACTGTGCATTTTGGTTTCACCAAAATCTGATAAAATTAAAGGACATATTCCATAAAGGATTTATACATTCACTACGATGTCGCGCTAATTTTGCCTTGTAATGAGAAATGTTTCAGACCAAGTTGTACGGGAAATCAAATCACAAATTTTGTGTTTATCTCGTCTTCGAAAATCGTGCCGATTATGGGATAATGTGGAAAAATATGATACACCCAGACAGGCCACAGATGGCAGTATAATAAGCGCATGCGCTGTACTTGCCGGATAAATAATGCAAGAATACAGAAACACAAATCGTAACGTTTAGTATATGTAGCTATTCCACAGCAACAACGGTTATAGTGTTAAGTTGCCTTGTAATATTAGATTACTTTATTTTACAATATAAGCAACTGTAACAAGACTGAGATCTGAACCTGCAGTGACTGTTGTTAACAGTTCCGAAGTTTTGTGTTTCTGCTGTCATTGGTTGTGTTCGACTGATATAACGTTTCGTTTGTTGGTTTGATGTTTAAAAGACAACAGAATAAATCGCCTTACGGTAATAGTGTGACAGTCACTGAGACGGTTTTCACAAAATGGACGCTTGTTTGGGAGCTTTTCGTAAAAAGTGCCTTAGCGGATTTCATGAAAATCCAACAGACGGGGTATTCGCCGATGTTATGTAACAGACGGACTGACGGCCGACAGCGGTCCGCACGTAACACGTTGTTTCGATAGGAATCTAAAAATCATGCAGCTACGTGACTGGGGGGAGCGAGTGGTTGGGAATTGAGGGGCGCTTTATCGTAGCTGATAATATTGAAATTTGCAGAACAGAAAAATAAAGTCTGCTGGAGTCACAATACTTTATTTGTCGTTTCCAAACTATCAAAAAAGCTAACCATGAAATTCCCACGCAGCAAAAGTAAAAAGAGTTTAAGTTGCAGGATGGAAACATAAACCACGGTCAGCGTGCAGGAAATCATTCCGCCTCATTATATTTGAATGTATAAGAGAGGGTGGTATTGGAGAAAAGGATAATATTGATACATTTGTAATTACAGAATGTAATGGGGCACGGACAGCCCTCTGGAATGTATAAGAAAGTGTTCAGTGTGAGAGTTGGAACTCCGACAACACCACCTCCACTCCAGCTATATCAGTACCACGACTGACTACAAATTTAGATCCATTCAGAAATCTACTGCAAAAAACGCACTCGATAAAATACAAGATAAGAAGGAAGTTAAACACACCATACAGCATCACTGTACTGCAGTAGATAACAGAGGGTAAATAATGGTACTGCAGTGGCTAACAGACGGTAAATAATGGTACTGCAGTAGCTAAAAGATATTACATAACTGTACTGCAGTGGCTAACAGGCCGTAAATTACTGTACTGCAGTAGCTGACAGACGGTACTTTATTGAAATGCAGTAGATAACAGAAGATATATTACTGTATTGCAGTAGTTGACAGAGGGTACATTACTGTACTGCGGTAGCTAGCAGACGGTACATTACTGTACTGCAGTAGTTAACAGACGGTACATTACTGTACTGCGGTAGCTAACAGACGGTATATTAATGTACTGCAGTAGTTAACAGACGGTACATTACTGTACTGCAGTAGCTAACAGAAGGTACATTACTGTACTGCGGTAGCTAACAGACGGTACATTAATGTACTGCAGTAGTTAACAGACGGTACATTACTGTACTGCAGTAGCTAACAGAAGGTACATTACTGTACTTCAGTAACTAACAGACGGTACATTACAGTACTTCAGTAGTTAATAGAGGGTATAATACTGTACTGCAGTAGCTAGCATACGGTAAATTACTGTACTGCAGTCGAAAACATACGACACATTCCTGTACTGCGGTAGTTAAAAGACGGTACAATATTGCATTGCAAAAACTAGCAGACGGTACATTTCTGTACTGCAGTAGTTAGCAGACTGTACTTTACTGTACTGCAGTAGCTAGCATACGGTACATTACTGTACTGCAGTAGCTAGCAGACCGTACATTAATGTACTGCAGTAGTTAAAAGAGGGTATATTACTGTATGGCTGTAGCTAGCAGAAGGTACATTACTTTACTGCAGTAGGTAACAGACGGTAAATTACTGTAATGCAGTAGCTAGCAGACGGTACATTACTGTACTGCAGTAGTTAAGAAACGGTACATTACTGTACTGCAGTAGCTAGCAGACGGTATATTACTGTACTGCAGTAGCTAACAGAAGGTACATTGCTGTACTGCAGTAGCTAACAGAGGGTACATTACTGTACTGCAGTAGCTAGCAGACGGTACATTACTGTTCTGAAGTAGTTAAAAGAAGGTACATTACTGTACTGCTGTAGTTAACAGACGGTACATTACTGTACTGCAATAGTTAACAGACGGTACATTACTGTACTGCAGTAGCTAGCAGAATGTATATTACTGTACTGCAGTAGTTAACAGACGGTGCATTACTGTACTGTACTAGATAGCAGACGGTACATAAATGTACTGCAGTAGCTAACAGAAGGTACATTAGTGTACTGTAGTACTTAACAGACGGTAAATTACTGTACTGCATTAGCTAGTAGACGGTATATTACTGTACTGCAGTAGCTAACTTACGGTACACTAATGTACTGCAATAGTTAACAGACGGTACATATGTGTACTGCAGTAGTTAGCAGACGGTATATTACTGTACTGCAGTAATTAACAGAAGGTACATTACTGTACTGCAGTAGCTAGCAGACGTTACATTACTGTACTGCAGTAGCTAACAGACGGTATATTACTGTACTGCAGTAGTTAACAGACGATTCATTACTGTACTGCGGTAGATAGTAGACGGTACATTACTGTACTGCAGTAGTTAACAGACGGTAATTTACTGTATTGCGGTTGCCAACAGACGGTACATTCCTGTTCTGCAGCAGTTACCAGAAGGTACATTACCGTACTGCGGTAGCTAGCAGACGGTACAATAGTTTACTGCAGTAGATAACAGACGGTACATTACTGTAATGCAGTAGTTAACATACGGTACATTAGTGTACTGCAGTAGCTAGCAGACCGTACATTACTGTACTGCAGTAGCTAACAGACGGTATATTACTCCACTGCATTAGTTAACAGATGGTACATATCTGTACTTCAATAGCTAGCAGACGGTACATTACTGTACTGCATTAGCTAACAGAATGTACATTACGGTATTGCCGTAGTAAACAGACGGTAAATTACCGTACTGCAGTAGCTAGCAGAGGGTAAATTACTGTACTGCAGTAGTTAACAGAAGATACATTAATGTACTGCACTAGTTATCAGAAGGAAAATTTCTTTACTGCAGTAGCTAACAGACGGTACATTACTGTACTGCATAATTTAACAGACGGTACATTACTGTACTGCAGTAGCATGCAGACGGTACATTACTGTACTGCATTAACTAACACACGGTACATTTCTGTACTGCAGTATCTAACACAGAGTACATTACTGTACTGCAGTAGTTAGCAGACGGCACATCACTGTACTGTAGTTAACAGACGGTACATTACTGTACTGCAGTAGATAGCAGACGGTAAATTACTGTACTGCAGTAGCTAACAGACGGTATTTTACTGTAATGCAGTAGCTACCAGTTGGTACATAACAATACTGCAGTAGCTAACATAGGTATATTACTGTACTGCAGTAACTAACAGACGGTATATTACTCTACTGCAGTAGCTAACAGACGGTATATTCCTGTACTGCTGTTGCTAACAGACAGTACATTACAATACTGCAGTAGCTAACAAAGGGAACATTACTGTATTGCAGTTGATATCATAAGGTACATTACTGTACTGCAGTAGATAACAGATGGTACATTACTGTACTGTATTAGCTTACAGACGCTATATTACTGTACGGCAGTAGGTAACAGACCGTATATTACTGTAATGCAGTAGCTAACAGACGGTACATTATTATAGTGCCTTAGATATTAGACGGTACATTACAGTACTGCAGTAGCTAACAGACGGTACATTACTGTACTAGAGGAGCTAACAGATAGTACATTAATGTACTGCAGTTGCTAACCGACGGTACATTACTGTACTGCAGTATCTATCAGACAGTACATTAGTGTACTGCATTAACTAACAAACGGTAAATTTCTGTACGGCAATAGCTATCAAATGGTACGTTACTGTACTGCAGTAGCTAACAGACCGTACATTACTATACTGCAGTAGCTAACAGACGATACATTATATTATTACAGTATAAACAGACCGTACATTACTCTACTGCAGTAGCTAGCAGAAGGTAAATTACTGTACTGCAGTAATTAACAGACGGTACATTACTGTACTGCATTAGCTAACACACGGTACATTACTGTAATGCAGTAGCTAACAGATGGTACATTACTGTACTGCAGTAGCTAGCAGACGGCATATTA
>Ga0123355_10014578_pt1 | contig 12301 bp, 11 predicted proteins | sample TergutEmb28metaG_3_FD_89872 | JGI IMG/M metagenome (GOLD analysis project Ga0123355, IMG submission 89872) | Embiratermes neotenicus P1 segment gut microbial communities from Petit-Saut dam, French Guiana - Emb289 P1 | ecosystem: Host-associated > Arthropoda: Insects > Digestive system > Gut ...
TTGCTCTGCGGGTTGCCTCTGTCGTTTTGGCGCATCCGTGTAATATTTGTCCCATAGTTTTTTGTTCTCCTTTGGCAATTCATTTGCACCATTATAACATGGGACTAAACACCTAATTACAATATCCGATACAACATGAATACGCGCCGTAATAACGTCGCGATTATACATCGTTTGTATCGCCGCAACAAAAGCAGCCGCATCGGCGGCGGACATGTTGGGGTTTACGCCGCTGATACTGCAAACGACGCGATTATTCGCGCTGCGAATGCGAAGCAGATGCTGTGACTATGTTTGCCACTGTGCCACCTCCTTTCTTGTGGAGTTTATTCGGTTTTTGTTTGGTTCGATTCATTCTTGCTTGGTTCGTTCTTGTAAAACATCCGAAGTCCCGGGAGCTTCGGCGGTGCAGAGTTTTCACTCTGCGTTGCCGCGTTTTATGAAAGGTGTGCACGTGGGCGGTCTGCATTCGGTCGGCCGTGTCCGAATACTCCTTCCCCCTTTCATGCGATGCGGCGGGTGTTGCAATGGTACAGGTACTGCGTGGTGGTACGGTGAAGCGTGGCGTTGCGGTGTTACATTCTGCAACCGCTATACAGCGGCTTCGGCACGGCTCGGTGCGGTCAGTTTCAGGGCGAACCCCTTCCTGAGATGGCAAACACGTCCTTTGGCATAGAAGCGACTGCTTTGTTTCTCGGTTGCAGGGCAAGTATACGTCAACTCTAATACGATGATATCCGGAACGGTTCTGAGAATTTTTCCTGGAATTTTTCCTGGAATCGTTCCTATTGACAATGTGTTTTGTTTGCACATTGCTTCGCATTGGTATAAAATGTCCCTTCAAAACGAGAGGGGCTTGTTTTATGTTATTCACACAAGGAAAAGTCGAAGTTGCGCCCGCCGATGTCGGTTATGACGAGTCGCGCCTTGAAGTGCTGAATCATCATTTTCAGGATATTATCGACATTGGTGATATTCAATGTGCAATGTATTGCGTAACTCGCAACGGCAAAGTTTTTGCACACGGAGCTGTCGGAAAAAAGAGTCCGCACGCTGATGATAAAACACCCGCGTTGCCTACGGATTTGCGTTGGTTTGCTTCAATTACGAAAGTTTTTGCCGCGACGGCAATAATGAGGCTTGTCGAGGACGGAAAATTGCGGCTTACAACGCCGGTTGGCGAAATTCTGCCGCAGCTTAACACGCCGCCCTTTAACGCGATAAATATTTTGCATTTGCTGACGCATACATCGGGGCTTCATGCCGACAGCAATTGCTTTGAAAACAAGTATCAAAAGGGATATTGGGGAATTATCGACGCCGCATTTAAATTGCACGACAAAAAAACGGACTTCGACTGGATTACTGCTTCGCTCGGAACAATCGGCAGCGGCGTTCGCACAAAGCCGGGCGAAGAATGGGCGTACAGCAGTTTCGGATATGTATTGCTCGGCGCGGTTATCGAGAAATTGACGGGGATTCACGCGGAAACGTATATCATCGAAAAAATAGCAAAACCGCTCGGCATGGCGGATACCTGCTTCGACTTAACGCCCGACTTAGCGAAGCGAATTGTTGCAACAAGCGAGCGCGTCGAAAAGGATTTAAAAGAAGTCATCGACGGAACATACACGCCGAGCGATTGGGATTTGTTAAAAATTCCGTCAACGGGCGGCGGCATGAACGGCACGGTTCTCGACCTGACCCGCTTCGGAAACATGTTTCTCGGGTACGCGCCGGACGGAACGCGGGTTCTCGGGCGCAAGGCAATTGAAGCGATGTTCAAAAAGCGTGTTCACGCGCTGCAAAGTTTTTGTTGGGGTGCGAACGGTGCGCCGCGCAGTTGCGGAGCCGGGTTCGAATTTCGCATTGATAACGAGTCGCTTGCTCCCGACCAAACAATTTCTCACGAAGGTGCGGGCGGCGCGGCACTCTACATCGACCCCGTCGAAGATATGGTCACGGCGTTTTTCAGCGCGTATGCGGAAAAATCCGAATGGCTTCCGAACGCTATGTTCAACACATTAAATGTAATTTATTCGGGACTCAGGTAGAAATGCGGATTCGCCTCGGAAGGAGACGATTATGAAAGTTTATCAGGGTACGACGGATTGCGCCGCTGAGGAAGTCGGATATGATTCCGGCAGACTTGACGCGGTAAATAATTTTTTTGCGCGAATGATTGAAAAAAATATTATTTTCGGTGTTTCATATCGACCGGCAAGAAAGGGAAAGGTTTTTGCGGCGGCTTCGCTCGGGTCGCGTCATTATAATAATCCCGACCTGCCCATGATGCCCGATACTGTTTACGGGCTTGCGTCACAAACCAAGGCTTTTGCCGCTGTTTCGATTTTTATGCTTGCGGAAGACGGTCTTATTTCCGTTGACGACAATGCGGGCAAATATTTAGCTCAATTCGCCGACGCTCCGTTTAATGAAATTACGCTGCTGCATCTTTTGACGCATACATCCGGGTTGTATCCCGAAGGCAGTATTCCCGTTGCGCACCACATCGGTGCATATGAACATATTGAGTCGGAATGGGAAAAAAGCGGCGACGATACAGACCGGATTGCGGCAGGGCTTCGCGGGGGAATGCGCCGCAAGCCCGGCGAAGAATGGCAATATTGCAGCTAATGTAATGTGGTCGGGGTTGAAGTGAAGCAGGCGATTAAAACACGGTCGGATATTTTACTTGCCGTCGCATCGGTCACGTTTAAGGAATGGGGCGCGTATCGCAGTCACTCCATGGTTTCGATTTTCGTGGGGCCGGTGTTTTTTGTTGTGCAGTATTTTATTTGGACGGCGGTTTTTGCCGGAGGCGGAATGCCCGGCATGGAGCTTGACGAAGTTATACGATATTTCGCGGCGACGGCGTTAATCGGTTATCTTGTGATGGATTTTGCCGATTGGAATTTGTCTATGCTTGTGCGAACGGGCAAATTTTTAACGTTTTCGTTGCGACCGCCTAATCACAGCTTTTTCGCGCTGTCGCAAAAAGTCGGGCACAGAATATTGGGCTTTCTGGCAGAATTTTTGCCGTGTTACCTGATTTTTATGTTCGTGTTCGGAATTGATATGCGCCCGACTTATATCGGTTGGGTGCTTGTTTCCGTTGCATTGGCGTTTTTGATGAATTTTTACGTTAATTATTCCATAGGGCTTGTTTCGTTTTGGGTGGTTCAGAGCGGCGGAATCAGGCGCGTTTATTCGCTTTTCGGCGGAATTTTTTCGGGCGCGCTTATTCCGCTTGTTTTTTTTCCGCAGTCGCTTCAATGGGTGCAATTTTTTTTGCCGTTTCAATATACGAGCTTCGTGCCGGCGATGGTTTTTCTCGGGCGGTACGAACTCGGCGGAATTGAAATGTCGATTCCGGCAATTGTCGGCATTCAGGCGATTGCGGTACTTGTTGCTTTTGCTTTTTGCGAGTTGCTGAACTCGTTTGCGATGAAAAAATTTACGGCGGTGGGCGCATGAAAATGTTTTTTTCTGTGTACAAATCCTGCATAAAAACCGCGCTTGTTCAGGCGACGGCGTATCGGCTGAATTTTTTGCTGTCGATGCTTATTACGCTTGCGTTTAATTTGCTGTTTCCGTTGGTGACGATTTTAATTTACAACGCGGGAGCGGGTTTTCCGGGATGGGATTTCAGCGAAGTTTTACTGATTCAGGGGGTTTTTACCCTTTCAACGGGGCTTATCGGCATGACCATGGACGGGCTTGTGTGGGCGACAATGCAACACGTTCGCGAGGGCAGCTTTGAAATTGTTCTGCTGAAACCCACAAGCCCTTTAACTTTTTTGATTTCAACAAATTTTGACGCCGACAGCTTCGGACTTTTAATCGGCGGCGGAGCGTTATTTATTGTCGGGCTTGTTTTTGCCGATGTTTCGATTGCGGCGATTCCTGTTTTTATCGTGTTGTTTGCGGCGGGATTTTGCGTTATGGCCGGAATGAACATGCTTATGGCGGCGACTTCATTTAAATGGGTCGGCAATTCGCGAATCCCCGAAATTTTTAACAGCCTTATGAATTTCGGAAAATACCCGCTTACAATTTTCCCTGCGGCGATTCGCGGGTTTGCAACGTTTATTATTCCCGTCGGGATTATTGCGTTTTATCCCGCAAACGCGCTTTTGGGCGATTGGAACTTGCGCACGCTTTTGCCGGTTATCCCGTGCGCGATTTTTATGCTTTTCAGCATTTTTGTGTATAAAAGAATGGTTCGTGCATATGAAGGGGTTGGCGGCTGATGGACGTAATTAAAGTAACGAATTTAACAAAAAAATATGTGACGCACAAACGCGGAAGCGGATTCGGGGCGGCAGTGAAATCTCTTTTTAAGCGCGAAAAAGTTGAAGTTGTTGCCGCAGACGAGATTTCTTTCTCCGTAAAAAAGGGCAGTATTTGCGGGTTAATCGGCCCGAACGGCGCGGGAAAATCGACGACAATAAAAATGCTGTGCGGTTCGCTGTACCCGACGTCCGGCACGATTGAATCCCTTGGTATGAACCCGTATCACGAGCGAAAAAAATATGTACGAAGAATCGGTGCGGTTTTCGGGCAACGTTCGCAGCTTGTGTGGGATATTCCGCCGATTGACAGCTTTAACATGAACCGCGCAATTTACGGCATCGGTCGGGAGGATTACAAATCGCGACTTTCGCATCTTGCCGGGCTTTTCGAAATTGAAGAAGTAATGCAAAAGCCGACGCGCGTTCTTTCTCTCGGCGAGCGCATGAAATGCGAATTTATAATGGCGATGCTTCATAACCCGGAAATCGTTTTCCTCGACGAGCCTACAATCGGGCTTGATATTTTGGCGAAAACAAAAATTCGCGATTTTATTCGCGAAATAAACGCCGCCGGCACAACATTTATCCTCACAACCCACGACCTCGAAGATATATCACAACTCGCCGAGCATGTAATCATAATAAATCACGGCAAAAAGGTGTTCGACGACGAGCTGATTAAATTGCAGCACTTCGTAGGCGAGAAAAAAATTATCGAACTCACTTTGCCGCAGCCGTTTAACGCAGAAACTTTGCACGAGTTGAACGTTCGCCTCGTGAAGGAGAAATCGTCGCACGAAATCGTAATCGAAGCAGATACCGCACAGCAGTCTGTAGGCGAACTTATCGAAAAGCTGTCGCGCAAAATGCATTTCACGGATATTTCCGTAAAAGCTCTGCCGATGGAAGAAATTATTGCAAAAATTTATTCGGATTAGGAGAGACTTCTTGCATGTAGCAGTTTTGTGAACTGTGCGGAAAATTTACGTATATGCATTGTGGTGCGCGACCGGTTGTTTTCGGGTGTTTTTCCCGAAAACGACAACGAGCGCACCGCTTACAATGCATAGTAAATTTTCCGTACCGAAGCAAAAACTGCTGTAACTTCAAAATTTTCGGCAATCCGCTTACCCTGAAACGAAAATTACAGTTATGCAAGAAGTCGGAAAAAAAATGAAAAAATTAAGTCCGGTGAAAAAATTATTTATTGCCGCAATTTTTATTCTCGTGATTTCGGTGCCGGTTCGCGCAACGGTCGGGCCGCTTACGGGCGAATTGGCTGTCGTCGTTGACGGCGAAACATTTTATGTATGGGGCGTTTTTATGGATTACAGCACGTCCCGCTTTCGCTTGCGTGACATGGCTTATGTCCTGAACGGAACGCCCGCGCAATTTAATATCCGCGAAACCGACGATGAACGGTTTGATTATTGGATTGTGCGCGGCGAGCCGCATACCCCGACAGGCGACGAGCTTCGCCCGATTGATGCCGCCGAGTGTTGTTGCGGCGACGGTATCGGATGGTTTTCCGGATACTTCTACAGCATCAGCGCGGTTATCGGGCTTGACGGCACGAGCGCAGAAACGGATGCGCCCGCTTCGGCGGTCGCGCTTATTGCCGCAGTATGCGATGGCGGCGAATTTTTTATTTGCGTATTTGAATTGGCTCGGCTCTTGGGATTTTCGGTGGACTGGAGCCGCCATATGTATTTTTGGGTTCAGGCGTTTGATTTTTATATCGAAGATGCCGACTATGTAATTTCCGCAACCGGCGAACCGGCTGCTCTGCCGGATAAGCCCATTGAGTTTTTGCAACTGATGCTTGATTTATCGGGGCATTGGGTGGATGTTGCGCATTTTGAAAGCCCCGTTATAGATGAGAGCATCGTGTGGCCGACAGAACTTCACTTTCACGAACGCGGTGCGGGTGTGAGCAATTTTCATTGGTCGAACACATTTGCTCCGCTGAATCGGGGCGAGGCTGTGTGGGAAGCTGTGTCATTTCGCGAACTCGGCGACGGCTTTGTCGAAATTACGATAACTGATTCTCGTCACGTTGTTGTTGACATGAGTCGGCGCGTTTACGAGCTTACATACTATATCGAAAACGTGCCGCATCACATGGTTCGGCGAACAGACCAAGCCCGTCGCAGATTTTACCAAATCGAGCCGGCGGAAGGCGGCGGAGTACGATTGCGTTATCTTCTCGGGCGCACGTTTTGGGCCGGCGAAGGTTTTACGATTTACCGCTCGCAATCGCGCGGCGTAATCGGAGTGCCTGTATATGTACGGGAAAGAGTTCCGCGCCACCACGATGTTGAGTTTATCGACTCGTGGCGTTACGATAATCGGGTGCTTTTTGAATTTACCGACCCGGATGTAAATTTCGGGGTGCATTATTATACGTTTTCGACAAATATGTGGTCGAATGAAAATATAATCAAATACGGCGGCGAGCCGTGGCAAATCAGAGTTGATGCCTGCGAACTTCTCCGGTCGGAAGAATCAACCTCGATGTCGGAAACCTCGGGAGAAGAAATCTCAGAAACCCCTGAGCCGGAAACAGAAGAATCATCCGGCGGGTCGGATTTTTTGATGTCGCTGTTGCGTTCATTATTGCAGCGGTTGCGCCGATTCTCGCCGATTCGGCATTTCGGACTGTGAACACAGCCTCTCAGGGCGTCCGACTGCAACGCCCCGGCAAGTATGCACGGCGGCGACAGTCGGTAACGCACTCGGGTTATAACGCCCGCCCGCTTACATAGAATGTTTTTGCCGTTTCAATTTTAACCGGCACAATGTCTCCGGGGGAGAACGCCGCCTCGGCGGAGAAATGCACAAGTGTGTTGTCGTCGGAGCGGGCTTTGTATTGGTATTCTCCTGCCGACTCTGTCATTACCTCAATTGCGCGCCCGATTTTCGCTTCGTTTCGCGCCGTCATAATCGGGTAAAGGGCGGCGGTGAGGCGGTCGAATCGCTCGTTTGCAACCTTGCGCGGAATTAAATCCGTGCGCTCGGCGGCGGGCGTTCCGCTTCGTTTCGAGTAAATGAAGGTGAACGCCCCGGCAAATTTTACGCGCCGCACAACGTCCAAAGTGTCTTCGAAATCGGAGTCGGTTTCGCCGGGGTATCCCACGATAATGTCGGTTGTTACGGCAATTCCTGCGGTGTGCAGCTTTTCCGCAAGGACGAGATATTCTTCTTTCGTGTAGCGGCGGTTCATGTCGGCAAGAACGCGCGTACTGCCGGATTGCAACGGCAGATGCACATGTTTACACACTTTGGGCAATTTCTTCACGGCAGAAATCAGCTCGTCGGAAAAATCCTTGGGATGCGACGTCATAAATCGAATGCGCCTGATGCCGTCGATTTCGTGAGCAAGGCGCAGTAATTCGGGGAAACCGGAGCTGTCCCCGGCGTACGAGTTTACGTTCTGCCCGAGCAGCATGATTTCCCGCACGCCGTCTTCGGCAAGTGCGCGAATTTCTGCCAAAATGTCTGCAACTGCCCGCGATTTCTCGCGCCCGCGAACGTGCGGCACAATGCAAAACGAGCAAAAATTATCGCAACCGTACATTATATTTACGCCGGCTTTGTGCGGAAATTCGCGGGTTGTGACGGGGATGTCGGTGATTTCGGGCAAGTTCTCGCCTTCGGAAATGTCGATAACGCGCTCGCCGTTTTCAATAACGCGCCACAAAAATTCCGGCAGACGATGCCGATTTCCCGTGCCGAAAACGATGTCGGCATATTTATGTTTTTCGCGCAAAAGCTCTGCCATTTCCGCCTGTTGCGGCATACATCCGCCAATCGCCAAAATAAATTGTCGCTGCGCTTTAGCCGATTTTTCGCGGCTCAAATGCCCGAAAACCTTGTCTTCCGCGCTTTCGCGAACACAACACGTGTTGTAAATTACAATATCGGCGGATTCGGCGGATTGCGCTGCCGAAAATCCGATTTGTTCAAGCAGCCCCGCCATTTTTTCCGAATCGCGTTCGTTCATTTGACAGCCGTAAGTTTTTATAAAGTAGCTCAAATTTTTTCCGGCAAGTAATGCGCGATAATCTTTCATTATATCAACTCCGTGAGTGTGTTCCCCGAATTTTCAGCACATTTTATCACGGAAACATTTTTTTGCAAAAATCAATCGGTAACCGGTTGGTTACCGATTGATTCGCAAACTCTCGCATAAGAACCCGGCTACAGCAGTTTTTGCTTCGGTACGGAAAATTTGCTATGCATTTTAAACGGTGCGCTCGTTGTCGTTTTCGGGAAAAATCACCCGGAAACAACCGGTCGCGCACCAAAATGCATTTACGCAAATTTTCCGCACATTTTGCAAAACTGCTGTATATTTGCACATATCTTTTTTTTCCGGGAAAATGTTTTCGGGAGGTGCAAAAATGAGCGAATTACTTGCCCCTTGCGGAAATATGAAAACATTAAAAGCGGCGGTTTCGGCAGGGGCGGACGCGGTTTATTCGGGTACGCAAAAGTTTTCGGCAAGAGCCTTTGCCGACAATTTCTCCGCCGACGAGTTGTTTGCCGCCGTTGCGTATGCCGCAAAATTCGGCGTGAAAATATATTTGGCTGTAAACACATTGATTACCGACCGCGAAATGAAAGAGGCACTTGAAGTCGTCATGCTTGCGCACAACGCAGGAGTGGCGGCTTTTATTGTGCAGGATGCGGGGCTTGCCGCAGAAATAAAAAAAGCCGTCCCCGACGCCGCGCTACATGCAAGCACTCAAATGACGGCGCGCACGGCAAAAGATGTAACCGCCTTGGCGAATATGGGCTTCAAGCGGGTTGTTCTTGCCCGCGAACTTTCCCGCGAGCAGATTCGCGCGATTGCTCAAAACGCCGACGCCGAGTTGGAAGTGTTTGTGCATGGCGCGCTGTGTTCGTCGTATTCCGGACAGTGCCTGATGAGCAGTTTTATCGGCGGACGCAGTGCCAATCGCGGAAAATGCGCCGCGCCCTGCCGGTTGACATACAAGGGCGAGAAAAAAAGCGGAACGCTGTTAAGTTTGCGCGATTTGTGCCTCATTGATTACATCGGCGAGCTTGCGGACATGGGCATAACGTCGCTGAAAATCGAGGGACGCATGAAAGGCGAAGATTATGTACGTGCGGTTGTCGGGGCATATCGCACGGTTTTGGACGGCGAAAAATTATCCGAGCAGAAGCGGGCAAAAATGCTGAATGTATTTAATCGCGGCGGCTACACCGACGGCTATTACACGAATTGCGGCGAAATGTACACCTCCGCGCTGAAAAATCCGTACAAAGGCAAAGCGTCCGGAAAGAGTCAGGCTTTAAGATGCGGCAAATGCAAAACGCACACTTGCAAACATAAGGGGTAAGAGAATGTCGATTAAATTTGTTGCAACGTGCCTGACCCGCGAGCAGGCTCGCGCATGTGCGGAAATCGAGGTTTGCAAAAATTACGCGCGTTCTTACGGGGAAATTTCTCCCGGATGCGTAACGGATTTTTCAATTCACTGCTTTAATTCCGCGACCCTCGAAGTTTTGAAAAATTTGGGCGTACAACGCGCCACGCTTCATCCCGAGCTGAATTTAGCGCAAATTCGTGACATAAAAAAATGCATCGACACCGAAGCAATTTTATACGGCAAGCTCCCGCTGATGCACATGAAAAAGCCGCCGAAAGCCGACCGGCTCATCGACAGAACCGGCACGAGCTTTTTCGTATACGGCGATAAACTGTACAATTCCGTTCCGATTTTTATAGCGGACAAATTGCCGGACGTCGAAAAAACCGGCATTACTCACGGTCGCTTGATTTTCACAACGGAATCCGCCGACGAGGTTCGCGCGGTCATCAAGGCGTACATGCGTCGCAGCGCGCTGAAAATCGACTTCACTCGAGGGAAATTTTTTTCAAAAGTGTAGGAAGTGTAGCGCGAACAAAAAAACCTATCGGTAGCTGAGGGGCAACCGATAGGTTTTTTTGATGTTCGCAATCAAACGCGCATTATTTTTCCAACTCAATCAGAAGCAAGCGGATAAGCTCTTTTTTCGTATCCTGCCCGTCGGAGGGTAATGTCGCCGTTTCGCCGCCGGCGGGCGCGACAGTTCCGAGTGTTTCTTCGATAAATTCCGTGCCGGTGCTGTCGGTTGCGGCAAAATTCGGCGCGTACTCAATGCCGAATGTTGAGGGGTCGATTCCGGCAACGGGTACTGTTTGGATTGCGGGTCGCCCGGAATTGCTTTTTGCGACGGGCGCAACAGCGGAAGAAATGACGGGAATTGAAGCGGGCGGTTCGACCGGATTCGACGCGGGTGCGGATACTGAGGCGGGGGTCGACACGGGCGCGGATACCGAGGCGGGGGTCGGCGCAGATACGGGCACAGGTGTCTGCGCGAAATTCGATACGGGCGCAACTCCCGGCGTCGGTGCAAAAACAGATGCCGTTGCAGACATCGGCGCAGGCGCGGTTCGCGGAATATTTCTGCAAGCACAGCGTCGCATCAGGTTTTCCCAAGTCAGCGGCCCCACAATGCCGTCAGGCACAAGACCGTTCGCGCGTTGATAATTCACGACGGCGGCGTTTGTAAGCGGCCCGAAAACTCCGTCGGTAGCAAGCCCGGCGTTATTTGTGCTGTTCAGGCAGGTTTGAATTTGGCTTACAGCGTCGCCGCGCGAGCCTTGGCGAATTAAAAATCCGGGGTAGGGGGCAATCGGATTGTTATAACACGCGGGCATGAGTGCGCCCCATGTCAACGGCCCCACAACGCCGTCGGGATTCAAGCCGACGCGCCGCTGAAATTCCATGACGCTTGCTTGCGTGAGCGGCCCGAAAATTCCGTCTGTGTTAAGCTGCCCGATTGACGGGAAACAAGCGCGCATTGTGTTCAGGCAACGCTGTATGCGTTGGACGTCCGTGCCGCGTGCGCCGACGCGAATCGGTTGACCGGGGTAGGGGGGAACATTTCCGCCGGGACCGGGTCCGGGCCCCGGTCCGGGAGGAAGCGGAGGAACAACCGTACCGCCGCCGTCGCTCGGAGGCAGGGGGATTCTGTCGCGAATGTTCCAGTAAACTTCGTATAATCTGCGCCAGGTGAGCGGCCCGATTACGCCGTCGGGATTTAAGCCGAAACGCCGTTGGAACTCGCGCACGGCGTTTGTCATATCGCGCGTGAACAGCGAATTTTGCAGCACACCGGGTACAGCGGGATAAAATTCGCTGATGAAACTGAGCAAATATTGCGCGCGTTGAACAAGCCGTCCTCTTGCGCCTTCGCGAATAATATCCGTGGGCGGAGTGCGGTCGATGCCGATAACGATGCCTTCGCTTGTAAGTTCGCCGAGGCGTTTCACCGCAGAATACGTGAACGACAAACGATACCACGTAGCGCGGTCAACAATGCCGTTAGGCGTGAGATTGCCGAGTTCGCGAATACTTTGAAACGCGCGAACAGCCGCTTCGGTTTGCGGCCCGTAAACGCCGGACACGTTCGTTATTTGCGGAATTGCGGGGAAATTCACGCGAATCCGATTAAGCCATTGTTGCAACGTACGAACGGCAGGCCCGCTCATGCCGGGGCGCAGCGCAAACCCGGGGAACGACGCCTCAACGCCGCCGATATTGTCGGTTTCAACGATTTGCACATCGTTCGGATAATAGTGCCGCAAAATTTGCAGCGCGTTAAGCCCCTGATTTGCAAGCGCGACGGTTCCCCATTGCCAAAGCCCGGGGCAAGTCACCCTTCTGCCGTCGCAATATTCTGCAAAAAACGGCTCAAGATGCCCCTGCCGCCGAATATACCGATTAAAAATTCTGTCAACCATGCGGTCGATGGACGCAAAAATTTGCCCGCCTTCAACAAACATTTGGTCGAACTGCGTACTGTTTGTGATATAGAGGTTCATAAAAAACGTAGCAAAAATTCAATCTTCTACTGATACTGATATAATATCATAATATTCCACAAATTGCAACATTTGTTACACGTTTTGCGAAATTGGCGCAGAGCAGAAA
>Ga0123355_10014579_pt1 | contig 12301 bp, 4 predicted proteins | sample TergutEmb28metaG_3_FD_89872 | JGI IMG/M metagenome (GOLD analysis project Ga0123355, IMG submission 89872) | Embiratermes neotenicus P1 segment gut microbial communities from Petit-Saut dam, French Guiana - Emb289 P1 | ecosystem: Host-associated > Arthropoda: Insects > Digestive system > Gut ...
AAAAAAAAAAAAAAAAAAAAAAAAAAACAAATTAGAATGTTACACACTATTTTTTATAAACTGAATACTCTAAAATATTTTTAAAATGTTATACAATATTTATGATTCAAAGCTGCAATTCCGCATGTTTTAAATATTAATATACACCATATGTTTTGAGAGGTAAAATAAATTCATTTTATATTTTTAAAATGACAGTAGTCTGTAATATCGACGACGTCTGACGGTGTTAGTATGAACTTATTTTGGGCAATTCATTGTTATGTTTACATTGGCACCTCATGTTGTGTTATTTTAACAACAAAAGCAACTCTTTTTTAACTTCCAGGAGAAAGGTTCCATTATGCGCACCGTATCGTTTGGTATCCTAAAGTACGGAATGACTTGATAATACGACAAGGTTTAAGATTTCTTTTTAGTTTCATCAGGTTACCAACTTAATAAGGTTAATATTCGAGTATGACTATAGCACTTCAACACATAGGCAACAGCATAATCAGCACCATTCTCAGTTCTCATTGCACATAGGACTAATTATGTTTACAAACGCATGTCCTTGTTGTAACTACGCAGCTGTATACAGTGCAATACACAAAGCCGTCAGTTACAAGAGATTTGTTTCTAAACTCATGGTATGTGTATAATCAATTATCGTTTGATGGTACTCCTGATGGAAATATTTGTGCGCACTAGAATTTCCTATGTTGTTTGAAATAAAAACTGCTATTATCACTTGATAAAACAACTAGTAGACTCGAAAGTGCACAATCTTATTTCGTTCAGTTAAGTAACCACATGCAGCTGAGACTTTCGGATTTCGATAGCCAGCAGAGGTAAATATAGGAACTCGGCGCCAGTATGGTTCTTCTCTATGTTGTTCTGCGTCCCTTGATATATCATACTCATCTATCCGTTGATAAAACAATCCCTTTGTATTCTACAACTTGGCGTTGATTGTGGGACGGATTGAAGAATGTGATTCATCGTATCCTGACACAGAGACCAGTTCTACGACCTTTCCAGCATGCTACCCACTGAACACCTTCCAACAGACTATGCCCATCAGAAGACATAGGTGTGGAAGGGTGGACAAAAGTGGATCTTAAAGAAGTAAATTTCGGAATGTTAAATATATATATATATATATATATATTTGGTTTAGGTTAATGTTAAATGACTCCATCCTTCAATCGCGGTTATGAAATATCTGATTGCACAATTTGTGAGATATTTCTGGACCAGGCGAGCGATACGCGGTTTGTCGCAAAGGATATGATTACATGTACGTGGAGATGATTTTATATAACGGATATTTTCATTTGTTTGTTACTGTATTATGTGGCTAATTCTTTGGTATGTTGGTTATTTGGCTAGTCAGTTAATAGGCTCTTCAGTCATTCATTCGTTCAGTCATTCAGCCAGTCATTCAGTCGTGGAGTTAAAAAATTACTTTGTAAATGTCAAATTTTACATCACACAGTCTTAGTTATCTAAACTTATTTGAAAAATAATCTCCTGTTTTTCAATAAGCTATACGTTGCAACCCAAATAAGTCATCATCAGGCTTTATACAATACTTAAAACCTGCTTTTACATGTTCTTTTATGAACGGCGATGAAGACCAATTGGGATTGCATCATGTAGCTGCTTGAAAACAGAATTTATGTTTCTGTAATTAATACAGTTGTGCTAGGTCTCATTTAATTTATTGATGTCTTACGGAACACAGAAGGATGTAACGTATCAAGTTGGTCAGTTATTTGTTTGTTTATTTAGTTGTTCGGCTGGGTCATTAGTTCTGTAGTTAGCAGTAAAGGCTGTCATGAGACCTCAGGTCTTCTGAGATGTTATGCGGTGCAGGATGGTAGTTGATTATCGACTTCTTGGGATAACATCTTGGTTCCATTTTCATGGTTCAAACACCCAAATAATTAATCCTCTTGGACAGCTTGACCCATGAATTTAGGCTTCCCCGCAACGTCGTTATCCAACCACCAACCTACAAAGTGTAACATCGCAGAAGAAAGAAGGCCTCATGTACGCAGCGGCAGAAGCCTGAGAATTCGCACTGACTGACAAGTCACATTTACACCGCAGAATTCAATCCGTGCTCCAGCATCTTCGATTAGTGACGGCTGACGCCACTTGTGAAAGGTGCTTGAAGCTCTCACAGTCTTAGAGTCGCTGGCGCCTTCGTTATTTCTCTCGCTTTCTCTCCCTTTATTCGCATCACTTCTTCTGGTTCCCCATAGCACCCCACCACGAACTCGGCGACAGTACCTCGTGGCATAGAGAACGGAGTGTATTTTCTTCGCCTACCTCAACATCCGAATCCCGGAAGAACTTAATCGTCGTCCCCTGTGACCACTCCATCTCACTGCCCAGTGCCCCAGACATTGCCACACTACTCTTACAACAGAGTTCAATCAATAACTTGCCGTTTACATTTTCGCACGGTCACATTGCCACCGAGTGAGGAGAAACGATGCAATACAAAGTGTGACAGACGATATGTGTATACAGAGACCAACGGAAAGACACACAAAGAATGACTGTGAAGAAAAACAATCAAATTCCAATATGTCACTTCTCAGAATAGACTGAAAGAACTTACCCGAGGAGTAACAAAAGGAAAGGGGAGATTTGTCGAACTGTTTTCTGATAGAAGTTATTCGAAGGAAGTATTACGTATACTGCTCAAAGTCATTTATTTCGAAATATATCCATAGAATAATTTGATGTCAGAATTATATTGTTTTTATTTTTAATTGAAGTGTCGTATTAAAATAATTATATATTTAATTGGTGGATTTTTTGTACATATACAGCGTTTAAAATTCTGTCAAAGCGACAGTATACGTAGTTTTGACGTTTTGCTGACCGTGCGTCTTCGTATATTTATCTCAGTAATTAAGCAACTTGATGCGCAAAATTTTTGTTTTACAATAAGTTTATTTCATGCCTCTACATGTTTCGAGCACACGTGCTCATCATCAGGAAATCAAAATTGCATTATGCAACCTCTGGTATCATCACACCTATAGATGGCCGTCTCGTGCACCTGTGCATCAAGTTGGTTAATTACTGAGATAAAAACTCTATGTAGTGTTCACACACACTAACCAGAAGGGGTCTTTCTTGTCAGTACAAGTAAAAATATTAACTTCAACATAGACGTAGAAACAGTTCATTTCCCACATAAAATATTGGCGTCAATAAAGCATAAATGAATTACGATGAATTGGTTAATTCCGTGAAATATTAGGAAAGTCGCACCTGTTATTTAACCACGTATACAATGGAAAATAACATTGAAATTAAATTAAGAAATATCGGCGTTAAAATACTCTCCCATAATTTAAATAGCAGCAATGAAACACGTCGACATTTCCTCAGTCATATCAACCAACTGCTTTCACCTCAGAAAATTTCGAAACTTCATACACTGTCTCCTTGCTGATACCTTCTCAGGTTTTAATTACTTCCGCTTTACATCATAATCACCACTGCCCTAGACACGAATTTGATAAAGCAGCCTCAAATTCTGCATGTACTGTTGTTATACGTAAACTCTACCCAGCCGGCACATAAAAGTTTTCGGCACAGACTACCAGGCGGACCTTGGACCGTTCGAGCGATATTTCATCTCTGCTGCATGTGAAGGGTCCTGGAATTACGTATGTATTCACACATAGTCTACGACTCTAATTTCGCTATGATCTAATGGATTAATTGGTTATTTTATCCTTCACATTAATAGCACACATACTGTCGTGACGATTACACTGATTAGGCCATCTACTGTACAGTTTCCTCTGCACGATTACTTTTTGGCAGGTCTAAATACTTTCATCAGTATCTTAAGCTCAAACTTGGTATGTCTTTTTCTTTAGGATAACATGACTACCAAATTTCACTCGCATACAAAAGTAAAACAATAGGTTTGAATGCTATTTTAAAATTATACATTTCTTTGCGTGTTGTAGTAGGTAGGTTAAACACTTTTTACAGGCCACGAAAGTCCTTAGGTTGAGTAGAGGTATAGCTCTACTCTTTCTAGGACCTCGACACTAGATGGAGATGGTGAGGTCAGCCCCACGTCCCGGCTGCCTCTACCCCCGGAAAAAACCCGGTACCCATTTTACAGGAGGCTGGGTGGGCCCCAGAACCGATGTAGAAGTGAAGAAAATCTCGTCCCCACCGGGATTCGATCCCGGACCGTCCAGCCCGTAGTCAGGTGCTATACCGAATGAGCTACCCGGCCCACCGAGTGTTGTACTATAAAGAGAAATAAACAAATGACCATGGAACACAACAACTTTTTATAAAATATCAGTAAAGGTATTTGTTGCTACCCCGCGAATTCATCATCAGGCTAAATTTAGAACACTTTAAAAAGGAATATACAAATTGTATTGCTGGAAATGAGATTTCTTCTACGGTGTTAAAAAGTTAGCCTGATAACGAACTCGCGAGTTGGAAACATGTAACTATATTGATATTTTACAAAAACTGTGTTCCATGATCATTTGTTTATTTCTTGCATTGTAGATACTACTGCAGTTTATTGTATCATACCCTTTTACAGGCGACACTGTGGAGGTACTTTCTATCAAATTCTCCCAAATTTCCAAAATTTGGAACTTTCCCACGCGTCGCTCATTTGTTCTGCTAGCAAGGCCAAAATGTAGATAAAGTTGAGTATAGTAAGCTGGTGGAATGGCACCGTCAGGACCATACGGCAGTACTCGGAACAAACTGTAATAAGGACACTTGTCCGCCATAAATTTCACATGGATTCAGTGAGTGACCGGCGACTAACCGAAAAAAGCCACGGAAAATCTGTGATCATTCTCGGTGCAGAGTCCAAAATTAAAATAAGAGCACTCCCGATTAAAAACTAGACATGTTAACGCCTCAGTCAGCTTCCTCGGTTGTATGAAATAATGTCCATTTATTACTTTCAGAGTGATACAAAATGCATTCACTCACTGCTGATTCTATCTAATAGCATTTCATGATTAAAAGCTTTTCCCAGAAAAGACGTACTTCTGTATGAACTCACAATTACAATTTGCCTCTCCATTTTATGTGCAGCAGAGCAGAACAATGAAGTTCAATTTCTGGAGGTTCATACAGAGACTAGTAAAGCTGAACTCTTGCAATCGTAAGGTGCAGTTGGAAGTTTCCTCCAAAAATTTGGGACAAAGTTGTAATGCTTTGTCCCGTTATTTCCAGACCAATTGACTCTACACTTGGCTATTGTTGCGGAAGAATGCTTCCTGTCGCGGGTGGTATCCTAGGAGTGTTTCACTAGAGTCACGTTGTTTGCTTTCTCTAGACTTAAAACGGACTACTGTACAGAAATGATTACTGAATTTCTGTGTGGCAAAGCCATTAACTATAGACATCACCAATGTGGTAGTGACCAATCACGTTGTTACTGTTAAGCCTTCATTTGTTTCTCCTAGTCTAATGGAAGTTTCGTCAGAATAACTGGGTCTGATAAAAAGATGTCTGAACCAGACGTCTACTGTGACAACTGAATTAAATTTTAATACATCCACAGTACATGTATTAATAAGAATATAACATAAGTAGATTGTCCTTGGTGTGAATGTTTCGGGATAAAGCGTTGCTAAACATAGAACAACATTAATTTGTCTACATGCCAATATATTATTACCTTAAGCATTATGAAATAATGGAAAGTAAAATGAAAATAAGTTATAGATGTAATAGACTGTTCTATCGCGATAAATGTAGGATTTAGTATTATAATGGTTGAAAAATGTTATTTCACATATGATAAATTCACAGATATTCCTGTATATTATCTAAAATAAATGGCTATTTTATAATTATTTTATATTTATCTTTGATCTTTTAACATAATTTTCAATGGGTGATTTAATTGCCTTTCCGCATGTATATTTGTTAACAGCCAACGTGCCACGTCATTCTCAGGTCAGGTAATATGTAGGTTTTGCATAAAGTTGGGACTGGACTGGACTGCCATTGCAGACTTCTGCCAACCTAGTAAACTGCATTTCCCTAACGAAAACACAATCTGATTATTCTCTCTCTCTCTGGCTCTCATTTAGTCGGGCCATTTCTTTTTTTTCCTCCTTGTGGTGTTCGTGTGGGGGGTGGTGTGTTGTTGTGGGGGGGGGGGGGGGGGGGGGGGAGCAGTGGAGCGCGGGCTCAGCTGCAAACGTTACAGTATCCTCTCATCAAGCCCGGCAGACCCATAACGTGTAAGCCTGCTTTATGGCGGCGTAGTCTAGTAACGAGACGGAATATACAGGACTTGGAAACTCTTTGCTTCAAGTAGGCTTATTTGTTTACTTTGAGTAGCAATTCAGTTTAAACGAACCTACTCTTATGTCAATAAAAGATTTAAGAATATGCGATTGAGATACCACGTTTGACTATACGTAGCAGACTTTGTATCTTCAACCGTGATGACAAGATAACTTGTATATTTATAAAGAATGAATTCGAAAAATGTGTTGAATTCTTGTTAGTTACACCCTACAACCAATGTGTGGTTATGAAAACATGTGACGTTATTAAGTTAAATATTTCCAGCTACTTTACAACCGAGTGACACTATCTACACAATTCTGAAAATATATAACAGCTTCCGGTAGACATACTATCTTAATACGCCACCACACGCCAATATTACTAACTCATCACAATATTAAACGTGGATCTCTATTCGAATTTTACGACCTGTTTATCTCTTTCCCAATAATGTAATGCAATACTACGAATCAAAGTGACAATGATAATAATCATAAAAAATCATACAATTTCACAACACAACAAATAGTTTATTACGTCAAAAGCACAACAATATTATATAATTTTTAGTATTTTGTTATGGCAACATGTTTCGGTCTTATTAGACCGTCTTCAGTCCAGCATTCAGAGATATGAGGTACAATCAGTGCATATCATGTACTGTTGGATCCCATATTACTTACAAGGTGTTGGCGAAACTAATTAAGAATATAAAACTTCATATACATGAACTTAAGAACCAAGAATAAACTGTTATATTCTTAGTTAGTTTCGCCTACACCCTGTAAGTAATATGGTATACCACATTACACAGTACGCCCTGATTTTACCTCTTACTGAAGATCGTTGGCTTGAAGATGGTCTAAAGAAAGACCGAAACATTTTGCCATAACAAAATACCAATAATTATATAATATTGTTTTATTTTTGACATAATGAACTATTTGTTTTATTGTGAGAATTGAAACACAACGGGATATCTTCGATTATAAATATCATACACTTTGTACATATCTCTGACGATACTAGTACATAGCTATTTGTAAACGCAGAGATGCAGGCTTCAGTGTAATCTTCGTGGGTCTGATTACTGTAGCACGGTGAAAGCAGTAATGTTGTCTGGGTTCTCGAATTCAGAGCCTCAGTGTGAAATCCTGCTGAAGGCATGAATGTTTCTACGAGTTTATCACAATCCACTCGCTTGATTCTGGAGTGCTGTGAGCAAGTCGCTTCTCATGTAGACAAACACAATTTAAGGCCGCGAAAGCCGGGAGTATGAATACAAGGTTAAATAGAAAAGCCGAAGACATAGCAGAATATCCTCGGAAATCTTGAGGTCGTAACGTGAGTGTAGTGCTATTTCAACGCATGCATGTACATATTAATTTACATTTTCTCTGTGATTTACTGTGTTTTGTATTCGGGAAAACTCGGGTTCTAATCTCGACGCGGAAGCCAAGTATATTCGCTGAATTTCGCCTTTTATTCTTCTCAATTCCTTCAGTGAAATATTGACAGGGTGAAATAAAATACGCAAAAATCGCATACTTCAGTGTGATTCACTACCACTTTTTCATTTTAAAGTGTACAAGCCAGACGCTTGAACAGAATTCCTTAAATAAACCGAGCAAGAAAGAAACATGCTTAGTCCGAACTTCATATTCGGCCCGCTGATTGATTCAATGCGGAACTGAAATTTCAAGCCTTATGTAATACAATGCAGTGGCAAGTGGTTGAACACAGCCGTGAGAATATCAAATCTTCAAATCCTGAAATTTTCCAGTAACACTCCTCCCTGTGCATAACAAGAAGGTGTAACTCCACTAATTTTTCAGCTAGACTATGATAGGCGGTGGGACTTCAGTTCCACGGTACCATAGTCTTAACCCAGCAAAAGAGCTGCAGTAACCACTAAGGTTTCTTCAGAGTATAGGTTACATATTCAAAACACAAATACGTATCTATCTTTTTCTTGACAACGGTAGTATTCTTGAAGGCATCACAGTGTTTTATTATAATGCATTTAATTTAGTGCCGAAGTTTTACGTTAAAACTCTTTTGACATTTTTTAAGTACACTCCATCGCTTTCAGTATTGACGCAATAGAACGGAAATAGTTCATTAAAGTACATCCTGTTTGAATAATGAGCATGGCAAAAAAGGAAATCCAATAACCGATGGAGTGGCTAGAAGGTGTGTTATTGAGCGGCGTAAGCTACCCCAAGCTTCAATATAAACTAGGGAAATCCTTTTAGGAAGTACGTACACAGTTTCTACAATTAGTAGCAGGATTTTTACTGTAGAAATTGTATACGTTAAAACATACATTATTCTGTTCATTTCTTCTGTGTATTAACTTATATTTCTGATAATATTTTTCGGTCACAGTGTTGTTGTAGTCTTTCGACAACCAATGCCCGTATCAATGTCTTGCACATTTGGTATAATTTTAACACCCATATTTATAGAAAGCTTGTAGGAAGTAATTTTAGATTCTACGAGGCAACTATTACGATATCTCCATATATTTCTCCAGACGTCCATGAAATGCAGTCACTAAAATGAAGAATGTTAAGTCAGCTGTGAGAAAAGTGTTATAAGCTGGGGCCTACGAATTCGAAGTCCATTGGCACGAAATACCGCTTTGCTTCAAGTGAACACTGTAGTGGCCTCTAATCCCGTCATTGTTTGGAAACACTTAGACCACCAAAATACTTGTGCCAAGATCTAAACGGTCTTTGTGTCCCAGCTTCAGTTTGCGCGAGGCAGAAGCTTCTCTGTTGTTATCATTCCAAACCAGTTCACTCGCACCTACCAAACATCAAGCATTGCATGCAGCCGCACGAGATGTTTATGCGACTAGAAATACAGCTAATTGGATCAGCGTTTGTGTAAGTGCACTGCATTGCCATTTGCTTATAATAGAAATTTAATCTCCGTAAAAACGAGAGATAGATTACTGCTCTAGTATTTTTTAATCATGTGCTACGTGCTTTTAGACCATCATCATAGCAGAACTAATTAACCATTTTTTTACACAGTGTAAGTTTATGCACTGCAGTAAGTGTCGATCTTTCGCAACATTTCGAAAGAATTAAAATGTTTCAGGGTTTTGGAGGAACCATTGCTGCCTTCTGCGGAGTAAAAATTTCTCCGAAATACTGGGGGAAAAATATTGTCCTAATATTATGCAACAGCTAAAATATTCAAAAGAAAATGCAGTATCAACAGGCAGTCAGCAGCATTTAAGGCTATCGCAGTACATTTGTCAATAAAGTTTATTTACAGTATTAAAAAGGCATTTTCTTTCGTTATAATAAACTAAATACACAACTGGAACAACGCTATGTTGTATATGTTTCCATTCATATTTTGTTCATTCTAAATTTCATCATGATCATATCACATGTCCTAGGTAAATGAAATTGTTGATTTTCATTGTAATAATGCACGAATTTATTAAAGTGTCTTCTGTATTTGGTGAATGTTTAGGGGTCAAACATAAATAATTTAAATGCTTTACATCTGTGCTAATATCTAAAACAAAGCGAATAAAGTTTACTAAAGATACGAACTGAGTGAATTCACGATGGGTCGTGTAGCTTTTCCATTGATAACCTTAATTATACGGTATAAGTCCACAGATATTTAAGTAATTATTCTTTCATATGCACGAATGAAGTCGAAAACACAACTCTACCATTTCTAATTTTTTTTCGTGTTTTTATTAACTGTTTGTTTCAGTACAAATTGCCAGCATTTTATAGATCATTGCATCATGTAAATATACATTATCCCTATACGTAGATTAAGTAGCTTATTTTCCCATTCAACCTAAAGAAGAATTAAACAGAAAATAATTAACTAGGTTCCTTCGCGAATGTCGTTCGCCACTGAAGTTCAAAAGAAATAATGTGATATTTGTTGCAGAGTTTTTGTAAGTTTCATTACAAGGAGAAAACTAACAAAAATATTCGCATCGCCAAGGAAATACGATTCATTTCTTAACCCTTTTTACCGCCTTATTACGGCGTACTGAATTAATGACATATACAACTGACAAATAAAAGAGAATAACTCTACTTCGGAGCAGATGAGCTCGACGTTTGTTAGCTATAAGTGAACCGTAAATTTTAGACCCTCTGCTTTCTTTCGTTCTTTCTTTCTTGCATTCCTCTCTTTTTTATATGTAAGTCATTAATTATCATGCCATACATACAGAAGGGTATTTCTTTTAATATATGGGTATTATAAGGCAGCAAATAGTGTAGCTTGTTGTTAGGCTTGTAAATGTACCTCTCTGTCTGTTCGAAGGAGCGGTAGCTTATTACTTATTTATAGCATCCGGATTTTTGTTGCTGCCTTTTTCACAAATGGGTGTGGAGTCAGCGACAGGGTTGCTTTGTGGAAGTAGGGGGGGGGGGGGGGGGAATCTCTTAGAGGGGGATTGCAAAGAGAAATAGAAGGGGCAGTGACTTATACAAACAAACATATATGTGTTTGTGTGAGATTTAGTAGCATGGTTCACACAGGGCTGGTAGAAGGGCAGATATCGAGCGCAAAATAAAAAACTTTCATCTAGGAAAAAGGGATAATGAAAACTCATACTGAAAAAGTTCGTACGCGCGCGTGGGGACAGGGTTAGACGCATGATTTCCGGGAAAGAGTACGGAGCGTTAAGATAAAAAAGGAAAAGTTTTCTGATTGCTAGGGTTCTGGCAAGTAGAAACACGGCTGTATGTTACATCACTACTTCCTCTGAAGCACGTGGAAATTTCAGAATCTCCCACTCGGCGTCGTGGTAACGACGCCCTATTATCTTCTAATGTAGAGGCAACATTCAGCGGCGCCATCTGAGCGAATGGCGACATCATTACATGGCTATTTACGTTGGATGTGTCATTCCCTTTAATATGACTTGATAATAATACCAGTCGTCATTTTTTTGTTTTGTTCTGTTTTTTGAAAGAAGGGGAGCAAAGATGAGGAATAGGAAGACCTCTTGAGCCGTTGTTTTCAACAGATGGATGGCAGAAATATCCTCTGGCTCTTAGGGTATTTTAGCAGACGTTTCAGTTGGAAAGACAAATAGAAGGCTTCACAGCAGCGGCTTGAATTTAACTGTTATAGCAGGGCCATTACGGTGCCTTTGTTCTGCATACACAAAGAACCGCAGTTCGAAGGTCCTCAAAGAAGTAGCAGATTAGAACGGGTCCCTTCATATTTATGAAAAGACAAAATTAGTTTCATATGAAAAATTTTAACGATTCCACTACAGTTAAGACGTAAATTACAGTTTTCTGGGTTTGGTACCGTGGAGTCTGGTGAATAGTTAGTGGAGTTTTGGAGAAATCAACTTTTATCTTGCAAAAAGAATAAGGGGTAGCTGTTTCCTTGGAAAACGTAGGTAACTACCTACCAAAATACAATATGTCACGGTTCAGAAGGACGTAAATTAAATTTTATAAACAATTAATTGAGAGGGTGTATAAGGAAAAAAATATATTCTTTCTATACAGGTTAAAATATTCTTTTGTGGTTCTTTCAGTCAGTAACTCGGAGTATGCAGTGTTGAATGATGGGATAAAGAATGGATGAGAATTTGGAAACATTTGGAAATAAATGTTTGTTAGGACAAAACTTGGTCCGGATAAAATTTGACTCTGCCGAGGTTCGAAAGAGGCATCTCCAAAATATAAATCTGTAACGTTACCGTTCAGCTAATCAGCCTGGTTAAATGGTCCTTTGGCACTTTACCACGACAATCATTACTACTGGTACAGACACCGCTTTCTTGCCTAGCAGAATTACGAAGTCTGAACGTCATTTTACGTGAAGGATTGTGCTCCCTACTTGAAAGCAAATTATAACAGAGACGTTTAAATTTTCTTATTTATTAATTTAATATGACTAAAAGCATATTTTTCTGTAATAGAATATAATATATTACCATCATCAACATCAGCAGCAACAACAACAACAACAACAACAA
>Ga0123355_10014580_pt1 | contig 12301 bp, 9 predicted proteins | sample TergutEmb28metaG_3_FD_89872 | JGI IMG/M metagenome (GOLD analysis project Ga0123355, IMG submission 89872) | Embiratermes neotenicus P1 segment gut microbial communities from Petit-Saut dam, French Guiana - Emb289 P1 | ecosystem: Host-associated > Arthropoda: Insects > Digestive system > Gut ...
ATGGACACCTGCGCATCTTAACTATGGCGCATGGGGACCGGTTGGCGATCATGTATTTAGAGATACCTTTACAGCAGCACGTTTTGGTTCTTTAGGTCTTGAGTTCTTTGTACACGAAGATTACGATGCAGATGACCATTGGTTACGTTCCGGTTCTATGGAATGGGATATCGTAGCTCCTGCTGCGGGCGTTGTTCAAAACGTACGCGGTTATGTAGTTGCCGGTAGCCCAAATCCGGATTACCACAGAGTAGTACGTACAGTACTTCGTGAAACTGTTCCGGGTTCTTTACCTGCTACAGGAGCACATCCAACAACATTTAGTTTTGACGAAGGCATCCAAATTTTAGGTGCCAGATTCTGGACTAATGATGCAGATTTCATCGAAGGTCACAATGATATTAGCGATGCAGAAGTTTGGTTTGATGCAAGCAGAGCAGGCGACAATTATCTTGGTGCATCCATCGCTCGTAATACATTAACAATCCGTCCTGAGATCGGTCATTCCGGACAACGTAACACAGTTGCAGAGATTCATATAGAATTCTATGTAAGCGTACAAGCAAACTTTGAAGGTCTCTACGGTGCTCCAATCGAAGTAACAGTTGAAAGTGGTACAGTAGAATCTCCATTTGAAGAAACTTTAGTAGTTGCTTATGCTTGGGATCCTATCACTGCAAGCACTACAGTAGTAACTGTTGACGAAGGCGATATCAGCGCAGCATTTGGTCTTGTGCGTGCTATCCCTGTAAGCAACGTTGTAATAACTGAAGTTGAAGCCGGCGTTCTTCTTGCAGGTTCCAGACTTTGGGTTGGCGTTGAAGGTGGTATCTCCCGTGGTTGGGGTGCAGCAGACCATATTTCCTTGGGTGCTACACACGTAACTACAAACGATCCTACACTTCAATTCTCACCAATCCGTCTTGACAGCCATGGTGCGTATGTAGAAATTATCCGTGGTTCCCGTTATGACGGCGCAACAATCACTTTCCATGGCGTTGCTGTATCCGGTCGTGTAATTCCTGACCATCAATACAACATCGTTGTTGCAGGTGATGCAGTAGCAGCTAACTGGGAAGAATTTGCATGGGTAATGGGCGGCGGAGCCGGTTCACTTACACGTGGTGCTACACATGGTTTCTTTGCTGAAGAGCCATATGCAACACCTGCATTTACTTTCACAGGTCAAGACATCGCTCTTGATGGCCCGGGTCAAACACAAGTTCCGGGAACAGGATTACCTGGTACCGGCGAACCGGGTTTACCGGGTGTAACAGGCCCTGTAGCACGTACAATCCATCAAAATCAACCTTTCCAAACTGCACGTGCAGGCGAAGCTCCAATCTTCCCGGCATTTGAAATGATCAACACTTACGGTGCCGGTGGCAACGCATCTGCTTTCTTAGCAGTAGCTGTTGTTAGAGATATCCTTGGTTGGACTGACGACTGGAATGAAGTTGCAAGAACTGCGACATTCACAACTCCGGCCGGTATGGCAATCGTATTCACAGAAGGTTCCGCAACTGTTTCTGTAAACGGAACTCAAATGACTATGGTTAACACAGACGGTACTCCAATACCTGCCAGAATTAGTCCACAAACAAACAGATTTGTTGTGCCTATCCGTTTCTTTACAGATTTAGGCGTAACAGTAACTTGGTTGGGTGGCACACCCGGCAACTTCAGCTTGATGGTATCCCCATAAAGTTTGATAATTTAATAGTAATATAGCATCAAAACAAAAACCCCTTTTCAGGGGTTTTTGTTTTGTATTCATATGCTATTGCTATATGTGAGAGAATATGTTACAATTTTATTTATGACAACATTAACTACATAACAGCATATACTAATTATAGACTGAAAGGAGATATTTTATGGGCACATTGATCAGTTGGCTGGTAAGTGCAATTATCTTATGGCTAATGTCACTGGTAACACCGTTTATACCATTTTTGAACATGAGTTTTGGCGCAGGATGGCTTCCTGTTGTGATCGTAGCTATAGTGCTGGGATTAATTAACGCTCTCATTGTTCCATTAGCAAAACGTATATTAAAGGGAAGAAGAAACCATGCTCCGTTAATAGCCTTTGCTATTTCAGCTGTTATTGATGCAGTAGCTTTGTTGTTAACCAGTGTTATTGCAAGCAGATCTTTCTCTATTGATTTTTTAACAGCAATCGTTATAGCAGTTATACTTGCAGCAGTTAATGGCGGTATTTCTTTAAGATCAAAAGACTAATTTAACAAAGCATCATTATGTACAACCCCCCCTACAACCTGATTTGTAGGGGGGTTTTTCGTGAAATCCATCAAAGGGCTTCAACTTCTTGACGCGTTAACGGCGTAATTTTTAAAATCATATCCAATGGGATGTTTTCTAATTTCATTTTTCTTGCAGTTTCTAAATCACGTTCTTTAAACTTTTCTTTATCGCGTTCTTTAAACCAGTCGGATTCTTCGATTGTAGTTACAATGATATCCCATGCTTCTGTGCTCATGAGCATAACCTCCTTGAAAACACTTGGGTTGGCTTTAATAATGCCAACCAAGTATGCATTTTTGGGTTCAACAACATTTAGCTCTGCATATGCTTGAGTTGTATCCTCTGCATCCTCGGGTGGGTCAGCGGCAATCTGATTAAAGGGCTTCAACTTCTTGACGCGTTAATGGCGTAATTTTCAAAATAACATCCAATGGAATGTTTTCTAATTTCATTTTTTTTGTCATTTTTCTTGCGGTTTCTAAATCACGTTCTTTAAACTTTTCTTTATCGCGTTCTTTAAACCAGTCGGATTCTTCGATTGTAGTTACAATGATATCCCATGCTTCTGCGCTCATGAGCATAACCTCCTTGAAAACACTTGGGTTGGCTTTAATAATGCCAACCAAGTATGCATTTTTTGGTTCAACAACATTTAGTTCTGCATATGCTTGAGTTGTATCCTCTGCATCCTCAATGGTAAGATTACTTCGCAAGTTCCGTAAAAATATGTTTTCTTTTGATAGCTTCTTATTTTCCAATATCTGAACCGGGAACTTTTCTCCTGCGATGTAGTATACGCCATTGCCCATATCTTGAATCTTCTGATTCATTTCGGTTTCCAGATAGCGTTCAAGAGCTTCAGGGTACATTGTCAAAGCAATAGTCACAGTGATGTCAGACAACGGAACATCCTCAAAAGACGAGTAAAGATAGGCATAACCAATAACTTTGTTATAATCCCGCACAGAAAATGAATCTTTTTCAGATTTAAATTCTATGAGATTATGACCTTTGAATATCTTGCCAATGTCTTTTTCAATCTTCATGTCTTTGCTTTTTTTGATTACCATAACATCTACAATTAAAAATTCCTTAGCTAGTTCATGCTCTTTTTTGTATGATAAGCTTTCTCTATATTGATAAAGATCCAGTTGTAGTCCTTCAAAAAAACAACCGTGCCAAAAAACTTTGCCTTTCTCACTATCTGCCATGCACTTACCACCTCATAAGTGTATAATATCATAGACGATGATTATATTACAACTGCCATTAACTTAAAAAGTCCCAATTTACACCTACTTAATTAGCATAATTGTCTATTGATGAAAAAATTTCCAGGAATCATTTGACTACAATGAAAATTATGGTATAATCAAAAGTAAAAACTAAAAGTTAAAATTTATGATAGACATAATGCATTAGATATTGGAATATAAGTGTTATTATATGGTATTTAAGTATATCATAGCCTGCTGTTAATATAGCACCTCCACTTCGCACTAACGTGCTTCGTGTCAGTGAAGGGGGCGCAAGCTCTGCTTGCATCAACACGTAAACGTGTTAATGTCAATCGGAATTGCTATATTTACAAAAAGTCGGCAGCTTCTCTAAAAAAAGTTTATAAAATTTGTCGAGGTGCCAAAAATGGACAAGCAACAAAACAGCGTTTTGGTTGTAGATGGCGATGACTGTATTACGTCAGCATTAACCGATACCCTTAGTTCAATGTACACAATATATGTTGCTAAAGACGGAAAATCTGCTATCACCGCTGCACTGGAGTTTATGCCGGATTTGATACTGCTTAATGTGACATTGTCAGATAAAAGTGGATTTGAAATTATTTACATATTAAAACAAAATAGCGAAACAAAAGATATACCGGTAATTCTTTTATCCGGTACAACCTCCCAAAATACTGAAGAACAAGGGCTGACTTTAGGCGCGGCAGACTATATATATAAGCCTTTTAACCCCAGCATTATGAAATTGCGAGTAAAAAACCAGATAAAAATAGTTAATCAAATGCGAATGATACGCCACTATAGCACAACAGATACCCTTACAGGTTTAGCTAACAGAATGCATTTTAATGAGCGTTTAAATAATGAATGGGTACGTGCTACACGTGACAATGCTCCCATAGGACTTTTGCTTATGGATATTGATAATTTTAAAGAAATTAACGATACCTACGGGCATCTTTGTGGTGATATGATACTACAAAACACAGCAAATAATATTAAACGCTGCTTAAATAGATTAACGGATCTGGCTGCCCGTTGGGGAGGAGAGGAATTTGCTGTGCTTCTTCCTAATACCGATTTGGAAGGCGCGGCTTTTGTATCTGAGCGTATACGTGTTAATATAGAAAAGCAAATCCATTATTTTGAAGGAAAAGTAACCACTCCTGCTACAATTAGCGTTGGCATCAATTGTACTATACCAACGCAGAAAGATTGTATTAACGATTTTGTTTCTGAAGCAGATAAAGCGTTGTATAGGGCAAAAAGGGAGGGCAAAAACAGGATACGTGTTGTTCGTATGAGTAGCTAGTCACATAAAATGAGCAAAGGGAATAGTATAGTAGCAATGTGAATATCGAACTCATGTAATAAGGAGACTAATCTTATGGAAATTACCGCCATACCTTTTGCTCATCAAACAGAAGTGGTCAGTAAAACACTCTTTGACAATCATCTTAAACTGTACCAAGGTTATGTTGACAAAACAAACGAGATCTCTTCCAAATTAACATCCGCATCACATGCGGACTTAGCCGCCGCCAATGCTACCTATAGCATATATCGCGGTCTGAAAAAGGGAGAAAGCTTTGCCCTGGATGGCGTTATCCTCCATGAGTTATATTTCCAAAATTTAGACAAAGAGCCTGCCGCCTTAGGCCCCAGAACACATCACTTGCTGGACCGGCATTTTGGTGGGTTTGAAATGTGGAATACTGCCTTTACTGCATCTGCCAATACAGCGCGGGGCTGGTGTATTTTAGCCTACGAGCAACGGACAAATACCTGCCGCAATATCGTTTTAGATTTTCATGACGATGGGTTAATTTGTGGCTCTTATCCTTTAATTGTGTTGGATATGTATGAACATGCCTACATGATTGATTATGGCACAGATAAAGGTAGATATATTCAAAATTTTATAGGAAATATTCCGTGGGGTATTATAGAGAAGCGAGCGGCCGCCTTTATGCGCTAGTAATTTAGATTATTATGTAGAAACATAAAAAGAGGGATGTCTCATGACAGCCCTTCTTTACATCCAATGCATAAATTGGCTCTATTGACATGGGATTCTTTTTGTTTATAATTTATATAAAACTATGAGGGGAGATAAGATATGATTAATGTCTATCATGTATCTAAATCCGGTTCAAATAGAAATAATGGTACCGAGGCACAGCCCTTTTACACAATTTCAGCAGCAGCAGAAGTTGCAAGAGCCGGAGATATAATTGTTGTTCATGAAGGAGAGTATCGGGAGTGGGTTAAGCCAAAAGAAGGAGGGTTAAGCCACCGCAGGCGCATTACTTATCTGGCGGCTAAAGGTGAAAAAGTTGTTATTAAAGGCTCTGAGCGCATTTTGGGCTGGGAAAATTTAGAGGGAACCGTATGGCGCGTAGTGGTGCCAAACGAGTTTTTTGGAGACCATAACCCATATAAAGAAAAGATCATCGGTGACTGGCTGGTGTACCCGGTAGGGCGTTCGGTTCATTTAGGGGATGTGTATCTTGATGGGATGTCTTTTTATGAAGCAGAAAATCTTGATGCTGTAAAAAATCCAACTATTCAAACAGAGATACTTGATAATTGGACAGAAGAAATTGTCCCCGTAAAAAATCCGAATCAAACAAAATACCGCTGGTTTGCAGAAGTGGATCGGGAATGTACCACCATCTATGCAAATTTTCATGGTGCAGACCCTAATGAATCTTTGGTTGAAATTAATGTACGCAAATGTTGCTTTTATCCGGAGCGTACAGGAATAGATTATATTACTGTGCAGGGGTTTGAAATGGCTCATGCGGCCACGCCCTGGACGCCTCCTACAGGAGATCAGCCGGGATTAATCGGTGCTAACTGGAGTAAGGGTTGGATCATTGAAAATAATATATTTCATGACTCTAAATGCAGTGCCGTAAGCATAGGAAAAGAAGCCTCTACAGGGGACAACTTCCGTACATTCCGCAAAGACAAGCCGGGGTATCAGTATCAGCTGGAGTCTGTATTTACTGCACACCAGGCCGGTTGGTCTAAAGAGAAGATTGGCTCGCATATCATTCGCAACAATGTTATTTATGATTGTGGTCAAAATGGCATTGTTGGTCATTTGGGTTGTATATTTAGCAAAATTTACAACAATCATATTTATAACATTGCTTTAAAGCGGGAATTTTATGGGCACGAAATTGCAGGTATTAAATTACATGCTGCCATAGATGTGCAAATACACAATAATCATATCCATGATTGTTCATTGGGGTTATGGCTGGATTGGCAAGCTCAAGGTACGCGAGTAAGCAAAAATCTCTTCCATAACAATAACCGCGATTTCTTTATTGAAGTGACTCATGGCCCGGCAGTTGTTGATCACAATATTTTTGCTTCCAAATACGCCATAGACAACCATGCCCAAGGAACAGCCTATATACGCAATATTATTGCAGGCAAAATGATTATTAAGAAAATGCTTAACCGTGCCACTCCATATCACTTTCCGCATACTACAGATGTAGCCGGCTATGCAATGGTTTACGCATATGATGACAGGATTTACCAAAATATTTTTATAGGCGGCCAAACGGACGATTTAGTAGGAACAGCTATGTTTGATCCTTGCACTGTATCTCTTGAAGAATATATAGAAAAAGTAGATGCTGCAAACAGGGAACGGCCGGGTGACTTAAATCTCTTTGAGAGCGTGGAACAACCTGCCTATGTTGAGGATAACTGCTATTTTAACGGCGCAAAGGCTTTTGCAAGAGAAGAGGAATTACTTAATGCCCCGGAGTTTGATACAGGTTTTGCCATTGAAGTTGCCGGTGATGAGGTTTACTTAACAATAGAGCTTCCGGAAAATTTTGAAACTTTTGTTTCTTGGTGTCATTACTCGGGAAGTATTCCGCGGGTGCGCATTGTAAATGCAGACTTTGAAAGTCCGGACGGATCAGCTCTTGTGCTGGATAGAGATTATTTTGAGTATTGCATTAAAGATAAGGCGGTTTCCGGCCCTATTTCCTCATTAGAATCCGGGAAAAATAAAGTAAAGGTTTGGGGCTGAAATATAAAATAGAATAAAATCTTCTATCCTGTGCATCCTAGTACTAAATATATGAAATAACAAAATGCCGAGTATGTAAGAGTTTGCTCAAAATATCTTGGCAATGTTAGGACTAGGAAAGGGAGGCTGATCCCGTGACATCAGGAGATGTTAACAAAAGAACTAAATATAGTGCTCCGGTGCTGCAAACTTATCCAAACTTGGAGGACGATCATAGAGAATCAAAAACCGGTGCACCTGTGCCAACTGATAGTAACGTTGTAGCTGCAAAACATTGGGTAGAAGAAAATGAATTGTAGTTAGAAGTTGCAAAAGAAAAAGCCTTGTTGCTGTATATGCAAGGCTTTTTTCATTGATATTACGCCACAAATCTCACTTTATTTTAAAGTTTTGATCAAACTTTTTTAAAAGTTTGCAGGGGTTTGAGGCCGGCCCCAAGGTTCTAATCTTCTAATATAAGGGTTTTAACAGGCATATAAATAGACCTGCCCACTAAAATCCAACAAAAACAGATTAGTGGGCAGGTCTGGTGTTAAATTACTTAATTGTAAAAATGCATTTAAAAACACAAATTTAAATTAAAAAGGAGATTTTTATTATACATAATTCTTTAGCATTTGTAAACCTATTTTATCAACAATAATCACCCGGTTTTTTACTCTGTTTTTATACATTTATAGAAAGGAATTATAAAACACTAAATACAGGTGTTTTTTTTGTGGCGATTTATGATAGAATAGTACTAATGAATTATTCCAAGAAATTTGTGAAGGGAGTACATAAATGACCATCACCTTAAACAAAAAAGAGGTACAAGTACAGCCGGGCCAAACTATATTAGAGGTTGCTCAATCTAATGATGTAGCTATTCCGACTCTGTGCCATGATCCTAGAGTACTACCACAGGGTAATTGTGGTTTATGTATAGTAGAGGTAGAAGGTCAGCAGCAATTAAAGCGTGCTTGTGCTACAGAGGTTATGCCCGGCATGGTTATTAATACAGAATCACCACGAGTAAAAGACACTCGTAAAACTTTGTTAGAGTTGCTTCTTTCAAACCATACAGGGGACTGCCGTGCCCCGTGCATGTTGGCTTGCCCTGCTCAAACAGACTGTCAAGGCTATGTAGCTTTAATTGCTAATGGACAATATAAAGAAGCAGCTTCTTTGATTAGAGAAAAGCTTCCTTTGCCGTCCTCAATTGGGCGCATTTGCCCACATCCGTGCGAAACAGAATGCCGTCGCAAATTGGCGGAATCACCCGTAAATATTTCAGCATTAAAGTATTTTGCCGGAGATATAGATTTGCAAAATCCTATTTTGCCAAATATTGCAACAGATACAGGTAAAAAACTGGCAATTATTGGCGGTGGGCCTGCGGGACTTACAGCCGCCTACTTTTTACGACTTAAAGGCCATGATGTAACTATATATGATGCACAACCCCATATGGGAGGTATGTTACGCTATGGCATACCTGAATATCGCTTGCCTAAATCAGTTCTTGACAAAGAGCTAAGTATATTTGAAAAAATGGGAATCATTTTTAAAAACAATGTGCGAATCGGCACAGATATAACCTTTGCTGATCTGCAAACACAGTATGGTGCTGTTATTGTGGCTATAGGTGCCTGGCTTTCTATGCCCATAAGATGTGAAGGGGAAGAAGCTTTTGTTAATAAAGGGATTTTAGGCGGTGTAGAATTTTTACGAGCACCCTTTGACATGGAAGGAAAGCAAGTAGTAGTAGTAGGCGGAGGATTCACCGCTATGGATGTAGCCAGAACTGCAATTAGGAAAGGCGCATCCAAAGTAAGCATGGTATATCGCCGTACAAAGGACGAAATGCCTGCCGCTGATGAATATGACGAAGCTTTTGAAGAAGGTGTAATTTTCCGTTTTTTAGAAGCTCCTCTTGAAATATTAGGCGATGATAATGTTACCGGGCTGCGAGTTCAAAAAATGACTCTTGGTGATCCCGATGCAAGCGGACGCCGTTCCCCTGTTGCACTTCCCAGTGAAGAAGAAGTCATTTCAGCAGATTTTGTGATAAGAGCCATTGGCCAAAAATTGGACATGACAGGGCTAAAAGATATAGCATTAAATTCCTATGGAGCCATTGAACATAACAACTTCCATACTGCATTGCCCGGTGTATTTGCTATTGGAGATGCCATAAATCGGGGAAGTATTGCAATTGAATCCATTGGTCATGCTCAAAAGGTAGTTATGGCAGTTCATAGATATTTGATTGAGCAAAAAGAATATAGTTGGGAAAAATCTATTGCTGAACCTCAAAGAGCTTTGGTAAAAGATGTTAAAACAGAAGCTGATTTTGCTGACCGTCCAAGGTTGCCAAGGCAAAATGTTTCTCATATAGACCCTAAACTTCGTATTAAATCGTTTGCAGAAGTAAGCAAAGGCTTGACAGAAGAACAAGCAAAGGCAGAAGCTCAACGCTGTTTATCTTGTGGATGTGCTGATTATTTTGAATGCAAGCTGTTGCAATTTACTCATCAATACCAAGCAGATCCAACGGCTTTTGAGAAATCTAATATAAAACCTAAGAAAACAAAATCCGATTGTGACAACAGCCATCCGCACTTTGATAGAGATCCAAATAAATGTATATTATGTGGTTTATGTGCCCGTGGTTGTGAAGAGGTAGTTGGTAAATCTGTTCTTAGTGTAGTACATCGAGGATTTGATGCTACAGTTACTACTTCATACAACGAACCTATTTCAGATGCAGGGTGCGTTGGATGTGGCATGTGCGTAGCCATGTGTCCTACAGGTGCTTTAACAGAACGCCTTTCTATGACTGTGGAAGAAAATGCAGTGGATTCTGTTTGTGTACTGTGTAGCTTAGGGTGTCAAGCTGTGCATACAGCTAAAGGGAATGTGCCTCTGCGTACTTTACCTGCTAATGATGGGGTCTTATGTGGCAAAGGTCGCTTTGGCTTCAGTCAATTGCGTGGAATGGAACGGCTTGCTGTTGCAAATTTTGAAGAAGTTGCACTTAAAGCAAAAGAGGGATTACAAACCATTATTGAGCATCACGGCGCAGAATCCGTTGGTATAGCTATTGGCGGCCAATGCACAAATGAAGATATTGCTGCTATACTCTCCTGGGTAAATAATTCTTTGCCGGGAGTAAAAATATTTACTTTTACCGGTCTGGACACTATTGATAGTTCTGAAATGGGCCCGTTAAATTTGGCTAAAAGGGAAAATGTAGAACTTTTAATGAAGTATTGTAATGGCCGGGGTCTAAAAGACTTTGGGGTAAGAAATTTAAGCATAGAGGAGTTTAAAAACAGCAATTTCCGTGGACTAATAATTTTTGGCGAAGATGTCCCGGCTCTTCCGGATGTAGAATTTTTGGCAGTAGTAGATGCGACACTTACAGAAACTGCTAAAAAAGCCAATGTAGTTTTACCGGGTATCACTTTTGCAGAAAGCAATGGTACCTATACCAATATTAAGGGTAAAAAGCAAGCTGTACAATCAGCAATCACTTCTGTAGCAGGACTTAGCCCTGGTCAATGGGTTGCACTTTTAGAGAAGTGAACTACCCCGCTGAAAACTTTCGTGAAGCAGCGAGGGTATGGCGATAATTAAGGAGGATATAGCAATGGCAGTACTAGAAAAAACACAAATGTTATCTGATGGCAAAGATAAAACAATTTACAACACAACGGATCCGGATATTTATTTAATGGAATTTAAAAACAGCGTTACTACAAATGATGGTGAGAAGCGCGACGAAATTACCGGCAAAGGCCACGTTAACAATGAAATAAGCTCTTTGTTATTTGAAAGAATTAACGGCATTGATATCAAAACTCATTTCATTAAAAAAATCTCTGATACAGAGCAGCTTATTAAAAAACTATATATTATCCCAATAGAGGTTGTTGTACGTAATTATATTGCCGGTAGTTTGGTAAGAAGGCTTGGGTTAGACGAAGGTACTCCTTTATACGAACCTATACTTGAGTTTTATTACAAAGATGATGAATTGGGAGATCCTATGATCAATACCGATCATATCCGTATTCTTGATATTATCTCGCAAGAAACTGAAGGCGAAATTAAAGAAATTGCCTTTATGGTAAACGAAACCTTAAATCAGATATTTTCAAGAATTGGCATTACCTTGGTAGATGTAAAACTAGAGTTTGGTTTGGATATCAAAGGCAATATTATTTTGGCTGATGAAATTACCCCGGATACTTGCAGATTATGGGATATTGAAACAGGCAAAAAGCTTGATAAAGATATATACCGTAGGAATATGGGTGACATGATGCTGGGATATAGAGAAGTACTTAGCAGATTGAAGAGCATCCGCACATAACAAATACATGAAAAATAACCGACAAGCCCTCAAAAAAAGGAGTCGGTTATTTTTTTATATTTTTGCAAAAATATATGGAAAAAAACTCTTGAAAAATCCTGTGGAAGATGGTAGGATGTAGTCGAAACAATTGATTAACTGATTTTTGAAGGGAAATTTAAAAAAGTATCAAAGTTTAAAACTTTGGTGCAAAGTCCGCAATTCCTCCAGCAAGAAGAAAAGCGGAGTCTATAGGTGATGATCGAATATCATCCATAGACACAAGTTAAGCTTGCCAATGCACAAGGCTAGTTTACTACAAGTTTACCTGTTTTTCAATAGACATATGATAGACATTTTATTGTCTGCCTTAAAAATGTCTATGGTAAAT
>Ga0123355_10014582_pt1 | contig 12299 bp, 10 predicted proteins | sample TergutEmb28metaG_3_FD_89872 | JGI IMG/M metagenome (GOLD analysis project Ga0123355, IMG submission 89872) | Embiratermes neotenicus P1 segment gut microbial communities from Petit-Saut dam, French Guiana - Emb289 P1 | ecosystem: Host-associated > Arthropoda: Insects > Digestive system > Gut ...
AAATCGGTTTGAGCCAGTCCTGAATACACGTACACAAGATCGGTTCGAGTCAGTCCTGAATACACGTACACAAAATCGGTTTGAGCCAGTCCTGAATACACGTACACAAAATCGGTTTGAGCCAGTCCTGAATACACGTACACAAGATTGGTTTGTACCAGTCCTTAATAAACATACACAAATTTGGTTTGAGACAGTCCTTAATACACATAACCCCCTTTCCCTCACTCCTAAACTAATTTTATTTGCCATTCTTCACCTCGGTAACCAAGTGAAAATTGTTCTTAGGTAGAAAATATAGGGGGGGGGGGGCGATTTTTAAGCCCCCCCCCCCCCCTTTTGTTCCGCCGTTTGTGGTTTTTCTTTTCGTGGCCCCCTTATTTTTTTGTTCTTTTAAAATTTTTTCAAATTTTTTTATTTTTTTTGCCACTCTATCCCCTGGAAACAAGATTAAAATTTGTGTTAGGTAAAAAAAAGGGGGGGGGGGGGGGGATATTTAAACCCCCCCCCCCCCTTTCAGTTACGCCTATGGTAGTTTCATCATCTGTGACGCATAATTTCTTGAACTCGTGAAAACTTTTTCCAAAGTTTCGAATCTTTCGAACACTGACTTCCATTTTGTGCCGAGGTTAAGAATGCGTGGAGCTATACCTCTACCACCTATACACTTTCATGGCCCATTGGTTAAACAAGCACTGAGAAAAATTTATCTTTGCCTTACATCACCCAGAGCCTTTGGCAGGATTTGACATTTTAAGGTATGACTTTAACGCTAATATAAAAGTGACTGGCTGCGACATAGGTGGACGGGATTCGGTTCCCGGAGGAGCGTGGGTATTTTCACGTCAAAATGTTCAGATCGAGGCACTTCGGGAGCCTACCCGGTTGTGGTCAAATGGAATCCGCCTTCAATCAACCAAAGCGTGATTCTGGTCACTAGCTCCTATTGCGAGGCGGGTTTATCCTCGCGTATAAGCGTGTAAGACATGGTTCTGTGGCCCCTGGAAAATATTACCGTACGTATTGCGAAAGAGTTTCTATGCAGTTTTTGGAAAGTACGCTACATGCATAATACAACTCATTTCCCTGACCGTTCACGAAGTAAAAAATTGAGACTATCCCTACACAGGCCTCGACAGGCCCTTAGGGCTCCAGGGGGCTGAGGCTGTTACAATTTATAGGCAATAGGCACATGAAGGTGGTACGTTTGTCAGTCATACGCACCGGCCGCCTTTACCCCCAGGAGAAAACTCTGGTAATTATTTATATAAGAGTATAAGTCGACCCAAGTGCCATAGTGCAGCCGGAAGGATTAATTCAATAAAAAAATCCCAATTAACCTCTTAGGAATCGAACCCGCGACCTTTTTTTTTGTTTTTACTGTGAAGTGGGAACAGAACGTGTGTTATCTTTTAGTTACAATTCGTGCTTCAAAGGGTTGAATAATCTTTAAATGCGTATCATGCAACTGGTAGCAGTTATAAGGCAATGCAGCCATCCACTATCACTCATGTCATTCCGTTCAAAATGTATCACCTTCCGGCAAACACTAAAAATTAAAAACTTCCATGGAACAGAGTCTTTCTTGAAAAGATATTCAACAAATTCCTCGCATTTTATGGAAGAAAAGAGTTCATTACAACGTTCACCGCAACCCGCAACTTTCCTATTCCGTGAGCCAGAAGAAACCAATTCACGCCCTCCCATCACTTTCCTAAACATCATTCTTCCATCTATGTCTAGGTCTTGCTAGTGGTCTCTTTCTTTCAGGGTTCTCCTCCAAAACCCGTGCGCAACTCTCTTCTCCCTTTATACTGGTCACATACCCCATCCATCTCGTATGTTTTACTTTACCATCCAGGGACATCAAATGTGATTGAGCCTTAAGGCTTCTGGCGAAGAACATTTAAACTTTAAAAAATTTCAGCACAGATCTGGGTTATTTTCTGTAACTATAATAAGATGGATGAAAGCAATACACGTAATAAACAGGGGTTCGCACGCGGCCCGGGGCCACGTGCTTGATACTATGTTTTTAGTCTATTATTATTCGTAAATTTATTAGTGTCAATTTATGAACCTCTGAAATCTTTTTTTTAATATCCCCCGCTTTCCATTTATTACAGAAGTAAAGAGTGTATAAACCTCTGCAAATGTTTTTATTTTTTGCTGACCGTGCATCCTAGTAATTAACCAACTTGATGCACAAATTCTTGTTTTATGATAAGTTTAGTAAATGCCTCTACATGTTTCGAGCACTACGTGCTTATCATCAGGAGGTCAAAATTGTATTATACAGCACCTGGTATCATCACACCTGTAGGTGACCGTCCCGTGCACAGGTTGAGAGAGTTCAGATGCTGTGTAATAAAATTTTGACCTCCTGATGATGAGCACATAGTGCTCGAAACATGTAGAGGCATTTAATAAACTTATTATAAAACAAGAATTTGTGCATTAAGTTGGTTAATTACTAAGATTACTCTGCAAGTAATCCACCTGCAAACCTTCTTCTTGGCGTTAATCATGGGGAGAAATTTATTTGTACATTTTCCTTTTTGCCTTTTATCCCTAAAACTTGGAGTGGTTTCGCGTCTTAGAGCTTGGTATGTGTCCATTTACAATATTTGTTTAGTGTGCTGCAGCCACTCCCATCTGCGTTCCGAATTCCATGTCTGAAATATGCCAGCACACCCATACATAGTGCTTCATCTCCAAGTTTGTGGAATTTGTTCAGCCCCAGTAAAACTACAGTGAAGCGGGACTGTATGTGATCAGCGATTTGCATGTGACTGCCCGTTTTTATTAAATAGAATAAACAGTGATAAGACTGAAAAAATGAGAATACTTCTCTATCTAATTTTCCCTGATTTCCGAAAGATGACTGTTTCTCGGAAGTTTCCAGGGTTCGCCCGTATGTCTTTCTGGTAAGAGGAACATGTAGATAATGATGAGTATGGAATATATGTGGAATGATATTGAGAGGAAATAATGAATTATTCGGAGTAAAATTTGTCCAAGTACCACTTTGGCCACCACAAATCTCGTATGGTCTGACATGGTTTCGAACACCGCTTCCGAGTTGAGGGATCGGCGACTAACTTCATGAACCATGGCATAGCTGATAGGACTGAATTTAATGTGAATTATATCTACAAATCCCATCCGTACCGCGCAGTGGACACACACCATCTTCCTTACAGAAGTGAATCGGTCGATTCTGTGCAGGGAAAGATCCTAGCTTTGTTGTGAGAATTCCGTGGAACATAAAAGTATGTTCGTTCTATGGGCAGAATATGTTTTATTGTGAAATTTTGTGGTACGTATGCTAACCAGTGTTCTTTAAGAGCTTAACTGTTACGTGATTTCAGGATTCCGTCTCGGTGTGAATGAGATCTTCGCTCTTCTGGAATGTTACGTAGCGTAGACTGGTGGTTAGTTACCGACGTTTCGGGACATCTTATCGGTCCCATCTTCAAGGGTCAAGCATTTGCTTGCTGGACGAATAGGCAGCGAAAGGGGGGGGGGGGGGTGGGGTGTTTACAGCTGAAGACGTTTGAGCATAACGTTGTTTGAAGCCAGCCTAGTTAGAATATATACAATATTTTGTGTACATAGTGCATTATAGACAATAACAGAATTTACAGTCTGGTAGAGTAAAAGATTGGCATACTAGGCTGCTAAACACGAGGTGGAGGAAGCACATAAAGGATTAATTTACTGTAAAAGATTGTGGAATTGAGAAATTTATATAAATTTTTGTAGAGGATAAAATACCAATGGTAAAACCAAACAAAGAGAAGAGCACAAAGTTTAGAAAAAGAGAACGCAGTATGTTTTAATAGAAGCAGTTGGATTAAACAATTTGCTGTAAATGATACAGATTATGAGGCTTACCGTGGGGGAAGTGTAGTGCGAAAATCTGGTGTTAGCAGTCGCAGTCCTTAGCAAAGTATGCTGGAGACTATAAATTATTATTATTATTATTATATTATCATCATCATTATCATCATCAAACTGTAAATTTATATAGGAGTCTACATGCATTTTTGAAAGCTCCGAATTTTGAATGACATTTAAGGGTGAACAGTTTGTTCAAGCTATAAGAGCTTGCTGAGGTACATTACGAGGTAACTGAAAATAACAATGTAAGTGGTACAAATTTTTCATGCGTTTGATTCCCAACATTGAATGGACGAAGTTACAAGAATGTACATTTGTGCGTATTGTATACCTGTCCAACGTAATATATCAATATTCATCGATGTCATGCACCCTTCCATTTTTATGTGCTGGTTCACCGTAACTTTTTAATACGAGTGTTTTATAATGATGTCGCCATGGGGGTATTTCCTTCTAATACTCGTAATTTAAAGTTTAAGAATGCTTGTCCTTGAATGTAGCTCACGTAAACCGCAGTTCACGCGCGTGTTATGTTATTCCTTTATTTAAACAAGGAGGAGTTCCTCCCCTCTGATTCTGTTACGGTCTGTACATTGATTTGCTACAATTGTTATCTAGGCGATCGTTGTATTTAGTCTTCCTCAGTTCCTGAATAGTAAACTCGAAATATATCCCTCAATCCTTTCTTTTACATTGGGAGAGTCGCCTTCTTCAACTTGGTAAAATTTTGTGGGACTGGTAGTAAAACGTCAAACCCACTCCTATCCGATGTTTGTTGGACCGTGCATCATTGTGATAACTGAAGAATAAAGAACCAAAGAGATGCCACTTATTATTTTTTTGTACTTCTTATAGGCTCAACATGTTTCGGGCACCACTATCCCCATCATCAGGAGCTCGCGACTATAATGTTCATCACCACATTGGTCGTTTCGTTCTTGGTTTGCTGTAGGTTGGAGGTTAGGTACGGATAGGCTGGAGTAGTGTCCGGGATGCATCCCGGACACTACTCCAGCCTATCCGTACCTAACCTCCGATGGGCATAGTGGTGCCCAAAACATGTTCAGCCTATAAGAAGTACAATAAAATAATAAGTGGCATCTAGTTGGTTTTTTATTCTTCAGTTACCACTCCGATCTATTAGCTAGTATGACGCTTGAAATTGAGGTACTTTGTAGATTTACAATAGAAATATAAGCGTGACACTTTTAGCTGCCTGATCAAATCTCGCAAGATATTGCAGAATAATAAACTGAAATATTCTTAACCAGTAGCCAACACATTATTTAAAATGACCGTAATTTTTCTATGTAACACAGGTTATATACAGCAGAGTCCTTTTCTAGTAGCTGACCTTTCCACAGCTGGTCAAGAAATTCCCCACGTCTTATGAGAATCGAAGAATCATAACAGTATTTACAAGAACCGCCATTCGTTCCTATCATGAGCCAGATCAACCCAGATCACAACCCCATCTTGTTTGTTGAGAATCCATTTAAATATTATCCACCCATCTAAGCCACGGTTTTTCAAGCTATCTCTTTAGCTCAACTTTTTCCATTAAAACCCTGTCAGCTGCTCACACCTCCTCCATACATGCCATTTGCTCCGTCAATCTCATTTTTCTTGATTTCGTCAGATTTAAGGTAAGAATTTGTATAAGAGAGTGGTAGTAATAGTGGTACTTTGCTCTATAAAATCGAAAAGGTTGCACTCAGGTTGTCAGTGCACGGCATAGAATTGCAAAAATTCAGATATTAAAACAACTTAACATTACGTAATGAAGAGGATGTAAATATAATAATTTATTTTCCGGGCAGTTACTAAGTGGCAGTGCGTCGTTCAACAACCAATGAAACTCGAAACATTGTAGCCAGCTGAAGTTCGTATAACATGATTTACAAGAAACATAAAATGTGAGTCAGCTGCCTTATCCATATGCAGAATAAATTAAGAATCACCTGGTTATCCACAAGGGAGCAAGACATCCGATGAAATTATTGTGCAGTACACGTGGTATGTCTTTAACACACGTGTTTATTGAAAATGATGGACATAGATTCAGGCCTTACAACTTATATGGGAAGAGAGATATAAACGAATAGAATACGGAGTTTTCCATAAATTATTATTGATTGCTGTGTTGTTGGTGTTATTATTATTATTATTATTATTATTACACTTTTTAAATATACAGTATATTATAATTATTATATTTCTAACGAACCCTTCTCGAAGAATGCGATAAGCAAGAAAATGTGAAAGTAAATGTGGCTGCTGCTACTTCCTGTCGGAAAAGAAGATTTTAAATCGTCTGATCCACTGTCACATATTCGCCCAGTCACTGCTACGTCCACGCCCCACTGATAATTATCCAGTCAACACTTCGCACCGCTCCCGATTTGTGTCAAAATGTTTCACTGCAGTGTTATTTGGTAGCAACGGTAATTCATACACACTCTCAACGCAGTCATATATGTGTGTATATACACAAACACTTATATATTGTATATATATATATATATATGGTGGCACAGTGGTTAAGGTGCTCTGCTACAAATCGGAAGGTCGCTGGTTCGATTCCAGATAGTGTCATTGGAATTTTTCATTAACATAATCCTTCAAAACACACTATGGCCCTGGGGTCGATTCAGCTTCTAACTGAAATGAGTACCAGGAGCATTTCCTGGGGGTAAAGGGGGCCGGTGCGTAGGGTTGACAACCTTACCACCATCCTGTGCCGTTGTCATATAATCTGGTAACCTTAATTTCCTGGAATCCTCTGGGCCACTCCAGACCTGTAACGGGACTGCTTTACCTTTATATATATATATATATATATATATATATATATATACACTTACATACATATTCTTCACAATTTAGAGTTTGGTCTGGCAAAAGAAATAAAAAAATTGGGACGGCAGTGAATGCCTCGTGCCAAGGAAATACTTCCGCGTGCCATTCTGGGCACATACGCCATAGCCTCATCAGCCCTGATCTAGACGGTACTCGATTTCTCGCCGTGTTCGTTGAAATATGTCCGTAGTGACTGCCTTTTCACTTACGTTAATAATTTCCCGCATATGACGCAAATCTCTGATTTTCTCAGCGTAAAAGAGATTTTTTTTTTTTAATCTCCACACAAAGAATTCAGTTGTGAGAGGAATGAACTTCGTGGGTCCGTGGCTTTGGTTCGCCTCTTCCGATCCACCGATTAGGAAATCTGAGTTGCGGTACATTTCGTAAGTCATAACCGAGGTAGGGTGAAGAACCGTCGTGTAGAAACAAAATTTTACCTCCACCTCCTTCTTCTTTCCTTTCTTCTTGGAATGCAAACAGCTGGAACATATCCAGGTAAATGTTTGCCGTGACAGTCTTTTGAACACCATAAACTATGCCCCACAACACATTAACTTCTGTGGAATTTCGCACGTGCTTACAAATTTTATGTGACCCTCTCTGTTCCCGTAAGCCTGGATAGCGCAGTTGGTATAGCGACTGGCTACGGGTTGGGCGGTCCGGGGATCGAATCCCGATGGGGGGTGAAATTTTCCGCTCCTGTCCAGACCGGCTCTGAAACCCACCCAGCCTCATATACAATGGTTACCGGCTCTTTCCCGGGGGTAAAGTGGCCGGGGCTTGACCTTGACCACCCACTCCGCCATCTAGCGCCGAAGTTAAAGAAATAGCAGAGCTATACCTCTACTCCTTCTCTGGGTCTTCGTGGCTTGTTCTAGGGTGAACTTCACCTTTACATTTACCTTTACCTTTACCTTTCCCTCTCTGATCCCATGTGTGTCAGTTGTGCCTGTTTTCTTATCTCTGAATATTGGTCGCCCGAAATATTGTCATCACCAACAATTACATTCAACGTCTCTGTGCTTATGGAGTATGCACAAAAAATGCACGTCTGGTATCAGTTAGGAAACACGTTACAGCAAGTCCTTTTCTGGATATCTCTTCTCAAAAGACTTATTACGTCTCGAACCTAGGCTCATAATTTTCGACTACCGTGTATTTAACCAATTAATTTCATGCACTTCAAAAGTCCTCTTCTTTCGCAGGCTAACAATACCTTACAGTGGCAAACAGTTGCTTTTGCACTATAAACTGTAACTGCAACGAATGCCCCAAAGTTCATGCAATTGCCTTCTGTGGTATTTCAATTGTTGTTTAAATCCAGCAAACGATTTGTTCTGTATTCTAAAATTTACTATTGCTTTTACATCTGCTAATGAACAGGCACATATGAACATTGAACTTAATTATTTACATTAAACCAACGTTTTAGTGTTTCGCCGCTCATGTGTTTTGCGTTTAATATACGCTTTCCAGAAACTGTCCAGGCTGTTGATGTTAAATGGCTTAACCTTTCTCTGGGTATTGAAGTTTGCACCCATTTACGTCCTTAACTGCTTTCACTCTCTACCAGTTTTAAAATAACCTATAGTTTCTTGACGAATTTACGTGGATATCTTTTGTAATTAATTTTATTTATCCGAAGAAACACGTGAAATATATTGGCAAAGTACCGTTTAGGCCTCGAAGTAAAGTATGGCATTCATTCGGGCAATTTTCACGAAACTCGTAACGGCTGTGCGGTATCATGTGGATGTCTTCTATACCGAATTTAATCTAATTTATTTAGGCTCTACAGTAAACTATGACTGTCAAGGATCCCATTTGCACGAAACTGAAACTTGCACGACAAGTTTCTGCAAAGAATTCCTATACCTTCTTCTTCTTCTTCTTCCATTGGCACTACAGCCCACTGTGGGCTTTGGTCTGTCGAACAATGTCCTTCCATTTTTTCCTATCTGCCACCAACTCTGTCCACCTTCGCTATCCCAGCACTTGAAGATCTCTTTCTACTTCCTCTTTCCATCTTTTCCTGGGTCTTCTCCTTCTCGTCCCTTCCAGTTCTTGAGTGAAGATCTTTTTGGGCATCCTATCCTCCTCCATTCTCTCTAGGTGACCTAACCAACTTATCATTTGCCCTTTTTTCCATTTTACTGTATTTTCTCTTTTGCTCATCTCTTCTAGTTCTCGATTCGTCCCACTTTTCCATTTCCCGTTTTCAAACCTATACCGAATTTCATGAAAATCCGACGTTGATACTAGGTAACAGACGCGTAGACATGAGGTGTTCTTTGTTTTTTCTTTTTTTACTTAGGAAGTAACGCCTAAAAGTGTCACAAATGTATGCACTACATTGGTAATCTTGACGTTAGAAAACTGGTTTCGGACGTTATTATAAAAACCGTCTCCCCCTCCCACAAGCCTGTATCAGTCCAGAGCGGAAGCCAGTCCGCTCCCCCCCTCCGCGACCACCAGATACAAAAAACTGCGGGTGCAAACACCAAATAATGCCGTCGGCAAAACCACAACCAAACAGGAAAATGTGGACGCTTGAAATCTGCAGTTGTTAAAAACCGCGTTAGTTATATTTACGGCAGATCCATATCACGTTCTTCCATTGATATTTCCATTGTAAATAATTAGGTACCGTTAACAGGCTGTATTGAGTCAACCTTTGAATTGTAATATTGAAGTATTCAAACTACTTGATATAAATATTTTTGAAGAATAAAAGACCAACTTGATATCACTTGCTATTTTATTTCACTTCATATGTGCTCAACATGTTTCGGACATAAGAAGTGAAATAAAATAGCAAGTGACATCAAGTAGGTCTTTTATTCTTCATCTATCACAATGATGCACGGTGAAATAAACATAATATTCATAAATATTTTTATCGTTTGGCTTAGAGTCTGGTCAGGGTTTTGGTAAATGTGAAAGATGTAACTGCCTATACACGTCTGGGGAAGTGGAGATAGGTTCCACTCATTCTCAGCTAGATGGCTGGGAGTGGTTAGCTTCACTAAAATGTCTGTCCCGTAATATAAGTTGGTAACAACTTGCGCAGAATATGTGGAGGTGTGATATCCATAGACAGTGATGCCATGATTACTGTGTCGATATTTATAGCAGCGTATTACCATCGGCGAAACCTTATCCGGAGGTCAGATTCAGCCGAAAGGTACACAGGTCGACATCGCACAGTTCCGCCAACCGAGGCACCGGCTCAGTTTTCGCCACTGCATGTTACGTGTCGACAACAACTGTACATACTGTGGAACATTTTATGTGCTGCTTTTTAGGTTCTAAGGCTCATCATGCGAACTGAACACTTAACAGGAATTCGAAACGTTATCAGGTGAACTGAGTTTAAAATTCGTGTTTTGGGCACACCTTAATTCCATCGACCGTGTCTTGTTGCAAATTTCAAGGGAGAGAAGGTATTTTATGCCAGAGTAAATACAAAGGCGTATGTCACTGAAAAATTACGTAACAAGATGACCACTGACGACGTCATCAGCCGACATATCGCCATGTGTTTGATCGCTGGCGCTGCGGTCGGCTGACTGGGTAACTGACATCTTGACTAAAACCGTCTGTCTGACTAGCTGGCTAGTATCGGTAGATTGAAGTAAGATGGAGAAGGTAATTACGGAGAGGGAATGTGTTGCCATCAGGTTGTGGTCTGTACTGCAGGTGCTTCGCGCGGAGCCATTTCCCTCCCTGTATGCCTGACGTGGACAGGTGAAGAAGTCGGTTCGTGAATTTACAGGTAGCATTCAGCCATCAGTGGCCAGCCTAGTGACTGAGGTGGAGGAACTGCACCACTGAACACGTATGTAATACTATCAACACTATCATAAACTAGCATTTCTTATAACGACCTTCCTAAAAGAAGGGCCGTGTAGCATGCATTGCATCGTTCCACGAAGAGCCCCTTACAGAGTAGTGGTGAATGGGCAGCCTTTTCCGAGTGTGGTCAAACGCCCGTTACGTGGGGGGATGGTCTTCGCTTAATAGCGGCAATGAAGTGGTCTGTTACACTGCTATCGAGAGCACTTGTAAGTACAACCAGCAGTTTATTGCTTTTACTTTCGTTTTCAGAAAATGGAGCGAAAAGTGAATTAGATGTGTACATTTTCGGAAAATGGGGGATGGTTATTTGTGTGAAAAGCGGGCGCCCTGTTCTTGAAAATGTTATTTGTTTGTTGTGTCTAAAACGCATGTAATTGTAACAGTAAATAGACGATTCTTACATCGAACATAGGTTTATATAACGGCACGTCTAATAGCCAAGCACGTGAAAAACTTGCAGTCGCTCTGTTCTTTATACGTATGTAACTGCCCCTCCCCCTGACCAGAATCGCTAACTTCATGAAATAACGTGGCTCTCATTCTGAAATGTTTCCTTCTTTGTACGTAGAATCCATAATGCTGTAGGGGGTAAAGGTAAAGGAAACCAGCAGGCCTAATCAAGGTTCAGGTGTCTTAACCCCAGGACAGAAATATCGCCATAGAAAGGGTTTGTCCAGTGGGCTTCTGAAGTAATTTCAAGTGTATTCTAAGCTTCCGTGTTCTTCAGTTGTAATTCAAAACAGTTTTTCTTATTGTCTTACGTCGTGATAATTTGGAATGTGTTTTAAAAAAGTGATGACTGGTCTTACGTTTGAGATTATTTTTACTTTTTCACTGTCATTGACCTCTGTAATGCATTGTGACATCATTTCGGTGCACGTACCAATTGGATGCAGAAACATTAAAGATGTATCAATAATACTGAAAGAATATAATTGTGAAAACGTCGTTGAATCAAGTGGTTGTGTGAGTGGTGTTTTCATGCCGTTTGAGATTCGAAAATATTAAGGAAGGCGGCAATTTTAACCCTTTTAAATATGAAGCGTAAAACTTTTTATTCGAAGACCCATTTCTTACCGTGCAGTAAGCACTTTCCATCTCGGTTATAATAACCAATTAGTTAATGTTGCATGGGGCAGAAGTCGCTGTTTGTTCTGCGATAAATACAAAACACATAAATACAGCGTGGGCTGAATGTACAAGTTTAGAATGTTAAACCTGTTGGTGCATCAAGTAACCAGTAGGCTTTAAAAGGTTAAGTACCCACCTCAAGCGCCTTATTTATGTGTAGTTTGTTTAACGACACTGTAGGTGGTTCAGAGAGGACGCTATAGTGTTGAATGCTAGGACGGTGGTGAAAAAAAGTTTATAGGAGTAGTAAGTGATGAGAAGTGAAGGATTGGGGTGAAAGAGTGAGTGAATTAATGATTAAAAAAAAACACACAATTACAAGAAACTGTACAGAGTACTCTCTTGCTTGGGTGTTTTTACCTTTTGTACATGTTGTATTATAATTTGTCTCGTGTGTTTTGTTGCTAGTTTTAAGTTGTCTTTTGTGTAATTGTTGTTGGCTGGCCGTGTGTATTATTGTAGTTGTCTTGTGTGTGTTGTTATCTTATGTGTATTTGTTGTACTGTGTGGGCATTGCTGTTTTTTTTTTTTACTTTAGATGCCGG
>Ga0123355_10014583_pt1 | contig 12299 bp, 10 predicted proteins | sample TergutEmb28metaG_3_FD_89872 | JGI IMG/M metagenome (GOLD analysis project Ga0123355, IMG submission 89872) | Embiratermes neotenicus P1 segment gut microbial communities from Petit-Saut dam, French Guiana - Emb289 P1 | ecosystem: Host-associated > Arthropoda: Insects > Digestive system > Gut ...
CCTCCGGCTAATTTTTTTACTTCGTCAACAGAGACAAAATTGAAATCACCTTCGATGGAGTGTTTTAGACAACTTGCGGCTACCGCAAACTCCAGCCCGTCCTGCGCCGGCATCCCTTGCAGGTTTGCGTAGATAAGCCCCGCACCAAAACTATCGCCGCCGCCGACTCTGTCTACAATGTGTACTGCGTATTTTTTTGAGAAGTGAAAGTCTGTTCCCGTATACAGCATTGCGCCCCAGTTGTTGTCGTTAGCCGAAATCGATTCCCTTAGTGTTATTGCAACTTGTTTTAAGTCAAATCTTTTTTTAAGTTCGACGGCAACTTCTTTGTAGCCGTCATGGCTTATTTGCCCGGATGTTACATCGCTGCCTGAAGCTTTAATGCCGAATACATCGGCGGAGTCTTCTTCGTTTGCTATACAAAGATCAACGTATTGCATAAGCCTGCTCATAACTTGTCCGGCTTTTTCCCGTGTCCAAAGGTTTGCACGGTAATTCAAATCGCAGGAGATTGTTATTCCTTTTGATTTTGCTATCTTGCACGCCGCAAGACAAATAGCTGCGGCGTTTTCTGAAAGTGCAGGAGTTATCCCTGTAAAATGAAACCAGTTAACACCTGAAAATATTTTATCCCAATCAAAATCGGATTCTTCGGCGTCTGCGATTGCCGAATGCGCGCGGTCGTAGATTACTTTTGAAGGACGCTGTGATGCTCCCTTTTCCAAAAAGTAAACCCCCACTCTTGATCCGCCTCGTGTAATTAGCGAGGTGTCCACGCCAAATTCCCTTAGTTTATTTACAGCCGCTTGTCCAATTTCGTGTTTGGGCAATTTGCTTACAAAAGCCGCATCAATGCCAAATCCTGCCAAAGAGACAGCGACATTCGCCTCGCCTCCGCCGTAGGTTGCGCCGTAGGTATTTGCCTGTACAAAACGATAATAACCCTCAGGCGCCAGCCTTAACATTATTTCGCCAAATGTTATAACTTTCATAATTACTCCTTAAACGTCAGGTGTTTTGCCGTCTTGCACCATTATATGTTATAATCTGATTGAATACAACTTCCGCAAGCAGTATACTTTATTTATGAATAAAACCTTTAATCCAAAATTGATAAAAGCTTTGGCTATCGATCTTGACGGGACTTTATTGATGCCGGGTGCTGTTCTCGGAGAGCGCACAATAAATTGTATAAAACGATTGATGTTAAACGGTATGCAGGTAATGATCTCAACAGGCAGAGCGATTGAGGCCGCCGAGCGTTTTCGTGCCGCTCTGGGTGCTGAGGGTCCGATGGTCTTTTTCAACGGAGCCGAAGTAGCCGATGTTCCATCCGGCAAGGTATTATACACAAATATGATTAACCTTGATGTTGTTAATTACGGCGCTGAAATCGCCCGTGAGCTGGATGTGCATTTTCAGGTTTTTTTGCCGGCAGGTATTTCGCCGCAAACCGGCAGAGAAGACCCTGCTCAGAAGTGGGAAACTCTTCTCATCGACAATTACAACAAAGATGCGGAAATGTATCAAAAACATACCGGCATTATACCTGTTGTGATGGACTTTCAAAAAATTTCCGCCATGCCGGATGTCAAAGGCTGTGTCAAAGGTATGTACGTTGCCGACCCTTCAAAACACGATGATATTCGCAAAAAGATGGCCGATCGTTTTGGCGGCAATATAAATATTTTCCGCAGTCTTCCAACATTTTTAGAAATAATCAATGCCGGTGTTTCTAAAGGCGAGGGGCTTAAAATCGCCATGCGGCACAGAGGTTTAAACCCCCAAGAGGTAATCGCCTTTGGAGACGAAGAAAACGATTTACCGATGTTTTCTGTCGTTGGCTTTTCCGCCGCTCCTGAGAGTGCAAGAGAACAAATTCGTGACGCAGCAGACTTTGTTTTTGGCTCAAACGCCGATGAGGGGCTTGCTGTTTGGCTGGAGGAAAGATTTTTATGAAGTGGTTTGGAAAAGCGGCAGTTTTTTTTCTTGTAGTGGTTTCCGTATTATTTGTCCCCTATGAGTAAATACATTTTATCTCTGGATCAAGGAACAACAAGCTCTCGTGCAATTCTTTTTGACCATGCCCTTAATGTCGTGGGCGGCTTAGTTGAGCAAAAGGAGTTTGCGCAAATTTATCCGAGGGAAGGCTGGGTGGAGCATGATCCTTTGGAAATATTTTTGTCGCAGGATTCTGTCATGCGGGAGCTTCTTGCGAAAACAAATACAAAGCCGCACGATATTGCCGCCATTGGTATTACAAATCAGCGTGAAACTACAATTCTTTGGGACAAAAAAAGCGGGCAGCCTGTTTACAATGCGATTGTCTGGCAATGCAGGAGAACTTCCGCTATTGTTGATGCGTTAAAAAATGACGGGTTAGGCAGTTACATCACAAAAACAACAGGGCTCATCCCTGATGCGTATTTTTCCGGCACAAAAATTAAATGGATTTTAGATAATGTCGAAGGTGTCCGTGAAAAAGCAGAAAACGGTGAAATACTTTTTGGTACTGTGGATACATGGCTAATCTGGAAGTTTACTGGGGGAAAGGCGCATATTACAGATTATACTAACGCAAGCAGAACGATGTTGTTTAACATTCATACGCTTGATTGGGATGATAAGCTTCTTGAAGCTCTCGATATACCGCGCGCTGTTTTGCCGGAAGTAAAGCCGTCCGGCGCTGTATTCGGCATGGCGGATATTTACGGGGCGGAAATCCCAATCGCAGGCTGCGCTGGTGATCAGCAGGCAGCGTTGTTCGGTCAATGTTGTTTTGAAAAAGGAGACGTAAAATGTACTTACGGTACTGGCTGTTTTTTGTTGATGAACACCGGGGCAGACATAAGCGAAAGCAAAAACGGCTTAATTACGACAATCGCCGCTGGCTTTAGCGGCAAGCCTCAGTATGCACTGGAAGGTTCGGTTTTTACTGGAGGAGCTGTTGTTCAATGGCTGCGTGATGAGATGCGCCTGATAACGGAAAGCGCCGACAGCGAGTATTTTGCCGAAAAAGTCAGCGGCACTGGCGGCGTCTACATTGTCCCGGCGTTTACGGGGCTTGGCGCTCCGTATTGGGATATGTACGCTCGAGGCTGCATTGTAGGGCTTACACGGGGGACTAATCAAGCGCATATTGTCAGAGCCGCCCTTGAGTCAATCGCTTTTCAGGTAAAAGATATTTTATGCGCAATGGAAAGCGACCTTAAAATCGAAATATCCGAGCTAAAGGTTGACGGAGGAGCGAGTATCAACAAATTTTTGATGCAATTTCAGGCTGATATTTGCGGAACATCGATTGTGCGTCCTGTAGTGCATGAAACCACCGCACTTGGAGCCGCTTGTCTTGCGGGAATCACTGCAGGTTTTTGGAAAGATCAAAATGAAATAAAAACCCACTGGCAGAGGCGTGCTTTGCAAGGCACTGTTTTTAGACCTCAAATGGACAGTGATAAGCGAGAGAGTTTGACTGAGGGTTGGCATGAGGCGGTTGGCCGAGCTGTGGGAAAACTGCCTGTCAAATGCGGATCACCCCTTGATCTTCCTCCTCATTCATGATACAAACATATAAAAGCTATGAAATACTTCGATCCGGCGAATCTTGCTATAATTGCCTGCCCTGGTGGGGATGTCTTTGCTAATGAAGTAATCGAACATTTACGCCATAAATATCGCCACAGCCGTAAACAGGTAGAAGAACAACTTTCCAAACATTATAACGTAAATAAAGAACAGGTCGCCCTTAATATCGACTTGGTGAATCGGGTTGCGAGCAGAGGAACTAATTTACAAAGCGGAATAGGCAAGTACACGAACGCCTCTTTTAAGGTTCCCGTGAAATTTTCGTTGTTTCCAAACGGAGAAATTAAAGCGGAAATCGAAGAATCAGTGCGCGGCAAAGATATTTATATCTTTCAGGATATGGAAAATCGTTATCCTGTTATGTTTTCTGGCGGCCAGATGGTTGATAATTTCTCCATAAATGATCATCTTATGACAACTATGGTCACAGTTGATGCCGCTCAACAATCCGGGGCAGGGCGGATCACGCTGGTTATACCTGTGTACCCTTATGCCCGCCAGCACAAAGCGAAGGGGAGGGAAGGGCTTACTGCCAGCAGAATCGGGAAGATATTCGAAAGCTTGGGCGTTCACCATATAATCACGCTGGATATTCATTCAAGAGATATTATCAACGCTTTTCATAAAATGCGCCTTGAAAACCTTCATGCCAGTTATCAAATTATACAAACGCTGACGCAAATGGATAATATTTTAAACGATGATTTTGTTGTAGTTTCTCCGGACACAGGAGCGGTTGACAGGAATAAGTTTTATGCGTCAGCTCTTAAAAAGCCTCTCGCTCTGCTTTACAAAGAAAGAGATTATTCCAAAATCAGCCGTGATGCTGCTAAATCCAATATTTCTCAGATTCGACTGTTGGGTAATGTTAAAGATAAAACTGTTTTTATGGCAGACGATATGCTGGGAACAGGCGGAACATTGATAAAAGGAATGAAATTACTCATGGATAATGGCGCTCGCAGGATTATCTGCGCTATCAGTTTACCTCTTTTTTCCGGAGATGCGATAGCTCATTTAGACGAAGCCTACAAAGAAGGGTTATTTTTCCGTATTATCGGAACCAACGCTGTTTATCACGAAGAACTTCTTAACCGTGAGTGGTATGTAAGTGTTAATATTTCCAGTTTATTTGCTCATGTGATTTCCCGCCTCCATCAAAATCAGTCTGTTTCAAGTCTGCTTGATAACTCAAGAATTATCAATCGTCTGATTTCTAAAACAGTGACTAAGGAACCTCAGAACGAGTTGCCCTTTGCGAGTAAAAAAACAGCGGATTAAAACAGGATTGTCGGGGCTTTTTTAAATTAACCGAGTGTTAAAAAAATTCTGTTAGTTAAAATCTTAATATCTCACATGGGAGCACGGGGTTAAGCTCTGTGTTCTTTGCATTTTCTGCGCCCCGTGCTCCTGTGAGATTAAATTGAAAAACCAATGGGTCATTTTTTTGCTTTCGCTTTGGCTTTTTTTTCTATTCTTCTTTTTACAAGTGTCTTGGTTTTTGGACTTGATTTTGCCGATGTTTTTTTTGCAGCAGGTTTTTGTACCGCCGGTTTTTTAACCGTAGTTTTCTTGGCTGTTGGTTTCTTTGCCGCCGTTTTTTTAACCTCCAGTTTTTTAACCGCCGGTTTTTTAACCGTAGTTTTCTTGGCTGTGGACGTTTTCGCAGTCTCTTTTTTTCGCTGTCTGGCGTATTTTTGGTTAAGATTTGCTTGATATTCGCAACATTCCGAACATAGAGTATATCCTTTTTTTACTTTCCCGCCGCAACGGGGGCATTTCCCGTTTGCTATTCGTGATTGATACCTTTCTTTTCTTTGCTCGTTAATTTCTTCTCTGTGTGCTTCACGGTACCTTCGTTGCCTTTCTCTGTTAGCAAGCCGAGTTTTTTCGTCAATCATTTCTCGTCTCCTTATTTATGATGATAATTTTTCTAATATAGCATATTTTTATACTTTTGTATATAGTTTTACTAGAAATGTTTAAATATTTTTATATTATTGATGCCAGGGTAAAATTGATTTGTATATTGCTGTTAACAATACTTGTTTTTATGATTAACAGACCATACCCCGCATTTTGCTTATTAATAACTTTTATCATTATTCGTTTTATCGCTAAAATACCGCCTCCAGGATGGAAAGCTTTAAAAAATCTTTCATTGTTAGCATTTTTTATTATATTGATTCAAACTTTCTTTGGACAGGGAGATATTTACATAGTGCCCCCCCTTTTTAACGGCTTTGTATCGTTAACAGTAGAAGGTTTAATATTTGGTTTTATGATTGTGTGCCGCCTGTTCGCTCTGGTGGTTATTTTGCCTGTTTTTACCGAGACAACTTCGCCTAATCAGATTGCTGCAGGTCTGTCTTCGCTTGGGTTTAATTACAAAACAGCGTTTTTAATCACTACGGCTTTTAACCTTGTTCCTTTTTTCAAGGACGAAGCGGCTCGTATAATGGATGCTCAAAAATTGCGAGGCTTTTATGCGTTTGACAAAAAAAACATTTTTTCAGGCCTTAAGGCATATTCTGGTCTTTTGGTTCCGTTGATGTTTGACGCTATGAGAAAAGCTCAAATATCTTCTGCCGCTATGGATTCAAGAGCTTTTGGCATTTACAAAACAAGAACATGGATTAGTAAACCGCAAATGAAAAAAACTGACTTTTTACCGATTGTTTTTTGTGTTATATATATTACCTGTATGTTGTTTTTTAATTACTATTAATACAGGGACTATATTGAGTATAATTAAATTCGAGAATGTTTCTTATTCTTATTTACAAAATGATAAACCCGCCCTGCAGAATGTCACGTTATCTGTCATGGAAGGGGAATTTTTGGCTGTCATGGGGGAAAACACGGCAGGAAAGACAACTTTCTGCAAGCTGATTAACGGACTTATCCCCCATTTTACCGGAGGTTTCCTCGCAGGCGCTGTTTTGGTAGACAATCAAGATGTTGCCGGCATGTCTGTTCCTGAATTGGCGTGTACGGTTGGAATGGTTCTTGACGATCCTGACGCCCAGCTCTTTACGTCATCTGTGCGCCATGAAGCTGCGTTTGGCCCTGAAAACCTTTGCCTGCCTGTCTGCGAAATAAAACAGCGTACTAAACACGCCCTGTTTTCTGTCGGGCTTGACGGCTTCGAAGACAGATTGCCTTCGACTCTTTCTGGCGGAGAGAAACAACGCCTGTCGATTGCTGCTGCGCTTGCGATGAAAAGTAAAATCCTCGTTCTCGATGAGCCTTTGCGCCGCCTCGATCCTCAAGGCGCGCTGGAAGTAATGGCAGTGTTAAAAGACTTACAAATTAAACACAAACTGACTATTGTTATGGCGGAACACTCAAGCGCCATGATGGCTAAATTCGCAGACAGAGTGTGTGTTCTAAAAAATGGCCGTATTACGGCTTTAGATAATGCTAAAACAATATTTGTTAGTCGCTCTTTGCCGGAAGAAAACGGTATTCAGCCGCTTAACGATGAGGGCAATTCTGCTTTTTTTTCATACGGAGAAAAAAATGAGCAAGCCGGCAGTAAAAGTTTTTCTGTTTCCTCTGTGCCCTCTGTGTTGGATATTGTCAATTTTTCTTTTAGCTATCAAAATAATGTAAATATCGAAAATATCAATCTGAAAATTGCCGAAAACGATTTTGCGGCGATTATGGGGCGCAATGGGTGCGGAAAAACGACGCTGTTTAAAAACATAACAGGTCTTTTACGCCCGTTAGCAGGGGATATTTTTATTCGAGGGAAAAACACAAAGGAACTTTCGATAAGTGATATTTCAAAAGAGATAGGTTACGTTATGCAAAACCCCGATTCTCAGTTGTTTACAAATTCTGTTTACAAAGAAGTTTCTTTTGCTTTGAAAAATATGCGCCTTTCCAAACGGGAGATAAAACAACGTGTGGAAGATGCTTTAGAAACAGTTGGTCTTTATAAACGTGAAACATTTTTAGATACACTTCCACGGCAAAATCACGGTGATGACGAAATCTCCATCATGGATGTTTTCCCGCACGCTTTAAACAAAGCGGATCGTACAAAACTTGTTATAGCCTGCGTACTTGCGATGGGTACAAAGATTATTCTGTTTGATGAAGTTGACGCAGGAGATTATCAGGATAATCTGAATATCATGAATGCCGCAAAAGCTCTTCATAAAAAAGGTTATACAATAATATTTGTTACGCATAACGAATATCTGGCAAATAACTTTGCGTCAAGGATAATTAAAATGGACAGAAATGGAATTATAGGCGATGCATACTTGTAAAACCAAACCGTAAAGCGTTATGCTAAAATATGAAATACTTTGAAAGAGACAGTAAAAAGGTTACAAGACATACTGCTGTAATTGCTGTATGGGCGGCGGTAGTGGCGGCAGGGCATTTGCTGCCGACTTTTCCAATATGGGGAACCGGCGGTACATTTTCAGTATCATCAATTTTGAATCCTCTGTCCGGGATATTCTTTGGCCCGTTAGCCGGTGCGCTCAGTTCTGCGATTGGCGGTTTTATCGGAAGTATGATAGCTCCCCATACTGCGTGGATGGGGCCGGCAACATTTATTGTAGGAACTACTACCGCTTTTGTTACGGGCTGTATTTCGTGGGGAAATTGGCCGCCTGTCGCTATAAATAAAAATGGCAGTTTTACTTTTAACGGCGGGATAATCGTATACATAATTGGTACTATTTTATGGTTTACTCAGGAAATTGGCAGAAACGTTTTTTTCTTTCCTGTCGTATTTTACGGGTTGGGTTTAATTGTTATGATTTTAGGGCTGATTTTTGCGAAAAAGTTTTTTGCGTCATCTAAACAGCGTTTAAAGCGAACAGTGCAAACAGGGTTTGCAATTTGGTTATGCGCATTTGCAGGGCTTGTTGGCGGCGCATCCATCGGGAACTTTTTTGGTTTAGTGCTTTTTCGGTTGCCGGTAGAGTTATGGTCTGTTCTTATGATTACAGCCCCGATTGAACGGGCGCTTTTTGCGTTAGGCGCTGTGTTTGTTGGAACGCCGCTTATGACCGGGCTTAGGCAGATTGGGATACCGATAGGGCCGCAGGCTGAATGATGTTCAAAACATCGCAGACACCACTCAAAAAACGGTATCTGATACGTTTGCGTTACCATGCCAATTTTACATTGCCTGAACAACCATCATATGGTACAATTAAAATATAAGATTTAGACTTTTGGAGAATTTTATGATAGCAAATCAAGAATATATCATTGAAAATATTGATTTTTCTATGAAAATGGAAGATATGCCTCTAACAGAAGAGGATAAAATCAGGTTGAGAGTTTGTCTCAATGGAAACAGAGATGTTAATGAAGTTTTGCAGGAAACGATAAAAAAGCATACCTTTATAAAAATATAACTTTATGGGAGAACATGATTACAGTTATAGCGGTTCAGAGACCTACTGCTATGCCGGAACTGACATTTTAAGAAACAAACTTGGAATCAAGGACGAAGTGGCATTAACAATAGCAGAAAGAGAAATAACAAGTTTAAAATTGTTAATGCTTTATAAAGGACCAATTGTAGAAATATTTAATTTTGAGTCTTTATGCAGAATACATAAAACAATATTCGAAGACATATATGAATGGGCTGGGCAAATTCGGCATGGAGATTTTTTCTCAAAAGGAAATTCAATTTTCTGTCGCGGGCAATATATCATTGAAAATGCAAACGCAATAATGGAAAGCCTTCAAAAAGAAAATTTTCTGAAAAAGATGAACAAATTAGGGTTCACAGAAAGACTTGCTTATTATATGGGTGAAATAAATGCGTTACATCCGTTTCGAGAAGGAAATGGAAGGACTCTGCGGGAATTTTTCAGACAATTGTCTTTGAACGCAAATTATATTTTGGATTTTAGTAAGACGGCGAATGGTGAATTATTAATAGCAGATATTGCCGCATTTAACGGCGAATATGAAAGTTTAATAAAAATACTAAAAGAGGCTATAAGCGAAAGATAGGCAACCTCAACAAACGGTATATGCTCCGCCGCCGAAGCTTGTACGAGATTTTGACAAGTGGTGAGTTTGTGCAATTATGTGCAATTATGGGGTTGTCACTTTGACATAAAATATGGTATACTCCAATCACGAGGCAAGAGACGGCTGTATGTTGCATTTTAAGCTATGTCAGCTTGTTGAATTCAAATTCTTTCTCTATGTTCGTTTCCATTTTAAAAAGTTTTACCCAATTTCAAAGCTAAATTAAGGAGACAAAGCATGGATGTTTCTTCACAGATGGATTTTTCCCTGCGGCTTCAGCTGGAAGCAAAGAAAGATAAAATCAAGATGATAGTGGGTGCGGGCGTTATGGTGTTCGCACTGTTGGCGGTTATGATTTTTGTTTACGTTGCGGTGCAAAATCGGATGCTGGCGCTTATCATTACGGGCGTTTTCGTGGTTGCGATGTTTGCAGGTGCGATATTTCTTGTTATGCGCATGCTGATAAAGATGGAGCACGACAGTTTCGGCCAGGGGGCGCATCTTGTCATGGAAAGCCTTTCGGTGAATTCCGTCATGCTCACCAAAGATCTGAAGATCGAGTACTGCAATGCGGCAGCCCCCGAATTGTACGGCTTCAAGAGCAGAAGGGAATACCGCGATGGGTTCTTTTCAATTATCCCCGAATTCCAGCCTGACGGAAGCCGTTCGTTAGACGAAATAGCCAAGTTTATCCAGACGGCTATGTCCGATGGAAAAGTAACTTTCGAGTGGTGGAATAAAATGCCAACCACCGGCGAATTGATTCCGCTCGAAATTACCCTTGTCAAAACGGTCTTCGAGGGCGAGGCGCATTTCCTGGAGTTTGCCACGGACATGCGGGCAATCTTAAATGCTAAGAAAAACGAAGAAGCTTTCAAAAAGAGGCAGCAGGCGATACTGGACGCAGCGCCCATGTTATGCTCGGTCTGCGACGAGCAAGGCAATATCGTGGATGTAAACAAGGAAGCGGAGAAAATGTTCGGAATATCGGACAAGCAGGAGTTCGTCAAAAGATACTACGACTTTATCCCGAGCCGCCAGCCGGACGGCTCTGACTCGCGCCAGAGAAATGCCGAGACCATAATACAGACCATCAGGGACGGGGACATGCGTTTCGAATGGATGTACCAGACCGCTGACGGCCACCCTGTCCCGGTAGAGGAAGTTACGCACCGCATAGACATTGACGGCAAGCCATTCGTTCTGACTTACGCCCGTGACCTGCGGGGCTACTACAAGGAAAGAGAAAAGGAAAGGCATATCCAGGAAAGGATACAAACCATGATGGATCAGTTGAACACCCACGTAACGGATCAGTCCAGCGCCATCACCGAGTCTTCAGCCAGCATTGAGGAGATGATAGCCAACATCAACTCCGTCACCAACATCGTGTCCAGGAATTCGGAAAACGTGAAGGGGCTTGAGGAGGCTTCGCAAGTGGGACACGCCGGTCTTAACGGGGTCGTTGCCGACATTCGGGAAATCTCACAGGAGTCCGAATCCCTGCTCGAGATCAACTCGGTGATGCAGAGCATTGCGAGCCAGACCAACCTGCTTTCCATGAACGCCGCTATCGAGGCGGCGCACGCTGGTGAATCGGGGCGCGGTTTCGCCGTTGTTGCGGACGAGATACGCAAGCTCGCTGAAAACTCCAGCAAGCAGTCCAAGACCATTGGCAGCGTGCTTAAAAAGATCAAGGGCTCTATCGACAAGATAACCAAATCGATGGACAACGTTCTCGGTAAATTCGACGCAATAGAAGACGGGGTAAAAGTCGTGTCAAAGCAGGAAGAGGTTATCCTGGACGCCATGCGGGAGCAGGGTCAGGGCAGTGAGCAGATAATGATCGCAATAGGTCAGGTGAACGAGGTCACCCACCGTGTAAAGGCGGACGCCCAGCGTATGGCCGAAAGCAACAAAGAGGCCATGCAAAAGACCAGTATGGAATCCAAAGACCAGGTCGATATGGATATGCTTACGGGTGTCCGTAACAGGAATTATTTTACCCAGACCGGGGAACGGGAGTTGCGCATCTGTGCCGACGGCGGCAGGGACTTCACCATCGTGCTGTTCGGCATCGACCACTTCAAACATATCAACGAAACGTACGGTTCCACCGTGGGGGACGACGTGTTGAAAACACTCGTCGCACGCACCAGACACAACCTTAAAGTAGGAACCTTCGTTGCCCGATACGACGGGGACGAATTTGCGGTTATGCTTCCCAACGTCAACCTCAGAACTGCTGTGAAAATGGCTACCCAACTGCATGAGAGAATAGGAGACAATCCTTTTATGATAAACGGCCAGGTTATCAAAGTCACCGTTTCGATGGGCGTTGTTACCAACTCCGACAATTCCGACAGGTTTTCGGAGCTTATGCGGAAAGCGGAAGAATCGCTTGCCAAGGCCAAAGAAACCGGCAGGAACAGGGTTGTTTCCTGACACCCGATGTGCACCCCGTAATTGTTGGCGGCGGAAAGTTGCAAAATGCGCAATTACGGGGTTGTTGCTTTAACATAAACTGTGGTACAATTCAATCATGAGGCACGAAACATCAGCGGCAAACATTTATAGCGATATTAGCTGGTTGTGTCAAGCCCTGAAATAGGTTGACACTTTTATGCGGCAACCCTATGCATTTTTTCTGGTGTTTCATATCCAAGGGACTTATGCGGACGGCGGGTATTATATAA
>Ga0123355_10014584_pt1 | contig 12299 bp, 10 predicted proteins | sample TergutEmb28metaG_3_FD_89872 | JGI IMG/M metagenome (GOLD analysis project Ga0123355, IMG submission 89872) | Embiratermes neotenicus P1 segment gut microbial communities from Petit-Saut dam, French Guiana - Emb289 P1 | ecosystem: Host-associated > Arthropoda: Insects > Digestive system > Gut ...
AGTGTTTGGATCTTGCAATAGCAAATTCCGGAACTGCTCATCAGTCACAATGAGCCTTTGAACTTCCAGATAAATTTCGTTGATTTTTTCTTGGTCTATTGTCGTCTTTTCACCTCCTCAAATACTGAATCTCAAGATACAGTTTTTTATCTGCAAGAAACTAAATGTGCTTTAGTTTCTTTTGCATTCACCATTGCACTTTACGCCAAGTGCTCAAACTGTTGATTGCTGTCTTTGTTTTTTAGTTTGCTCATAATGAATTTCTAAAAGCTCCTTGGCATGACTTTTAAAGTGCGAACAATAATCTCTTTTGCCGCCATCGCGCTTGTTTAAAATTCGATATTTTGGGCAACCTCCATTACAAATGGGAAAACAAAAGCATTTCTTGCATTTATCGTTTTCCACATACGATGCTTCTACTATGCCTTGGGCGATCAAAGATGTATTCCAATTAGTAAAACTATCTATATACCCAACAATTTCATCCTTTTCACCTAGATCATCCCAACATTTGTAAAGTTCCCCTTCGGGACCAATAAGGTACGCATTTTTTGTATTGACGCCACAGCCTCCAATGTTTATACGAGGAAAGATGGGAAGAGCATTAATGCCAAACTCCGAGGCTAGTTTGGACAAAAATTCGCCCTTTTTTCTTGAGTCAAAATAACAGCTGTTGCCGTCAGGGTTTCGATGATCATCTACGAAGCCCGGAGAAATAAATATCTGTTTATTGATTTTGCTGGGATACCTGTCTTCGAAAAAGCGATACACTTTGACAAATTCCTCTTCGTTAGTGCTGTCAATATTGACGCGGCAATTGAGTTCGCCTTCCCAGCCAGATTGAAAGAGATTATCTATATTGCTGATAATTACATCATACGTTGCTCCTCCTCCAATTAAGTGTCTGCGGCTGTCATGCTTTTCTTTAGAGCCATCAATTGTGATTTGAATATCTTTTATTTTTAAATTATCCAGAGCTGCAATTACTTCCGAGGTAAGAAAATATCCATTCGTAGTCAAGGAGGCACTGTACTTCTTCCCAATGATTTCGATTTTTTCGGTGAGGCTCTTAATGCGCCCAAATTCCAACAGAGGCTCCCCGCCATACCAACTGATGCTTATTTCATTAACCAAGTTATGTTTTTTGATGAAATTAACTATTTTTTCTTCTGTATCATCATCAATGCATGATGCAATTCGATCTTGCTGATAACAATAGTGACAACCGAAATTACATTCTCTGGTAAGAGCAATAGTCAATTTCAGATGACTGTTTGAAAAATGAGCAATGAGATATTTCATTTTTATAATATTAAACAATTCATCATCTTTTCCGTCTTCCACCAAAAATCCACCAAGCCTTAATTTTAGAATCATATCGAAATTGCTTGAAAAATCTCCATTTGGGCTTTCCGCCACTTGCCTGACAAATTCTGCGGCTCTATCATCCATTTGAACAAATGAATTAGAACCGGAATTATACAAAAGCCAACCATTATTTTTTGATTCAAATAACATATTGTATCTTGACCATTGCATATACTATATCCTCTCCCTACTGCCCTTCTCCGGGGCTTAAATTCAAAGTTAATGTTAAATTGTGACTCAAGAATTCCTTTTGTAGCGCAAGCTTGCATATTGCATTCAAAAACTTATTCATTTTTATATTACTTTGGACAACTTCAAAATGAAAATATTCATATAAATCTGGCATGGCTTCCATGATGCCCAATATATGTGCAACAAAAATCACCGCGTGAACACCAAGTCGTTTTTTTTCATACATATAGTAACTTTCCAGAAGAACCCTTTTATCCGAAAGCAAATAGCATATAGCCCAACCGACCGGATTTTTTGATTCATTATCAATGAGTACAATTGAAGTATTTTGATCCGGCGCGCGCCCTTCGTTAACTAATCCATCTTGTGTAAATGGTGACAAGTAACGAGCATCGCTCATTTTTGCATCGCTTTCCTTCTCGCGAATAAAGCTTTTTATACTATCAGAACATTCATGCCATTTGATAAGGCTATAACCCAAATCCTCAATGTTCCTACTTGTTAACCATCTGAATTTTTTTATCTTTCCGAAATCAGCTACATTCATCACATATTGCGTATAAACAGTTTCTTTTTTTATTTCACAAAGAGAAGACTGGCTCAAAAGCTTATGCCGCACATCACTCTCTCCTTGTTTCAAGGCGTAAAACCAGTTTGCTTCGCTGACTCCTCCTTGAGACACAGCAGCTTTAAGCAAGGCTTCCAACAATCCGAGAACATTTTCTTGGTTGCGATAGCTCTTTTCAATGTAAAGATAATGAATAAACAGAACTTTAGTTTTATGCTCCACAATGCCATACGCCATACCAATAGGGACATCACTACATTTCATTCCGACAAATATTACCTGACTCTTATCTTCGTCAAATAAAAACGGCATAGTTATATGATTGGGAAACACCTGTTTTATCAAATTCTCAATATCACTTTTCTCAACAATCGATTCCGTTGTAATCATACATTCACCTGCCCGAATTATAAGCTTATCTGTCCAATCGTTGCCTTTCGACCAATTCGGCGAATTTCCCGTTAAGCTCCATGAGCTCTTCATAAGTGCCGTCCTCAACTATCTTACCTTTTTCGAGCATGATGATTCTATCACATTGACGGATAGTAGACAGCCTGTGAGCTATAACTATTCGAGTGCATCTCAAGTTATCAAGAGATTCAGAAACATGTTTCTGGGTTATGCTGTCCAAAGCGGATGTAGCTTCGTCTAAGAACACTAATCTTGGCTTTGGCGCAAGCGCGCGTGCAATCAATAAGCGTTGCTTTTGACCACCGGAGATGCCTCCCGCCACAGAAGTAAACATACCCATTGGCATTTCACGAATATCATCAGCTATTCCCGCCATTTCAGCGGCTTGCCATGCTTCATCCATGGTAAGCCACGGAGCAGATACGATAATATTTTCGTAAATTGAGCCAGTCATTAATCTCCCGTTTTGAACAACGCAACCAATAGATTTGCGTAAAGATTTTAAGTCTATCATTGTTAAATCATGACCATCGTAATAAATCGCACCTCTTTGCGGTTTTTCAAAGCCAAGCAATATTCGCAATAAGGTGGATTTTCCGCACCCTGATGCTCCGACAACAGCAATATACTGACCACGGTTGATTTTAAGAGATAAGTCATCAAGCACATTCGGCATATCATCATTATAACGGAATGATATGTTGTTAATGTCAATAGAGCCTGATAATTTTCCTAAAACTTTCTTGCCTGCAGATGTTTCGGGTTCAGCAGACATAATTGGTCTTGCCAAATCTAAAATAGGTTTGACGGAGGCAAAAGTAACAGATGCGCTTGCCAGTGAAATAACCGCGCCTGAAAGCATGGCAAATGATGCACTGAAAGCCATATATTCAGCAACAGAAATTTCGACGGAAACAGCCATTGCAAATATGACAATGCTACCAATCGCAGATATGGCTGCCACAACAGCAGGAGCTACCTTGATGAAAACGGGCGGGGCGAAACTAAGTGCAGCATTTTCCGAATATTTACTTGCCCATTTGGAAAATGCGCGACGCTCACTCCCTGAAAGTTTAATCTTTTGCACCCCGGAGATTAAAGAATAAACAAGTCCGTCAAGTTTAGCGGCTCCTGACATTTGTTTTCCGGATATTTTTACCGAAAGCAAAGTATTAACTATTGTTATCGCAATATTTACGAGAATAATAACAAGCGCAGGCATAGCCAAAGCCGGAGCCATCATAGCAATTTGACCCATATATATAAATGAAAACAACCCTGCAAGCCCTGTCACAAAAACCGTTTCTACCATAATTTCCGACAAAGATGCAATACTCATCGCACGCCGGGCGATTTCTCCCGAATTATAATCCTTAAAAAAGGTGGGCGAAAGCGAAAGCAATCTGCTCATGGTTGCCGATTGAACCGCCATATCTGTTTTAGTAAAAATTCTTGCCTGAACTATGTTTCGCGTTACCTTTATCAACATTGTTGCCACGGTTGCTCCGACCAACAGAATTGAAATTGATGCTAAACCCGTAGTATTTCCAAGAGGTATTACATGGGCAAAAATTTCTTGACTCGCATAAGGAATTAAAAGCCCGAGAAGGGTGGCGGCTAAAACAGCCAGTATCATAATCAAATAATCTGAAACAGCCAAAGAGCGCGCCATATATAATAACAGATCGATAATACTGATTTTTCGCGACGGCAAAGGGTTATAAAAACAAAAGGCGTCCATTCCAATTTTTTGGGCATTGTTATTATTCACCTTGATACGCTTCTTAAGATTATGGTCAAAGTATGTGTAGCCGGAGGTCTTTCCGGGCAACAAGCTGATTATCTGACCATCCTTGGTTTGACCAAGCAAAGGTCCTATGCCGTCTTTATACCAATTGCCTGTAAGCTCTATTTTCCGACGCATTATCCCTGATGGGCGCAAAAGGAATTCCAGTTGGTCATCAACAGATTCAATATGATTCGGCAATTCTGTGGGCATAACATGATAAAACTTTAATATTTCTTCAATGGCATTCTTCGCAGACTCTTTATCTGAGAGAAATGTTTCTGCCTCCCGCTTGTGACCCATAACTACGGAAGCCAGCTGAACAAAGCTTAATTCGAAAGCATCTTGATCTTTTTTAATCCTATCCGCAATTTGGTCGCTGTACAAACTCATATAATTCCGTTGCCAAAATCTTATAAAAGGTTATAAAATTCTGTTTGCTTCCTGCTTCACATCGCCCAATTTCGGCAAGCCTACTGTTGTTTGTATGGCAATCCACAGGCATGAATTCGGACACAACGATTTCCTATATAATCCATTATTCCTTAATAATTTCAGATTGATGGATTTTAATATGGAACTCTTTATACCTTGAATATTTTATGCGTCAAAGGCTTAAACTTGGTTTATTAATGCGCCTCTTTTCGCTTCGCAAAAGGAGGGTAAATAAGGACGCAGCTGTATATATTCAGTTTTCAAGGTTCGCTGTATCAATTATAACGCTTATTTTGTAAGATTCCAACAACAGCTTTTCACCTCGCATATTTTGGATTTTTATAACTTTTCACGGATTTTTATAAGTTATTGAAAGCTGTTGCTAGCCTCTCTATTGTTACAAATTTGTGCTTATACTGTCGTTACGAGCTTTGTATAAAATCCTTTGTTTTCAATAAGTTCATCATGTGTTCCGCGTTCTACAACAATACCTTTGTCCATAACAATAATTTCATCGCAACTTCTGATGGTAGAGAGCCTATGCGCAATAATCACACAGGTAATACCTCTATCACGTATGGAATTAGACACATCAAACTCAGTTTTTGCATCCAGAGCGCTCGTTGCTTCATCCATGATTAGAATCGCAGGATCGCCCGCCAATGCTCTGGCGATTTCTAGACGTTGCCGTTGACCTCCGGAAAAGTTTTTGCCGTCCTCAGCCAACATATGTTTATAGCCGCCGGAACGCTTGAGAATATCTTGATGTATTCCCGCGTCCCTGCAGGCAAGTATCGCTTCAAAATCCTCAATTGATGTGTCCCAAAGCTTAACATTATCAGATATGGTATCCTCAAAAATAGTGATATCTTGATCTACAACGGCAACCGAGCTTGTAAATGCATGTCGGTTTATATCGGATATCGGTATACCATCAAACAAAATTTCACCTTCCCAAGGTTTGTGCAATCCTGAGATGAGCTTTGCCAAGGTAGATTTTCCGCAACCACTCGAGCCTACAATTGCAACGGACGAGCCCGCTTTTAAGGTCATGTTGAAATTCTTAATCAAGGGTTGAATCAACTTATTATAGCCAAAAGAAACATCTCTCAATTCGATATCACCAATGAGCTTGTCAATCTTAACTGCATCTTCGGGAACTTCTGTTTTTTTGACATCTGGTTCGTATTTGAAAACATCTTCAACGCGCTCCATAGTAACCCGCATTTCTTGCAAAGACTGTGATGCCTCCATAAACGATTCTGCTGGCGCAGTAAATGCCAATAAGAAACCTTGAAAAGCCAAAAGCATACCTGCAGTAAATTCACCTGACATGGTGAGATATGCGCCGACAACAAGCACAGCCATACGCGAAATTGATAAAATAAACTCTGGTATCGAACCCAAATAAGCATTTGTTTTCACAAACTCGACCCGGGATCTGTTAACAGCTGCCCTTATACCAGCCCATTGCTCGAAAAATCCATTCTCCGCACCGGCTGACTTTATTGTTTCAATCATTTGAATCCCGCCCATAGTCATGCCCATGAGTTTGCCTTCGTCACGCATTTGTGTACGAGCAATTTTTATGCGACGCTTTGATATAAACTGTGTCAACACGATATTAATTACAATTGACGAAAGACCAATGATTGTTAAAACAACACTATAACGCATCATTATGATAAAATAAAGTATGGTTAATAAGAAATTTAAAACCAACGGTGCCAATTTTGATATAAGGGATTCGGCAATGGTTTCATTATATTTCAATCTTCCGGATATATCTCCTGCCATACGCTGAGAAAAGAAACTCATCGGCAAGCGCAAAACATGCCATAAAAATACAGAATTTGCGACTATAGACAATTTACCCCGTATTTTTAATAAATAAAATCCGTTTATCAAAGATACGATGAAAGAAACTGTAGCCAAACCAATCATCGCAATTATAAGAGGGGCAAACCAATCAGGATTATTCCCCGTCAAAACCCTGTCCAGAAAAACTCTGGACATCACAGGATTCATTATCCCAATGATAGACATCAAAAACATTGTAAAAATAACAAACATTATAGGTGTCGCAGTTCCCTTCAACCTTGCACGCGCAAACTTCAGCACACTTTGAGGTCGTCCTTCCGGCTTGAAATTTTCGCCGGGTTCAAAAGTGAGATAGACTCCTGTAAAAGATTTGTCAAATATATCTAATGAAACCTTCACTTCACCCATCGCAGGATCATTAATAAAAGCAAATTTATCTGAAATACCAGTAAGTACTACGAAGTGACTGAAATTCCAATGTATAATACAGGGCATAGAAACTTCCCTTATCTTCGAGATTCCGCCCCTGAAACCTTTTGCAACAAAACCATAATTCCTTGCTGCCATAACTATATATTTGGCACTGGAACCATCACGGCTCACAGCGCAATCCTCGCGTACTTTCTCTAAGGGAATCCACTTTTTATGATACGCCGAAATCATAGCAAGGCAAGCAGCACCACATTCCAACATTTCCATCTGCATGATAATCGGAACCTTAACTCGCTTTTTGCTTGCTTTAGTTCCGGACTCACCTTTTTTTTCAGACATTCTCATCAACCGCCAATCAAAAACTCAATAAACCTGATGCCCTCAGGCAATTCATAGGTAATGCTCCAGATTATCGCGGAAACAAGCATAACAGCAATTGCCCCCAAAATAATCCATATGCTTGGATTAGATACTTTTATATAATCATTTAGCTTCTCGGGAGATGACATTCCCTCCAGAGCTGATTTGCGGAAAATATTTTTTTGTTCCGACATATATCTCCATCACCCCTGCAAATTATTGATATCAACATACTTTTCTATTGTAAGGACATTCTGTCCGTTTTCATAATGGTAAACTTGTTTATCAGTAAGTTTTTTAGATAAAATTATCCCTAATCCACCTATTTCTCGCTCAGAGATATGCATTTTTAAATCAGGGTCCTGGTGCTCAAGAGGGTTATAAGGCTTGCCTGCATCGCGAAATTCCATTACGACTTTTTGCTCCTCGGGATATAAGCAAATTTTAAGAATAAATTCGCCTGGAGCACCATCATATGCGTATTTAAAGATATTATAAGCAAGCTCTTCCCCCACAAGTGTAAGTTGAAGCGAAGTGCGTGAATCGCCTATATCTCCAATACATAACTCCACAAAAGACATAACCTTGTCCATATTATTTGTCTTCGTAAGAACTTCCATTGCATACTTACTCATTTCCATTTTAAATTCCTGCATTATAATATTTCCTCCGACCGGGTTCTGTTATGAAGATTTTCTGAACTCAAGAAAATCGGCGAGTCCGCACATATCCAACACCTCTGCCACTTCCTCGCACACATCTTCCATGATTACGGTCATATCAGGCGCGATTTTTTGTTGGGCAAAAATAATGGCGCGTATACCCGAACTCGAAATATAAGAAAGATTCTTACACTCAAATACTATTGTCGAGATATCTTTACCCTTCAAGCCTGTAAGTATATCCATAAGCTTGGGAGCCCGAGCAAAATCCAATTTTCCATCAACAGTTACGCGAGTTTCTGTTCCCTCTCTAACTAAAAATTCCATAAAGCAGTGCCACCCTTTCGCTTTTATTCCGCGTTTGAATTATTTAAATGCCAGTATAAGCATGGTAATGTCATCAAACTGGGGTTCTTCGCATGCAAACATATCAACATCCGACCTTATGCCAGCAACGATGTTGTCCAATTTTTGATCCGCGATGCTGTTAACCGTATTTTTCAAGCGTTCTTTTCCATAGAGAGTACCAAACTTATTATTTGCGTCTGTTACCCCATCTGTATACAGGTACAACACATCTCCGGTACACATTTGAAGCTCAGACTGCTTGTACTTTATGCCATCCATTCCAGCTAACATCATGTTTTTGTTTGTCGCCAAGTATTCAAATAAGCCATCTGCCCTCTTGACAAGCGGGGGTTCATGCCCGGCATTTACATATATCATTTTTCCTGTATTAATTTCCAAAACACCCATCCAAGCCGTAACGAACATCGCATTCTCGTTACCGTCGCAAAGTAAACTGTTTACCTTTGTAAATACGTCTTTCGGCTCATTGTTGCTTCGAGCCAAATTACCGATTAATGTTTTTGCAATGACCATAAACAAAGCAGCAGGAATACCTTTTCCGGAAACATCAGCAATAACTATGCCAAGATGATTATCATCAATCATAAAGAAGTCATAGAAATCTCCGCCCACTTCTTTTGCTGGTTGCATAGTCGCATATATTTCAAACTCATCTCTCCCAGGAAAAGCAGGAAAGATATTGGGAAGCATGTCCGATTGAATTTGTTTTGCTATGTTTAATTCTGTAGATATACGCTCATTTTCAGCCGTAACTGACGTTAAATTATATATATAAGTATCCAGATCCACGATCATCGTCCTAAAGGCTTCAGCCAAGATGCCGGCTTCACTTTTGTTCCCGGTAAGCCTTTGGCATTTCTCAATCATAATCTTGCTGTCTTCTTTTTCTTTATTTATAAGATCTCTTGCTATTTGCGTGATGGATTCTACCGGGTCAGTTATTTTTATCTCGCAGTACCGCAAAAAAATAACCGCAACAACATAAAAACTAAATAGATTTATCGCGATATACATATATATACGCATCCACATTGTGACAGGATCTGATATAGAATATGTAAGTTCCGCAACGACAAAAATACCAATCAATATACCTGATATTACTCCAACTATTAAAAATATCAACACCAACCGCTCGTTCATTGAAAAAATAATCTTGCTTGCCCGGTTTTTTTTAAGCGACATGAATATAATGATTGGTGTTCCAAGTACGACACAAAACACAAAATTATTCAAAAGTAACATTAATGTAGAATTCGACACAAACAAACCAATGCCCATACTCTGCATCATTGAACCAACAAAAGCAGCAATTATCACTGCATTTATCAAAACAATCACAACATAGCGAGCTACATTCTCTGCCCTATTGAGCCTTATTGGCTTTAAGCTTCTCCCCATCAACTCATCAAAAGCATTCCACATAAAATAAGGCAGAATACCATACGCCAACTTAGCAACAAACCCAAGCAAAATCATGAGTAAGGCATATCCAGATATCGCATCTGCAATTAAATTGCCTGCCACGGAGCCTAAAACTCCATACGGACCCAGCATCAAACCAAAAACAGGCGGCAATGCGCCGGGACGGATTCCAGCCACGGTCATCACATTGAAAAACTCCCGAAATACCATGGTTTCAGCAAAAGAAATAACCATTGTAAGCAACATGATGTGTATTTTTTTTGGTTTTTCAAGGGAAGCGCTTAATTTCACTTTTTCTCCTGACATACGCGACCCCTTATCTGCTCTTGGGTGACCTGACTCCCCACCATTATGTTCTAAGCAATACCCTCAACAATGCCTTTGTCAAGTAAGTCAAAATATAAAGCTATAATGTCAGCAACAGCCTTCTCTGTGTCAATATTGTAAGCATCCAGTCTCCCCAGAATTTCATTGGATAAACTTACCTTTCTATCCCTTTTGACAGCTGTGCAACGCTTAATAGCAATCATAATTTCAGACTTACCAAGATCTTTCACCGTTGATTTGCTTGCTGCCCTAAGTTCTCCAGCAATTTTACCGGATATCTTGACACCTTCATCAATCAAGCCAGACAACACGCTCAATTCATTTTCTTTAAGCCAAGAAAGTTCAACAGCAACGGTAAATTTAACGGTTCCGTCATCAAGTTTATCAAGTATCCCTCTTGGCAATTTCGCAATTCTGACATAACGCATCACGGTATCTTTCGAAAGCGCATGACGCTCAGCTACCTTATCGCGGCTTTTCAACTTGTGCGCAACTTGCGCACAAGTCTCATTCTCCAAATATTCAAACAGATCATGTCGCTTACCTTGACCTGATATTTTCTTCAACGATTCCAAATGGCTTTTCAGAGCAATGGCTCTTTCGGAATGCTTCAAATCAGCAAATGAACGCTGAACCAAATTTGATTCTGTAACATACAATGATGCCAATTCATCGCTCAAATCTGTATAGATAACAGCAGAAATATATTCCAAACCTAATTTCCTTGAAGCTGCAACTCTGTTGTGTCCGCTTAATATCTCATATTTACCGTCATCCAGGGTGCGAACAACGATTGGCACGATAACATCATTTTGCCTGATGCTCTCAACCATCGCTTCCATCCGCTCTCCTTCATACAAAGCAAAAGGGTGATTTCTGAAGGAAACCAAAACATCTAATTTCAGCCTGACATAACTTACATTTGGTTTCGGTGAATCTTTGGTTATTTCACCGGGCAACGTAATCGCGTCCACTCAGCCACCCCCATAAACTAACTTCCTTTAATTGTAAAACATCACATTTATTATGATAAAAGACAAGATTAACAAATACAATGTTCCGATATAATAAGCATTATATCACACATATGGTCATTTTGCAACAAAAAATTTGTTAATTTTGCAATAATACAAGCGGCAATTTAAGGAAACTTAAATAAAATAAACAAATCTGGTCAATGGCTCACAGAGTTTGACCCGCACCGTGAACGAAAAGAAAAACAAGAACTATCCTGGCAAATCTAAGCAGATAAAACCAATACCAAACATAATTACATATTCATTCCAAACGAATCAAGCGATATTTCTAAAAATATACAAAAATGACGAATTTATTCCGTAAATTATACGTATATATGAAAATTTTCCTGTTACTTTTGTTTTTCTTATTGATTTTTTTTGCAATTTTGTGTTGACATACTCCCCACGGCTAAAGCCGGAGGATTTCGGGGTCAAACAACATCAGCCTGCAAAAGCAGGTCTTACAATGTCTAATCCAAGAGTGGATGCCCCACTCTCAATATGTTTCTTGCCGCGTTCAAATCCCTGTTATGATGCACATCACAGCGCGGGCAATCCCAAAAAATAATTATAAGCCCATCTGGCAGCACCGGCACTCTTAAAAAATAACTGCACCTGCTCATCAGTCGGTATTATCCGTATTCTTTTGGTTAGTAACATTAGTCACCTCGTCTATAAGTTGTTTTGTTTTTTTGTTGCGTTGTATAAATTTCTATAAATCGTTGTATAAATTTTGCAACTGTTTAGTTGTCCAAAATCATACCCGACCATCTTACTGGCTCTTCGCATGATTTTTGGGGTATCTTCAGCTTCCTGTTGTTGGCAAACAGCGTAGATATAGATATCTCCCAAACTATCGCGTTTTATGGTTAAAGTTTTTATTTTGCCTTCGATATCGCGCGACTTGAAATATTTGTATATTTTATTGCCGATTTTAATTTTATTGACTTCAAGAAATTTATACCCTGCTTGCTTTAGGGTAAATGATTTATATTTTCCGGTTTTCTTGAAGGAAGGCGGAGAGGTATGTATTTTGCGCTTCATGTTACGGAAAAACACAGCATATGCGCGGTCAATGCGTTCTGCGATGTCTTGTATGGCTTGCGAGCCAAGGTTGTTCCAAT
>Ga0123355_10014585_pt1 | contig 12298 bp, 8 predicted proteins | sample TergutEmb28metaG_3_FD_89872 | JGI IMG/M metagenome (GOLD analysis project Ga0123355, IMG submission 89872) | Embiratermes neotenicus P1 segment gut microbial communities from Petit-Saut dam, French Guiana - Emb289 P1 | ecosystem: Host-associated > Arthropoda: Insects > Digestive system > Gut ...
CGCTTGTGAGTGCGGTAATGAACCTTCGGGTTCCGTGAAATGTGGGGAGTTTCTTGACTAGCTGCAGACCAGTTAGCTTCTCAAGAAGGACTCTGCACCATGGAGTAAGTAAGTAAGTAAGTATGTCATTGGCATGGCACCTACTTTCTGCATTACTTTCCAACAAAAACTTATTTCCACAAATTTAAACACTGTATACATATGTCACATCCCACAGTATTGCAGGACTCCAAACCAAATGGTGCTTTCCACAACTGTCATATTAATGTCGCTGATGTATGGAATTACAAGTATGAAGGAGGTACGGCCGATGTTCACCATCTTCACATCATCAGTGTATAACCTTCTATGAGTCATAGAAGTTTTCACTGTGACAGCAGAGTGGGTGCAGGTGCAGCACGGTCACAACTTGCCTCTACTTTGTGTAAAGGTTAAGAAAACTTTACCTTTTCAGTGCATTTGAACAGACCTAAATTCAGAGTTGTTCTACCCCAATGACAGACACAGCTAGTTCCTCTAAAACCTATCACATAATATGGCATAACATCTGGGACAACAGTTACCTTATATACACTAGTCAATTATTCACACAGGTAGATTCTATTCATAAGGAATAAGAATGTATTTTCTAAGAGTTAATTTTATTTGCTGTCTTCATTATCACCAAAATCATACAGTTAATGAACATGCTTCACTGACATTTTTAAAAAACAGAAACAAAACATCTGAATTACAAAAAACAGTAACTGAACAAACACAACAAAACTCAAAATGGAGGGCATTTCCTGGATTTATCAAGTGATGACTGGGGCTTAATACTTCAAAACACATCACCAAATAAAGGTTAAACTGCCTTATGTATACACAGTGTGAAAATAAAAAAGTGTAGTCACAATATCATAACAATTCTGAAAACGGAAATACTGTGTATGCACAAAATAAGCAAGACAGGTACAGAACTTCAATAACAACTATCACACTGAACACAATATATCAACATACACACTATATAAAACTAGGGGAAAATAAGAATGTTAAAATTTATTTTACTGGCCTTTAAAATTATGGTCTTGTGGGATGTAATAACATGCAGTCTGGTAGACACATACCATGCAGCAGGAAAAACCTACTACCCCTTCCACACATTTCCACCATGAAGAGAGAGGTAACAGGTGCCTTTGAAACACTGACACCTATCTGCCAGACTACATTTAGTCACATTCCATAACATCATGATCTTGACATTTACCATGAGCAAATTCGAAACATCACTAATTAATCTTGTTCCCAAAAGTGGGCTGTAAAGAACAATAAAAGCAGTGACACTCATCCCGCTAACTTCACTTGCATCTCATGTAGTGGCATTTGGGTTGCATGCTTCTTGGACCTGTGGCTGTTAAACTAGCAGTTGATGGGTTGGGATTACAAAATAGTAAGTCTATGGCTAGACTGGTCTCTTTTACTCATCTCAACAGCGAATTAAAGGAGCTTGCTAAACAGTAAACACAGTATTATTGAATGACAAAATCATTAAAGTGACGAACTCAGGACAACCTTACACAGCAACTGTAGGGTGATGTAAAACCAATATTACACAGTGATCAACTTAAGAAAGTATCCGAATAGAAAAAATTGCAATTTGCATCTCACTGAACATTAAAGTGACACGTCGTTTCAGAACATGATCGAAACGTACCACCGTCTTGAATACCTGCATAAATTCTTTACCATTTTTTGCAGGACAGGAGCAATAATATCTGCTATCATAATGTCAATCACAATTTCAGGACTCACTTTGCTTCTGGGTTTAGTAAAATATGAAATTTGGATAGATGTTACATCCAGGGATCTAATAATCGCAGCTGTACAGATAAAACACATTTTAATGCATTTGGGGATGTTTGAAATCGATTATCCTCTACCGTGCTACACTATACTGAAATCGAGTATTAGACCACAGAATAAGTTATTCGTAACAGGGTGCACAAATGAGGATGAGGTATGTTATAGCATTTTTACAAGTGAAATACCCAGAATAATAGCATCCATTACTAATTATGAGTTTATAGATCCTTCTCCTATGTAAATGATAAACAAAAAATGCACATAAATATAATAACCAATATACACATATATACACATTCCAATAAATATGCTAAATATTAATACTACCAGCACTTAAATAAATCTGTAAAGCGAATTACCGAATCAAACATAAATATCTTGGCAGAAGTGTAAGTGTAAGAATTTAAAATGCTCAGTGCCACCGTTTGAAGAAACAGAAAAAGCCAGATGATTGTGCAGGCGATTCAAACACATTATCATTCCCAACTGAAGCTGTAATACATGGAATGTGAACTGGTGGTGTATCTGCCTCAATAAGCAGCGGTGTACGCTCTGTAGCAGCCTGGCTTGAATATGGGAACCGCCGTCGTCTGAAATGCTCCCTATGCCTTGAATTTGGAGGCGGAGGGAATGGTGGCTTGCCTTGCTGTTTATACCACTGAATGGCAAAACCAATTATCGCAAGTGCAATCCAAACTATACAGAGAACTGCATCTGAAATTTGGAACAATTCATTTTACTAAAACAGTAGCTCTATAATTACTTCTACGAAGTACACACACTACAATAGCCTGAAACTAGCAGCAAAGCAATACCATGACTAAGGTTCAACTGTTCCATTCTTAGTGACATGCAGCACAGCACTGTGGATATTTGAATAATATCACAAGAGAAAACTCTGCATGACATAAGCTATAAAAATGCAAGGTGGTAAAATGTGAATGGGAATAAATGGCATTGTCTGTTATTTCTTTCTGTATAAGTATTCAAGTAATCTGTTGCCTCACACCAATATTCCATTAGTTACAATACAAAAAGAATTTTCAGTCTGAATAAACAGAAATATTTTAATAACTACACCTTCTGAACTACCAGAGTGAATGATTTTATGGACATCAAACTGACTCAGGTACTGTATAAAAAATGTGAACCTTTTTAACTAACACAGCTTTAGTCTAGCTTCAAAATCTACTATCACACAAACACAAGTACATTTGTTGAGCATTTCTTCCTTACATAACTTACAACTAACTGTAATAAAATTATAATGAGTAACACACCTCTTGTTTGAAATGGAGGATCTATAACTGCCATTCTGAAATCTTTCACTGTAGCCCTCCTGATAATATTGACTATGATGTACTTTAAGTTGGATCCAATATAATGATCAATTGGAATGATAACAGCGTATGCTCCAAGCACAGCACATGCAATTATATTTGCCTTTTGTATTAGGGACAGAAATATCAATGGCACTGTCATCACAATGCAAACCAATATCATCCAGAAGTTGACATCAATTTTCAAAACATTCACATCCCCTGAAAACAAAACAACCAATTTAATTCTAAGTTATAAAGGTATGCATTAAACTGCTTTTTCAACCACAGGGTCAACTAACTCATACACATCTAAGTACAAATTTCAGAGATGCAGATACTTGCTTGTAATTCTTCTGAATGAGAATAAAACCTAGTTCACAGAAATTTAAAAACAGACAAAAGGACTACTATAATGAAACATGTCTTACACACCAAGTCAGACTGTATATTCTCACATATATACTAAGCACTGACAATAAATAACATGTTGCATACCTATCCAACCATACATTGTGACGCCTGCAATCACAAACCCTAATGTCAGTGTAGAAAGGAGAACAGAAAACACTGGTATTCCATAGCACCACCATAAGCACAGCCAAAATGTTCCAAAAAACAGCCCCAGGATCACTGACAAGACTATATTTACTGAAACAACAATTAACAACAAAAGTAGTAAATTATACATCAGCATTAAGCTTGTCTTCTGGATTCAGTCTTCTACCCTGAACACAAAGGCAGCACATTCCTACAAAACACTGTTAAATATACATCAAGCTATGTGGCATAATGTCCTACAAGACTGTACCTTAATATTCAATGTTAAACCTCACATATGCAAGTACTGTATTGCTGTTCTCAATGTCCTGCATAAAAAATGCTTTCGATCAGCATGAAAGATTTTGTTCTAACTTCACAGTCTATTAATGGACCTTACCTTGTTAAAAGCTCAGCACTTCAACTCAGCAGTTAATTTTAACACCTCACAAGTATGCACTGACAGTACACACACACACATGATTTGCTGTGTAATCTTACAGTATTTACAGCAGCCACAGCTGCTGAAGGGATGTGCAAGCACTGCAGCAGAGCATCTAGATGTATTCTACATTCCTAATTTGTTTTTAATAACATGAGTAAACTTCAATTTCTTATTTTGAGTTTTATTCGTTCCTTAAAGTTGTGGATGTAAGACTGATACTAACAAGGAAATAAATATATTCCAGGTGAAATACAGGTACATTTGCTAGGTTTATAAAACTCATGACTGTTAAGTTACTGAATATATCTGCCACAATTTGTAGAACAAATAACTGGTATGGCTGTGTTCACTTATGCTCATCTGAACACAGTTCAGTGTAATTCGTGCTGCGCCTTCCTGTGCCACTAGCATGCATTCTTATAACCTTTATTGCAAAACTCATTTCTCACCAAATTACTGGTACATAACTTAAAATTATTTTCCATGCAAATTATATAAATTAACATAAACACTTAGGGATTTCATACTGTGTGTATCACGTTGTGGGTTTCAAAATATAATGATAACATCATTTTCACAACTAATGCTGTATATGTACACTCTGTATCACACACACACATAACACAACTTATTATACAGTGCATATTTAATCTCTGTGTTAGCACAGCAGTTGTCACAGCAGCTTTATTGCACAGCTTACAGTCTGTTATTTCATCTGCAGTCCAACTTACCTTATGTCATAGAATAGTCTCTAAGTGCTGACAAGCTTCTAAGCACGCCCCACAATTGCTGAAAATATTTCTCGACACTTGATAGATCTCATCTTGAAATAATAAAACTTCTCTTCAAATACAGATTTTCATTTCTTGCATGCAATAAACATTATTCACACACACACTTATCTTTCAGTGTCCCCCACAGATATCACCACGTGGATTGAAAGCTACAAATCTTGGAAGCTACAATCCACGAGTTACCAACCGTTCACCAAATACCTCTTCTAGGGCAGCTGCTGAAAATTTTGCTGTGAGCCACAGTACTGAATTGTATGAAGTAAGCAAACATTTTTCACTCCTCAGCTAATTCTATGAAAAACAAGGGCCCAACGATTTTGCATGCATCCAGAGCACACGCGTATTTTTATTTTGTTCAGCAATGAACCAGACATTTGAAATTTATCCAATGTTACACACACACACTAGCACTACTAACATGGGGTATGTCTGACAAAACTTGAGGCAACATGTCTTCCATGACAACATGCAATTTGCAATAGAGTTGCAAGGAACACTTTTTGTTCAATAAAAAACATTTACCTCAAGCAACAACCTCTCTCAATTGATACAAGACACAGATGGTCAAATCTTGTGGCATGGCATAAAAGTAGGAAGGGTGAGGCAATGTTTCATTCTGTGACCTTGATTATCAAGCTCAATTTTTCCCATGCTTGAACATGAACTTAGAGATACACTTTCTGTATCAGCCTTTACTGACTGCAGAGTATATATATGTGGTCAAAACATGTTCCTTTTAACTCTAATACTGAATGACACATGATGCAAACAATATGCTATGAATGTACACCACTGGTTTGCAAGATGGTACCACACATTCTTTCAGGGACTCCATTTTTCAACATGTATCCCTAGGAGTTACTGTCTTCTACACTGCCAAACAATGACAAGAGAACCTGTTAAAACTTGCAGTTAGCTGAAAGTGAATAATTCAGTAATATATGGACCAGCTATAAATAAAAGATTGAACTCAAACTTCATCTTAAATTTGGAGTCTGACAGATCAACCCTTACTTATTCACTATAACCACTTCATAAAACAACTGTTACAAATAGGCAGTAAGAATAGTTCAAAACGTGTTTCATACCTGTAGCAGGCAGTATTGAAAACGCTGCTATAACAATGTATAACACTAGTCCACCAGACAGAAAACCAAGCAAAAATGTTTCTGTCTTGAAAAATTGATGTCCACATAGACAGACAAACAGACCAAGGAAAAATATCACAGCACATAAAACCTTCGAAAAAACGGTATCTGAAACAGAAACAACTACGTCAGTACTGAAATCGGGGTTAGCAAATTGTATCAATGACTTCTTATGATTACAGTCAACTCACTCAGAACATCACAGGTGTCTGTCCAATATACAGTGCTGCATGCATATGTGAGTGAAGGTACATATGCAACTGCTGACCTTCCAGACTTGGCAATAACACTGTACACTGATCCTGTACCTGGGTAAGCACTGTAAATTCGTCGCATCTGAGAACCCTCCAAGGGTTCTGGAACCTGAACAAAGAACATGAGTGTAACATTAATTTTACTCAGAGTACTTATTAGTTCAAAAATATAGTGCATACACTGGGGAAAATAATGCAATACATGAATATTTTGAACTTGTGGTTTATAACATAGTTATTTAATGCCCAATGGAAGTAACAGAATAAATACTGTGATATATAATGTTTTTTTCAAACAAAACCACATTCAGAAGAGTGTGTTACCGATACACAACACAGTCAAACTCTGTTGTAATGTCACAAAACAAACCAAATGTTTTGTGTCATAAACAATTGCTGCTCTAACTGAGGAGTACAATGTTACAGTTACCAGACATGAATTAACTGACAACAGAGCATCTAATGCTAAAGAAGTGGTGTTGCATTAATCAAAGTTATTCTAACCTGGTTCAACTGCATTTTCATACCCTGTTTTGTGCAAGCTGCTTTAATACAGCACATCCCAGTATTAAAAAATGATGTATTCTTGAAAACATATCAGCATCATGAATCCCACACTTCAAACACCATTTTTCAACTAATTCCCTAGTTAAAAATGGAGAAGTGTTGGTACAGAAATGTTTCCATGAACCATAGGTAAAATGAAAATGCATAATTTTACACACCAGAAATAATGTACACTCTCATATGCATAACACACTGCATAGCCTAAAATAAAACAGGAAAAGAGAAGCAACCTCACTATTTGTTACCCAAATGCACCATTGATGCAGAAAAATGATATCTGAATTTCTTAACAAATAACCACTTCAATAAAAATAAAGTTCTGGCTAAATGTGTCATTCGTCCTTTGTAATAAAAAATGCTAATATTTATCACACATTTTCATAACACTGAAATTACATAACCTGAATGCAGAAAACATGGGGTCATGTACTTTTGAATTTGTTGTTGCACATACCATTATTAGACATAAAGTAAGGAACATCACAGTATTCAGAATCAGCAGACAATTAAAATGAATGCAGTCTTACAGCTTTTAGCATAAAAGACAATGACATTTCAAAATACAACAAATATACCCAGCTGCCAGCAAAACATGACCTCTGTGTACAGAACAGTTAACAACACAAGACAGTAAAATGCTACCCAACTGACTCCAGTGTTCAGACAAAATTTACGGCTCCTGTACCTTCCTTCCATTCAGCTGTATGTCCTGCACAGTCATCATTTTCAAGAGTGCATCAAAGTAAGTTTCAGATGAAAAGTCTCTTTCTGGTAAGTACATATGGTACATGTCATGCTTTACAGGTTGAGATTCACAGGGAAGGGCAGGCTTCTTGCGAGGTACTGGGGCTGAAGCTGGCTGACTGTCTATGCGAATTACAGACTCTGTGAAGGTTGTGATCAAATATGGAGCAGTTTCAACTGAGAACTCCATATTACACCCACCTGGAACTGGGGCTAATGTCCAACAAAACATACACAGATGTGTTACAATGAACTTGAGAACACAACAGTAAATGCAGTCTATTCTCAACAATATTTACTTTCATACACACACTGTTCATCTGACAAAACATGATTTATAAAGAACCTTACCTTCATCACCATAACCTTGTACAGTTATGAGAACTGAGACATTGGGTCTTGCATTTTCATTTCGGATGTAAAATTTTGCATCAGTTTGGCTTTCATCAATCAGTTGCACTAGACCCAAGTTTGTACCATTTATAAATGAGTGTGGATTCAAGATATCATAATAAGACAGCGTTACATTGAATTGGAACGTGTGAGCCTGCACAATTATGAATCGTATTGTCTCTGGAATCTTCATAACATTTAAAATTACTGTGGAAAATGGAGGAAGTAGTTTTGTATCCTTAATCAAATGCCCTGCTGCAGAAGTGATATTGTAATTTTCAAGAGATATATTCAGATATGCATCATCTGAAAACAAAATTGTAACACAAATTAGAGCTCAAAGTAAATTACATCACACAAGATATAAATACATCCAGTAGATTCCAGTAAGGAGGAAATGCAACATGTTTAGTACAATATACCACATTCAGAAAATAACTACAAATACACTGCAGTTACAGAAAAATGATACTCTATAACTATATCAATCACACACACAACACACTGTTATCAATAATCTTAGCAATTGTTTAATAAATGTGAAAGCGCCTACATTTACACCGGAATTTCAGCAACTCAGCTCAACATACGCCTTTTTTAAAAATTAATATACCCTGAAAATACCTATGCATATAAATGCCACACAACCATTTTACAATCGCATACGTGAAAATTCAGGTACGGATTATTTGCCCTTAAAAAATAAAACATACGAAGTTACTATTAAACACATGATTCAATGTATGTCAATCACTGCATCCACAAACACGGTACATGGAGTAAAATGAATTTTTCAGTGCCACGTGGGACTCAAACCAAAATGCTGGCGGCTTTCTGCATCCCTTTACTTGCCTGGAAAGACAGCTGGGCTACCACTCGCACACAGAAGCTGGCACACATACAATAAAATGAATGCTATGCTGGCAAGAAACAAGGGAAATTTTACGAACATAATAGCTCCTAGGCCAAATTAACACTACGGAATTAAAACACACTCTCGACTCTCCAGAATTTGTTCAAAACAAGTCATATTTTCAGCATATACACTTCACACATACACGAACACAAAACACAACTACGCCATAATTCCATTCGCACTTCTTCTACCTCAGTTTCCAATGTCTGCCGTTGGAGATCGCGCTAGTCGCTTCAATATGGTGGTGATGGATCAATGAAATTTGTTATAGTGTAGGGCTAGTGTAAATTGTGTATTTAACTAATGTATTTTACAAAGAATTTGTGCGAGTAAATGGGCCATGGGCAAAGACCAAGAGCTGTTGGAAGCAGCAAGAAGTGGAAATATCCCTGTTGTAGAGAAAATACTCAGTCAACGAGCGAAGAGGAGTGGCCCACTAGCAAGGTCGGTTAATTCTGCATTATTTTGATACAGTTTTCACAGGAAAATGTTGAAAAAAGTGTTTATGTGAGTGGCGTGGACAGTGCTTTATTAACATACCTCGAGTTACGTTAAATAATGTAGGACATATCATCAACTTTTGAATTGCCATTTCCCCAGTGTAAGCTGTATGCTTGACAGGTGTTTAAATTGACAATGTATTATTATGTGTAAAGTTTAATTGGTCCTTAAAGTGAGAAGACACCGTGAGCGTTTGAAATACACAATTTATACATAAACACTCAGGAATGTCTAGATATCAAAACTTTTCCTTCCAAAAACATTTAAAACAGCTTGAACTTATTTTGTACATTTATGAAATCCAGAACTAAGCTTAATGGGACTGTGTATGTAAACAGTACTTTTGATTGGCACTGTACATGAAATTTTAAGTACAGGCATAATATTTATTTGCATTGCCAATTAATTTTAAATTTAGGATTTGTACTGGGTAGTTGTATACTCCTCTCTTATTGCATTTATAGTGGTGCCAACAGTTGTATTTTATAATATTGCTGCTGCAGATAGATATAGATGCATCCCATAGATCTTACTAAGGAGGATATGGAACCAGATGGCATACAGTAGAGTATTTTTGTAACTGACAGTGTGATTTTGAATATATTCAACTTTTAACAATTAATCTTGTAAGTTTTATGAGTTTTCATATTTTAAGAGCTGGGATTCTTCAGATTATGGTCTTAGTAATGACAGTGTGCAGGCTTGTATGTGAATACACATTTAAAAAGAAAATGCTGCCTTCATCTTCCAGGTCACATTATATTTCCAATTTCACCTTAAATGTTGGCCTATGTGACAGGGTCTGTTTCCTCTCTCCTTTCTGTGGTTCTGATTTGCCATCTTTCTTTCAGCTTACTTCTGCATTTAAACCTCATTTTCATCCTAATGATTTTAGTGTTGCTCTCAGACCTTATCCTTCAATTCAGAAGATCCAGACATCATATTTCTTCAAAATGTTGTTAGTGAGCAGCTACAGGACTACACAGTGTCAAACCCCAGAAGGTCACAATCTCTTAGCTTTAGCACATTAAATTTTAGATTGCACTGTGGACATTAAAGGAAATTTCATTTGAGTGATGGAATAGTCACCTGGCTCAGGAAAGGGTACAGTGATGGCCTCCTCTGAATGCAGTAGTGAACCTTCAAGTTCCATAAACTGGGAACTTTTTGACTAGCTGAGCAGCTGTTGGATTCATTTTATTGACAGAAATTCGGGTTTGTGTGTAAAGTGTATTCAATTTTTGGTATAATGTAATGAATGTTGTGGAAGAAATATTATTTCAGTTGTCAAGATTTTTTACATTAAAAGTACATAAATAAGTGCACCTTGCTGGAGTTTTGTTGAACATGTGCCAAAATTGCTTGTATTTAATAACCTAGAAACCCAGATGGTACTAGTGTCATCCAGTTATTATGGCTGAGATTTGCAGGACATGTAGCACACATAGAAGGGATAAGAATGCATAAATTTTGGGCAGAATACCTGAAGAAAAGAATCCTCCTGGAAGATCTAGACAAAGATAGAATGATAATGTAAAAATGTATCTTAAAGAAATATAGCCTGAAGTTTTGGTATTTCATTGGCTTAGGGTATCGAGTAAAAGACCCTAGAGAACACGACAATGAACATGTGGTTTTCATAAGAGGCACAGAATTTCTTGGGCAGTATGGCTGTACTGTTGATGAATGCTGTCTTTTGAACTGTGACATCATGCACTGTGAGGTGTTGGACGGGGGAAGCAGTTTACTACTGACACTTCAGAGGAACCTGCTTTCTCCATCTGTAGGGTAAAAGAAGGAGGCAGTAGGTTTCTCCCAAATGTCAGTACATGTATAAGAGACTACATGACTTCATACCCCTTAAGAGAGTGCTCTCCTTTTGCATCTAAATGTGAACTACTTTCACACAGTTGTAGCCTGCTGTTTAATTGTGCTGTTGTAAGACACTACATAGAGCTACAGTATTCATTAGCAGTATGTGGTAACTGGAAAGGATAACAGTGATGCTGAGCTTACGAATTCGCGAAGTGTCTGAAAATTTACCATACCTCAGCAAGTGTGTTGCTCCTGAGTCCGACTTTTTTGGGAACACAGGGCTGCTATAGACGCAGATGGCGTGTGCTTTCTACAACCTGTTCTTTTTAAGCACATTGTCAGCTATATGTTTAGTTAATACCCTCTAGATTACACCCTTAAGTAAACAGTATCCTAAGGGTTTGTTAGTTCTGAAAAGATAACATGATAATGAGCAAACAAGGAAATTCGGAAGGAATTTTTGTTGGTGGATTTCTGGGAGATTTATTAGCTCAACTAATGGGTATAGTTTGTTTCTTCTGAATGAAATTAGTTTTGACAGCACTATATAAAGTGAGATTATAGGCAGTCAAGAGTATTTTATTACCCACGTAGGAAGGCATCACATTTATTGGGCGTTATGTCTTCAACAAAACGAATGGTAAGAAACAGTTTCTACACTCCAGGATTGAGAGTGGGACTTTTTATGGCTAGTTATGGATTGAATTATGCTCAAGTATGTAGGCGGAGTGTTATGAGGCGTCAGAACAAGCGGTTAACATAACCGAAGCTGCTCGTAGACATACACGTTGTATGTAATTTGTTCCTTTTTGGGTAATTCCCCGGCGTCTGAGTTCTAATTGCCGACGTTTCGGAACTCACTATCGGTTCCATCTTCATAGGCAGGTGAATGAATACTTCATGCACCTGCCTATGAAGATGGAACCGAAGGTGAGTTCCGAAACGTCGGCAATTAGAACTCAGACGCCGGGGAATTACCCAAAAAGGAACAAATTACATTTAGAACACGGCGAAAGC
>Ga0123355_10014586_pt1 | contig 12298 bp, 19 predicted proteins | sample TergutEmb28metaG_3_FD_89872 | JGI IMG/M metagenome (GOLD analysis project Ga0123355, IMG submission 89872) | Embiratermes neotenicus P1 segment gut microbial communities from Petit-Saut dam, French Guiana - Emb289 P1 | ecosystem: Host-associated > Arthropoda: Insects > Digestive system > Gut ...
ACCGGGCGGCGGCGGAAGCCCGGTAACGTGACGGTAACGGCACGCGGATTAACAGGACGGATTAACAGGAGACACCGCCATGCCGCTCAAGGGCCAACCGTACCGGGACTATATGCGAGGGTATATGCGCAAGCGCCGGGCGGCCAAGCGAACTGCCGGATTAACGGTTAATCCGCCACCACGGATTAACGGGCCTGTTAATCCGCCTGTTAATCAGCCGCCGGTTGTCAATCCGCCCGTTAATCTAGCCCCGCCGGTCGCGCCTACCAATCCGCCAGGGCAGATTGATAGGCCCCCCGCGACCGCTCGAGCTGCCGCGGCCCGCGCCGCCAAGGAAGCCCGGATCGCGCGCATGGCGGCGGCGATCCAGGCCGGCAAGGCCGAGGACATATGGAAGCTCTAGCGCCTGCGTCACCCTGCCGCACCTATTCTGTTCACTAAACTAGTTGACAAGAGTGAACATGACGCGCATGGTCATGCTGCGATGCTGCGCGAACAATGGAGCATGACATATGCACTCCACCACATTAACGGCCGCCGATCGCCGCGAGTGGCAATTCCACACTATGGCGTCGATTGACAACCCGAAGGCATCAAAGGCCACAGCCTACGGTTACCTAAACGCCATCCTGTACATGGCGCCCGCAGAAAGTGCAGGCGTCGGGAACCTTTGTCCGCACGCTGGCGCATGTAAAGCGCTTTGCCTTGGCCTCGAAAGTGGCCAAGCCGCAATCCGCCGCGAAGGCGAAGACAACCCCGTGACGCTAGCGCGCAAGGCGCGCGCCCGGATGTTTATGCAACGCCGCACCACGTTCTGGCAATACGTAGTCAAAGACATCCGCCGACTGCGCCGCATGGCAAGCAGGGCGCGGCTTAAGCTTTGCTACCGCGTCAACGGTTCATCCGACATTGGCGTGCCGATTTGGTTGCTCGAAATGTTCCCACGCGTGACGTTTATCGACTACACCAAAAATCCGAACAAAATGGCGCAGTATCTCGCGGGCCGGTTTCCAGCGAATTATTTTGTGACGTTTAGCCGCGATACACACAACGAACGTCTTGCTGAGCGCTTTATCGGCCAAGGCGGCAATGTCGCGATAGTGGGCAACGTCGACGCGATCGCAAGCGACATCTTACGCTTGGCACCACGAGTTGACGGCGACAAGCACGATATCCGCACGCCCGAGCTGGACGGCCGCGGCGTCGTCGTTGCGTTGACGCCAAAAGGCCACAAAGCCAAGACCGACACTAGCGGATTTGTGGTGCGCTAAATGAGCTACAAGATACCGACGATATTCGTGCACTCTCGCAAGATTACGGTCACGCGCGATCGTGAAAGCGAAACGATCACGATCGAATTCGACACGGGCGAAAGCCTAACCGTCATGCTGCCAGACGATGCGGATGGGATGCCCGAATTGACCGTCAACGGCTATGACATTGCGTGAGCCCCGGCCCATTGCGGCGCCTAGCGCGCCGCCTTGGGGCGCGGCTTTGCCCCTGACGGTGCCCGACTGATTCACCGGCCCAACGCGGGCGGGCCGCGCCGCTGCGAACAATGGAGTAAAGCGATGAAACGCAAATGGACAATCGGTACGCCTATGCGGGCCAAACGCCTCTACGATGGCGCATATGAAGTTGAGCCCGCAGACGGTTCCTGGCTCGACCCGTGCGGCGCAATCTATGTCACCGCCGTGGATACTGGCGACGCAATCAGCCGCGCACTGACATATCTGCGCGACAACGAGAAAAGCGAAGGACCGTATTGGCTGATTCCGCGTAGCAACGAAGCCGCCATCCGCGAGAACGAGCGGCTGCAACGCCGCGTACGGAAACTGCCGCGATGAGTATCCAGAAGCGTTGCGATACCTGCCGATTTGTCGGTGAGCAATTAATTCGCGACGTTGACGGCCCCGTGCGAGTGTGCCGTCGCCTTGCGCCGCGAGCGCACATAATCGACGATGACCCATTCGCCATCTGGCCGCGCGTCGAAGAGGACGATTGGTGCGGTGAATGGCTCGGAAAATCGTTCTAGCTTCTGGCACCTGTCCCGCGAGGACCAACGCGCGGTCCTCGCGGGCCGGCACAGAGCGGCGCAGCGACTTGCGACCCGCATCCAGCGCCAATGGCGCGCCGCCGGTAGCCCAGCGCCATATCGGCGGCCCTACGATCCCGACCAGCTCGATGTAGACGAATGGCGGTCCGAAATGGGCTACAGCGTCACGGGCAGATAGAGCCGCGCCCGGTGGGGGAGGGCGGGGGTGTCCGGGCGCGGCCCATTACGGCTGTTCAAGCTGCCGTAATGCGTGCTATATAAGCCGACAAGAAAACAAGAAGAAGAAACGATGATGACATGGCGTCTCGCCCGCGGGCTGGAGAAACTGCGCCAGCAAGTCAACGCAAAATATCCCAACAGGTCGCGCGTCTCGGACGGCACCATAGGCGACCGGGCGCATTCGCTGAGAGTGTCGGACCACAACCCGGTCAAAGGCGTGGTCCATGCCTTAGACCTCACCCACAACGCTGCCAAGGGCATTGACGCGCACGCACTCGCCGAGCGTATTCGGCAGTCGCGCGATCCTCGTATCAGCTACATTATCTCGAATCGCCGGCAGACCAGTGCGCGCACCGGCTGGTCCTGGGTGCCTTATCGGGGGAAAAATCCGCACAGCGGCCACGCACATTTTTCGTCGGTCCACACCAGCGCACGCGACGACACACGAGATTGGAAAATCTGATGCCGCACGAGCAGGAAGTCAAAGCGTTCCAGGCGTCTCGCGACCGGCTTATTGCCGCGATCGAGAAGGACGACAAGCTGGACGACGACGAGGCGCAGCTCCTGGCGGACTTGGAGCAGGAAACCGCCGAGCAGTTTTCCGACCTATTGTCGAAATACGGCTATGTCGCCGGCGACGAGCGGGAAGACTGATGCCGCTGGGCTCTAGTGTCGGCGCAAACATAAGAGAGCTATATCATCACGGCAGCCGGCCGCGTTCACGCCGGCAGATTATCGCCATTGCGATGTCGGCCGCCCGCAAGAACAAGCGCCGGGGCAGGCGAGGGCGGCGCTAATTCTTCGTCTTTAACCAGTGCAGCGTCACCATGATTCCGGCCGCTACGCCGGTCATAAAGTGCGCGGCGCCGAGTGGATCAGCGTAACCGCCACCTTCCACGGTACTCTCTAGAGCCGCCCGCAAGCGCTCACGGTTGTCGGCGAGGATCGCTGACACTTGCTTTTCTTGCGCCTTTGATAAAAGCCCCTGCATCGGATGCTTACTCATGTATCCCCACCTTCATCCCACTCCGCACCGAGCACCCAAGCCAATGCCCGCATGCGCTCGACGCAAACGTCTAGGGCGCCTTCCTCGAGAAAGTATCTGCCGTAGCGGTCGGTAAGGCCGCGCGCCACCTGCTCGCCCTGCTGCCAATACTTGTTGCCGGGCTCGGGCTGTTCGTAATGCCGACGCCACCAGACCTTGTCCCACAGCTTCTGGTATTCAGCTTCGACCGCCTTGGTGGTGCGCTTCCGCTTATTCATTGATGATTTGCCTCACACTGTAGCCGGTGATTTCGGACAACCGCTCGGCCAGCTTGCGCGGCGGCCGGCGACCGTGCAGCCAGTTCCACATTGTCGAGTGCGACACGCGCATCTTTTTCGCTTTCTCACGCAACGTGTGGCCCGGAATGCGGTCAACCACCGCCTTCATCGGAACGCTCGCGAACTGCTCACGCACCCGTTGCGGTAGATCCATATATTCGTTGAACTGCTGCCGCACGTCATTGGATGCGCTGTTGAGCGACGCAAGTTCAACGATCAATTCCTTGGTACGCGACGCCACCTGCACAGCGGACATGCGTTTTTTCATCTCCTGCGATCCTGTTCAATATAATATTTGACAAGAGTGAACGTCAAGCCCTATTATAGACCCGTTGCGAACAGGAGGAGTTAAAATGCGCGAAACTGTACGCAGAAGGCTCGAAATGGCGGGTTTCGGCAGGCCGGAAATCGCCCAAGCGAGCATGATCTTCGACGACTACGCCGATTTCGATACGGTCGCCAAGCACCTTACCGATAACTCGCTGCGCTCCACGTTGGAACGGTGCGGCTTCCGCGAAGTGGCGCCCAACACTAGCCCGATTTTACCCGATGGAGCAGGCCATGATGCAGATGTTTCGAGTGAAAGCCGACGTCACCGAGTACAAAGAGACGGTCCTTGAGGTCGAGGCCGAGACGGCCGAGCAGGCTAAAGCCTTCGCGCAGAAAGATTTGCACCAGTGGCGCCACCGGCTGACTATGCTGGCGGACGTCGTCCACCTGGACACCGAGATTGATATAAAAGAGGTGTCCGAACTCGGCCCGAGCGTGCCGTTTTAGGGAGTGGCGTCAATGAACGAGTTAGTGCGTACCGATCTCGGGGAGATCATGGAGTTCGCCAGAATGCTCGCGCGATCATCCATGGTCCCCAAGGATTACCAAGGACGGCCCGAAAACATCCTAGTTGCCGTCCAGTGGGGCAGGGAAGTCGGCTTGGGGCCGCTGCAGGCCCTGCAGAACATTTCGGTCATCAACGGGCGGCCGGCGATCTGGGGCGACGCGATGCTCGCGCTTGTGCGCGGCTCGTCCAAATGCGCCTACGTCAACGAGGCGGTCGAGGGCGAAGGCGACACCATGGTCGCAAGCTGCCGCTGCGCACGACGCGACCAGCAAGGCGAAATCCTCGGCACCTTCTCTGTCGCGGATGCCAAAAAGGCCAACCTGTGGGGCAAGCAGGGGCCGTGGACGCAGTATCCCAAGCGGATGCTGCAGATGCGCGCCCGCGGCTTTGCGCTGCGTGACGGATTTACCGACGTGCTGCGCGGCGTCATCAGCGTCGAGGAAGCCCGCGATATTCCAGCCGAGCCGTCCCGCCCCTCATCAGACCAGCGCGCAAGGGCAGAACTCTTGCAAGCCGCAGACAAAGCGCACGCGACCGCCAGCGAGATCACAAAGGCCGCCGGCGAGATCACACAGGCGCAACGGACAGCGCCTGCCATAGCTCCTGACGAAATCCCCGAGCCGGGTCAATTGGACGAAAGACCAAGTAATCTCATCCGCAAAATGCGCGACTGTGCTGCAGCTAACAATCCTGAAGAATACGACAATCTACGAGACGCCTACCGCGACGAAATGAAAACATACACAGAACCCGATCAAGAGCGGGTCAGGTCAGAGCACAACCGACTGATGAAAGAAGTTTTTTCAATCTCCCAGCACTAACGGGCTGGGGGACGCCGCGGGGCGCTGGTCTCGCTCCGGTCAGAAGTACGGGGCCGGTCCCCGCGGTGCCGCTCCAACGGGATACGATTGTATACCCTTCGAAATGACAATTGCTTGAAGATTGCAAGTTTATTTTCGACTGGCCAGCCAGACCACGAGCGACACGCCGCCGCAGTAAATCCCGAGCAAACCCAGTTTGTAAGCATCCGGGTTCATTTCGCTGACCCACGTCAACAACCCTGCGCCGATAATCCCAACCAGGGCGAGTATGCGGACCGCGAGGATTTGCCAGAGTACGTTAGCGGAAGCAATCACCTGCCGGCGCCAGGCGCGATTGGCGGCGAGCTGCTCAGGCGGGATCGTCAGGATATTCGGCGCTATGGTCGGGCGGAGCGTATTCTCGAAGGGATCGAACGTTGTCGTCGCGCTCGGGGGAGTGGTTTCCTCCGTCTGTTGCTCTCCGATGAACTCCATCGCTTCTTCCTCGGAAGGCATCGGCGTAACGGTTAATTTCGCTTCCTGCGGCATTGTCCTTGCGGCTTTCGCTGAATTTCAGAAGCAGGTGCAAGTCCTCGAGCATCACCTTAAGATGCTTGAGTTCGTCGTGCGCATTATAATCGTCAATGTCGATAATCCCGCGGATACGATACAGACGCTTGAGCATCCACGCGGCGAAGTCGTTGACGTCGAGTGCGGGTTCAGTCATTGGACCCCACCGGTACTGCCGACGCCATGGCACGAAGCGTGGCCGCTATACGTTCAAGCGTGCTGCCGGTCGAGCCGGTCGTATATGGCATCTCACACAACCGCGCGGCGTCCTCGTAAGCCTGCCGCTGGGCGGCGTCATGGAGACGCAGCCTTTCCTCAGTGTCTGTCCCAGATGCTAGGATCATCATGATGTTGGCTGCGATGCTGCCGATGGCGATCCCAAGCACCGCCGGAAACAGCGCCATTGCAATGTTGCAGTATGTCATTGTTGCCTCTTCTGGGAGTTTTGCCATGTTCGAAATAGCTGGCGGCATCTTACTGGCGTTCGGCGTGCTCTTCGCACTGTTTATGTATGCGGAACACCTTCAGGGACACTAGTCCTGTTGCGCATCGATGAACGGCGAAATAACCGGATTGACCACCTTGCTCGCGATTGCGCCAGCCACACCGGGCCGCGGCCGGAATGTTGTTCGTCCTACGGGTCGCATAACGCGGCCGGCCAATCCAGTGAGGGCGTGGCGCGCGCCCCAGTGGTGAAATGGGCCGCCGAGATACCACAAGCCAGCGTGGCCGAGAGCGTGGGCGGCCTTTGACAAGTCAGACTCACCTCCCTCCATCGCCTGTCGCACCGCCTCCATGCGGCGCAAAATCGCACTGTCGGGATGGCCGCTGGTCGGTCGCATCCGGTCATAGAAGCCCGCTTTGCCAACGCGATCGGCATATTCGCCGATAAGATCCGATGCCTTGAATATCCCGCCCGCCTTCGGATCCGACGCATCATTGAGAAGGGACCAGCGCGCGTAAGCAGCACGAGCCGCCTGACGCGCTTGCTTTGCGTCCGCCGGGCCATCGGACGCGCCTTCGATCTCGTCGGCAATCTTACGCAGGCCCAAAGCGCGCTTGGTCAAGTCGGGATCGCGCTGCGAACGACCCGCGCGCATCAGATCGTCGGCTCTAGTTCGGATTCCGTTGACGTAATCCGCGAATTGCGAGCCGGTAAATTGGCCTCCTAACCGTTGCGGCGATTGCATCGGTCCGGTCACATAATCCTGAATATCATCAATCCAGTCCTGTCCGCTGCGCGACTTTTGGCTTAGGCCGCGCAGCGTGGCGTCTTCGATGTTCTGAATGTTCTGCCGTGCCGCCCGTGTCTGCGGAGAGTTCATATCAAGAGTGAGCCGAGCGTTCGCTGCGTTGAGCGGCGCGGAAATCTGGTCGCGGATATCAGCCAACGATGTCCCCGCCGCGGTTGTCGGTGCTCGACCGCCAATAGGCTCCAAGGCGTGGGCATACATTTCGGTATTGAAGTCCGCCATGTTTCGAGGCAATGCGCGGCGTGCGGCTGTAATGTCTGCGAGCTTACTCAAGCCGGCGCTGGCACCTGCTCCAATGGCGCCGCCCGTGATGTGGCTGACTGCGGTGCCGCTGTCAGTAGGCTGCATCGCGCCGCCGATAAAGTCCCAAGCCCCGCGCGCAAGCCCGGGCGCCAGTCCCGCCTTTAGTGCGAGACCCTCAAGCGGATTGTAAACGAAAGGTCCCGTCTGGCCGACAAAACGGCCGACGTTTTCCGGGCCACCGCTGCTCGGCTGGTTGGCAAACTGCATTGCCCTGAGATTCGCGTCTTGCACAAGGCTCGCAGCACCGCGCGCAACGCCGGTTCCGAACTGCGGGCCGTATTGCCTCGGGTCAGGAAACTGCATTGGCGGCTTCAACGCTGGATCGTCGCTATACGGCTTCGCGCCCCAGGCGGCCGGTGAGGAACTATCGTCCGCGGGCTTAGCGCCCCACGATGTCGGATCGTCTGCCATTAGGGTTTCGTGTACCGTTTGCCGTCTGGTCCCGTGAAAGTCGCGCCGCTCGGTAGGGCGTCATACTCGGCCTTGCTCGACACCCGCCGAGCGCCACCGTCGCGGCCAGCTCCGAATTGATTGGCGAGCCTGCCGAATGCGTCGTAGGCGCCTTGGACGCTCTTGGTCCATAGGGGATTGCGCTGGCCCGGCTCATTCAAATCCCATTGCTCGCGCATCTGATCGAGCCGGGCGCGGCCGCCGTCAGCCTCAATGCCCATCTGATGCCGCAACGTGTCCGGGCTATTCACAGGCGAAAGAATTTCGCTCAGGTGCCGCATCGCAGTTACGGGCGAATAACCAGTGCCCGAGACGATGCCGGACACCTCGTAAGCGTAGTTATAAAGCGCCAGCTCAAGGTCGGCGTAGGTATTATCTTTGCCGAATTGGCCCTGACGGACCATTTCCATCCAGCGCCTGAATTTAACCGGACTTTGCCCCTCCGGGGGCAGGCGATTGAGTGTGTCTAGGACGGATTGCAATTGCGCGGCGGCAACGGCGACCCGCGACGCGGTGCGCGAGGTAATCCCTTGAGGCTCCGTGTACTGCGTGCGGAAGGTCTGTCGCGTTTGGTACTGCTGGGGATCCCAATCCGGGTACACCGCATGAGTTATGCCGGCCAGAAAATCCATGCCGGCCGTATGCTGACCTTGCGCGTTGCGCAGTACGTTGTTGTGGACGTCGTCGATCATGGAGGCCAATGGCGCATCTTGCGCCCGGATTGCATCATAAAGTTGCTGTCCCTGAAGACCGCGGTCGCGCAGCGCCTGCGCCTGACGCATCATCTCCGCCATTCGCGCGGCAACGACGTTCGGCCCGCGGCCCTTCAGTCCCTGCGTGCTCCCGCCTAGCATCTTCCACCGAGCGAGCTGGTCGATGTTGGTCATGTCGCCCGGCGGATCCTGACCGGGCTGCGGAATAGGCTGCCCGTCGGACGACTGCATCGGCGGCGAGGGCTGTTGCGAAGGCTGGCCTGAGGCATCCTGCGTGCCGCGCTGCGTCACTTGCGGCTGTTGCGGACGCTGCTGTTGCGGCTGGTCGCTGGCGCCGCCAATGCCGAGATCGCGATCGGCCTGCGCGTCTTCGGCTTCCTTCTGGTTCTGTTTGTTCGCCGAGCTAAGCGCGACCCATAAGGAGTGCCGCCGCATCAGTTCCTGCTCGACCGCCTTCGGCCCCACCTTGATCGCCGCCTGCATGGTGTCGTCGTTGTACTGGCTGGCAAGGGCACTGAGCGCATGCGTCTGTTGCGGCGAGCCGTTAACGTGCTTTGTGTAGGCCGTATAGTAGTTGCGCGTTTCGTCCTCGACCGCCTGCTCGGCACGCTCGGCGTTGAGCCGAAACTGCTCCTCCTGCATACGCAGCCCGGCAGCATCGTATTGCCGCCGCATGATCTGTCCTTTGATATACCCGGCTTGGTAGCTTGGGCTCCCACCGCTTACGCCGCCGCCGAAGCCGCCGCCCATGCCGTGCATGGCCAGTGCAGACTGCAAGGCTGAAGTCGCGAACTGCTGGACCCGGCCCGAACCGTAGGTGCCGAGCTGCCCGAGCGCGTGACCGTAGACCTGGTTCATCTGTCCGGTGCCGGGCTGCGGGTATAGCGGCCCGGGCAGGGCGCTCGGGCTGTCGTTGAGCATGTCGAGGCGCGGATTGGTCCCGCCGATTTCCGAAAACTCCCGCGTTTGCGGCCAGAGATAGTCTTGCGGCTGCGCCGGCCGGAAATAGAAGCCGCGGCCGGGCTCGTGCTGCATGTCCTCCTCGGACGCCGCGCCGATGCTCTGCAGGAAGCCCCAGGGGTCAGCCATCACCCACCTGCCAGGTACCGGGCCGCCCTAGCGTCCGCGTAGCGCGCGGCCGGCCGCTCAAACTCACGCAGGAAGATGGTCGCGGCCCGGCCCGGACTGGTCGCAGCATTCATCCGCTGCCAAGTCCTCGGCTGCACGGCCTGCAAGTAATGAGCGACAAATTGAGCCTGCGTGGCCGGGTCACGCGGATCGCGGCCCTGACTGCGCGACCAACTCATGAGCGCGCGGCGAGTAGCGCCCTGCATCTGAAAGAGGCCGAAGGAGGCGCCGTGATCGCCGGGCACGGTCGGGCGGAAACCGCTCTCGTCGCGGATGTTCATCATAATTCCGCGAATGGCGTTCGACGAGGCGCCGGATTGCTGCAGCGCATTGGCCACGGACTGCGCGACCATGGTCGGATGCGGAACGACGTTGCCACCACCAGCCTGTAGCGAATTGATATGACCGGCAATATTGTTCGCCCGTTGCATGTCCGCGAAATTGTCGGCAGCGGACCATTGCGGCGTCTGGCCTATGCCGGGCTGAATGTCGGCAGCGCCAAGCTGGTCCGGCCCAAGTGTTCCGGGCGGCGCGCTGATCGGCGACTGCGATAGGGGGCCCCCGACACCTGGCAAGGTCGCCGTGGCCACGTCGCCGGGCGCTATCCGCGGTTCGATTCGGTTGCCGTTGCGGTCGACGAGCTGCGGTGTGCCGTCGGGATTGGTGCCGACTTGGCGCACGCCTTGCTGGCCGAAAATTCCCGGCAGCGGCGTGCCACTGGCAGACTGCGCACCGAAATTCGGATTCGATGGCGCCATCATTCCCGGCATCTGGCCGCCGGCGAGCGAGCTCAGGAATTGCTGCACGCCCGGCATCTGCATGAACTGCTGGAACGCCTGCGCCACTTGCGGCGGCATCATCCGCATCAGGCCACCGATGAGGCTGCCGATGACGCCTAACCCGCCCATGCCACCGCGGCCGGCGCCCTGTCCCGCACCGGCGGGACCGTTTCGCCCCTGCGTGAACGAGCCCGGACTGCTCGGATCGCCACCGTTGTACGTCACCCACGAGCCATCCTGACGCTGATACGAGTGGCCGGGCTGCAAACCGTACTGGTTGGGAGCGGCTCCGGCGCCCGCACCGCCCGCTGCGCCAGTGTCTTCATTGACGTTTGCAACGCCGGGCATTGGCCCGGCCGTGACCCGCGGTCCCAGACCGGCGGCAGAAGCCACCGCAGGGACGTTTCCGGGCGTCTGCAGGCCGGTTTGGTCGGTGAATGGTGTGGCATCGCCGCCCTGCATCTGTGGCACGCTGGGCTCGCTCTGCGGCGGCGCTGGCATCGTTTCCGGGATGGTGGTCGTGTTTGCGCCTTCCGGAGTGGTAAACGTATTGGGTGCGCCAATGGAACCGGGATTGAGTAGGTTGGGCGCATTCCCAATTACATTTTGGAATCCCCCGGCCCTAGCCTGTTGCAGAACGCTCTGATTATAAGCGCTGTCGGGATTATCAACGCCCGCAGGATCACTGGGATTGATGCTCTGCGTCTGGACCGGATTGGCGCCGGCAGGCGCACCGCCTGTCAGCACGTTCTGCTGCGTCATCGGGTCGATGTTGCGCATGTCCGGCGTCAGCGTGCCGGCAGGGTCCGCAGTGGGGCCACCAAAGGCCACGGGGCCGGCCGCCGGCGCACCGGAGGGCGTCGGCGCGTTTGCCTGCGCCATCTGCTGCGGCGTCGCTTGATCGAACAGCCCCTGCGGACCGCCGCCGCCGGGACCGCCGCCGCTGGTGTCGCTGGTGAGCTGCCCGCCGGGATTGAGAGCGGCGTTGGTCATTTCCCCCGTCGTGGGGTCGAACGTCTGATTGCCGAACCCGGCCATCGACATCGCCATCGGGTTGCCGAAGAAGCTGCCGATGCCGCCGAACCCGCCAGTGGGGTCGAAGCCGCTGAACATGCCGCCGGTGCTGCCGCTGGTATCGCCGAGGAACGGGATGCCGCTGGTGCCGGTGTCGAAGACGCTGCTGCCGCCACCGCCGCTACCAAAGAGATTGCTGGCGCCGCTCGCCGTACCGGAAACGTCGCCTGCACCGAGGCCGCCTGGCGCTGCCGCTGTCATCCGATTACATCCCCGCCTGTGTCACCACCGCCGCCGCTGGGCGTGCCCAGAGAGCCCGGCGTGGAAGTGTTCTGCGACTGCGGAGCGTTGAAGCCCGCATTCTGCCCTGCCGTGCCTTGCTGTGCCTGCTGCAGCGCCGCAAGCTGCGCGCCCATCTGCGCAGCGTTGACCGCGTTCTGGCCCTGCGCCTGGTTGGCCGCTTGCGTCTGCGCCTCGACCCGCATCGGCGAGTTGAAGGTGCCGGGGCCGCCCGCCTGGCCGCCGGTGGAAGTAGCAAACGTGTTGCCAACCATGGTTGCGGCCGCCGCCGGATTGACCGTCTGCGCGGGAGGACCGCCGGCAGACTGCTGCTGACCGCCGCTCGAGAGCGCGGACGTCGCCAGGTTCAGAAGCGGGCCTGCTAATGCTGCTGCGCCCATTTCATTATCCAATCGGATTGCCGCCCGACGGATTGCCGAGCACGTTCGGATCGCTGGTGTTCTGGGTCGGCGTATTGAAGCCGGCATTCTGTCCGGCAATGCCCTGCTGCTGCGTCGACTGCTGGCCCTGCAACAGCGCCAACTGGTCCATCGTCAGGTTGCCCTGATTGGC
>Ga0123355_10014587_pt1 | contig 12298 bp, 13 predicted proteins | sample TergutEmb28metaG_3_FD_89872 | JGI IMG/M metagenome (GOLD analysis project Ga0123355, IMG submission 89872) | Embiratermes neotenicus P1 segment gut microbial communities from Petit-Saut dam, French Guiana - Emb289 P1 | ecosystem: Host-associated > Arthropoda: Insects > Digestive system > Gut ...
ATAGATGATGGGGCGACAACAGCATTGAAAAGATAGCGTCCCGGACAAATACACACACACGGGCGACAGGTTGTCGCCCCTACAAGGCAAATAACCATTTCTATAAAGCAGATATCTCGTAGGGGCGGCAACCTGCCGCCCGTAACTGCCGAATAACCAACCGCAGATGCGCACGAAAATTTGCTATACCCGGGTACACCTGCGGCATTGATTTCCTGTGAGGGTTAGAGTATGATCAAATTCACACTGCTGATGTGTATATATGCGAAAGAAAACCCGGCGTTTCTTGCGGAGTGCTTGGAGAGTATTAAAAAACTAACAGTTAAACCTGATGAAATTCTTATCGTAAAGGATGGGCCGCTGCCGGAAGAATTGGAAGCGGTTTTATACAAAGCACAGGAAACCGGTGATGCAAATTGGACTGATTTGCAGTTGCCGGAAAATGTAACCCTCGGTCCCGCACGTGCCGCAGGGGTAAAAGCAGCAAAAAATGAGTGGATTGCAATTATGGATACAGATGATATCTGCTGTCCGGACAGATTTGAAAAGCAGTTGCAGATGATACAAGATAATCCGAAACTCGGACTCGTTGGCGGACAGATGACAGAATTTACCGATACACCGGATAAGGATGTTTGTAACAATAAAGCTCCTATGAAACAAAGCCGAGTCGTGCCGACAAAACACAACGACATAGTTAAATATGCAAAACTCCGCAATCCGTTTAATCACATGACAGTGATGTTCAGACGTGATGAGGTGCTGAGTGCGGGAAACTATCGGCTGTTTCATTGGTTTGAAGATTATGATTTGTGGACACGAATGATTAAAACCGGTACAATATGCGCTAATCACCAAGACATACTTGTAGAAGCAAGAGTAAACGCCGGCACTTATAATCGCCGCCGAGGGAAAGAGTACATCCGCTGCGAATGGCGTATGCAAAAGCAGCTCAAAGAGCTTGGAATAATCAACTGCGCAGAGTTATTACGCAACATATTAATTCGCTTTTCGGTGAGATTATTACCGCACAAGTTACTTGCAGGTGTTTATAGAAAAGTGTTGCGAAGTAATAACTGACAAACAACAAATGAAGCCAAGCAAGTAAGCCGCATTAACGTGTGAAATTGCTTGAAAACTCAAAATGACAGCAAAGTAGAGGAAGCAAATGACAGTATGTGCAGGGATAGTACTGTTCAACCCGGAATCGGAAAGACTGAAAGAAAACATCAACACTGTGCTGCCGCAGGTAGACTTATTAGTATTAGTTGACAATGCATCTTTCGATACTGAAAAACTGCAAGAAACATTCGTTGACGAGCGGATAGTATGGATCCTCAATGAAACAAATACGGGAGTCGCAACCGCATTAAATCAATTGATTAATTATGTGAGCGAAAAAGACTGCGAATGGGTGCTGACGCTTGATCAAGACAGTGTTTGCGGAGAAAATCTTGTAGAAAAACTGGTCGCTGCAGGTCAAACGAATGAAAAGGCAGCAATGATATCACCTCGTATTATTGAGCGCGGTGCGGATACTGAGAAAACAGACCCCGGAAAACCAATACAAGAAGTCGAAGAAGTACCTATTTGCATAACATCAGGGTGCTTGACTAATGTGAAAGCGGTACTTGATGCAGGTGGATTTAATGATTGGCTGTTCATAGACCATGTTGACCATGATATGTGTATCAGGCTGAGATTAAAAGGTTACAGCATTTTAAGAGTAAATGCAGCAGTGCTTTTCCAAGAGTATGGTTTAGAAGTCGTGCGGAGAAAGCTTTTTTTCGTACCGGTTGAATATCATAATTACACTCCGTTTCGAGTCTATTACCAAGCGAGAAATATGTTATATATGGTTAGGAAATATGGTTCTGATTTCAAGCCTTTGCCGTTTTTCCATTACTTCCGCCCAATTGCCGTTTTTTTTGTAAAATTTATGTTTGAGCCGGAAAGATTTCAAAGATTAAAGGCATTTATCAAGGGATATGTAACGGGGCTGTTTATGAAAATCAATTAATATTTGGAGGTCTGCTTTATGAAAGGTATAATTCTGGCAGGTGGAGCCGGAACGCGTCTCTACCCACTCACACAAGTCACAAGTAAACAATTACTGCCTGTATATGACAAACCAATGATTTTTTATCCTTTGTCAACGCTTATGCTTGCAGGTATCAGAGATATTCTCATTATCTCAACACCGGAGGATTTGCCTAATTTTGAGCGATTGCTCGGTACCGGCGGCGGACTTGGAATTAACTTATCGTACAAAGTACAGCCGTCACCTGACGGACTTGCTCAGGCTTTCATTTTGGGTGAGGAACACATTGCCGGCGACAGTTGTGCAATGATTCTTGGTGATAATATATTTTACGGTAACGGATTTTCAAGTATGCTGCAAAAAGCAGCAGAAAAAGAAGAGGGTGCAACAGTGTTCGGGTACTACGTTGATGACCCGGAGAGATTTGGCGTAGTTGAATTTGACGCAGCCGGCAAAGCAATCAGCCTTGAGGAAAAACCGAAAGAACCTAAATCAAACTATGCGGTTACAGGCTTATACTTATATGATAACAAATGTGTTGAATATGCAAAGAGTCTTAAACCGAGTACTCGCGGAGAGCTTGAAATTACGGATTTGAACCGCATATATCTTGAAGAAGGTAACCTGGACGTCACGATACTCGGACGCGGCTTTGCATGGCTTGATACAGGCACAATGGAAAGTCTGATGGATGCTTCAAACTTTATAATGGCAGTTGAAAAGCGCCAGAGCATAAAAATATCTGCAATCGAAGAAATTGCATATCGCATGGGATTTATAAGTATTAAGCAGCTCAAAAAACTCGCTGACGGATATGGAAAATCCTCATATGGCGAATACTTGAAGAAGGTAATCGGCGGTCAGATACGCTAACAGCTAATTAGTCAGAGTGGACAAAAAACAGCATTTATGTTATAATATCACTACAGATAGGTGATATTCTTGTTAGGAGTTAGGAGCGTCAATGAAAAAATTACTTATCACAGGCGGAGCGGGGTTTATCGGGTCTAACCATATTCTCGAAACAATGAAAACCTATCCCGATGACACGGTCATCTGCGTTGACAAACTTACATATGCGGGGAATATGGAAAATCTCGCTTCTGTTTTGGAAAAAGAGAACTTTCATTTTGAAAAAGCAGACATAGCGGACAAAGAAGCAATCAGGGCTATTTTTGAAAAATACAGACCCGATTATGTTATTAATTATGCAGCAGAGAGCCACGTTGACAGAAGCATTCATAATCCGGGTGTGTTTCTGACCACTAACGTACTCGGAACACAAGTATTATTGGATGCTGCACGAGAGTTTGAAGTCGAAAGATATCATCAAGTATCGACCGATGAGGTTTATGGCGACTTGCCCCTCGACCGTCCTGATTTATTCTTCACAGAAGAAACACCAATCCATACATCAAGCCCGTATTCTGCATCAAAAGCGGGAGCGGATTTGCTTTGTCAAGCGTATTGCCGCACATATAAAATGCCGATTACAATATCCAGGTGCAGTAACAACTACGGTCCGTATCACTTCCCGGAAAAGCTGATACCGCTGATGTTAACAAACGCCATGCAAGATAAACCTCTGCCTGTTTACGGTAAGGGTGAAAACATTCGAGACTGGCTTTATGTTGTCGATCACTGCCGCGCAATTGATTTGATTGTCAGAAAAGGTACTGTTGGCGAAGTCTACAACATTGGCGGTCATAATGAAAGAACAAATCTTGATGTTGTAAAAGCAATTCTCAAGCAACTCGGCAAACCCGAATCGCTGATAACTTACGTCACTGACCGCCCGGGTCATGACCAACGTTATGCGATAGACCCGACGAAAATCAGCAATGAACTTGGGTGGCTGCCTGAAACGAAGTTTGAAGACGGTCTCAGCAAAACAATCGAATGGTATCAGATTAACAAAGCATGGTTGCAAAATGTAATCGAAGGCGAGTATCAAAAATATTACGAGAAGATGTATGGGAATAGATGACTTGTGCGCAGTGCTTTCTTTTGTAAGCTCATGTGCAACAAAAGAAAGCTGTACTTGAATTTATTGCTTTTATACATAGAAAGGGTAAGTATTTCATGAAAATTGACAACAGTTTTTTTGAATCAAACCGAATTGGTCCTGCATCCGCATTAATACAAACACCGGAAACCGGGAAAGAAAATACAAATGCCGGATTTGCAGGTGGATTTGAAAATATCTTTAATGAACTATGGGAAGCCTCATCAGACCTCTCTGCCGCAAGTCGCGCTGAAAGGGCCAAATTATTGACGGGGACTCAGACAATATGCCCGGAATGATGATCGCAAGCGAGAAATCAAGCATTATGTTTGAATTGAACTTGAATGTGCGAAATAAGGTGATAGATGCATATCAAGAGGTGATGAGAACACAAATATAATTATGAAGTACCAAAGCGGTCATTCACACAACTTCATAAGATAACCGTAAAGCTCGATAAAAAAATCCTTTTATCCGGGAGAAGCATATAGTATAATGTCTGTGTTTGGGTGGAAACACTACACATAATTCAGACAGTAGGTAATTTGATGATTCTTGTAACAGGCGCACAAGGGCAACTGGGCAGCGATATTGTCACGGAACTGCAAAACCGCAATATGCCTCACAAAGGAATAGACATAGCAGAGCTTGACATTACAGACAAAGCAGCCGTTTGCAGTTTTATAAAAACCAACAAGCCGCAATGTGTAATTCATTGTGCGGCGTATACCGCTGTGGATAAAGCGGAAGATGAGCCTGATTTGTGCAATAAAATCAACATAACAGGCACAGAATATATCGCTGAAGCATGTTGCGAAATTGATGCGGAAATGATATATATCAGCACAGATTATGTGTTTGACGGCAAAGGCGAAGCTCCGTATGAAACCGGTGCGGTCAAAGCACCGATTGGGGTGTATGGCAAGAGTAAGCTGGCAGGCGAAGAAGCTGTTGTGAAGCATTTACCAAACAAACACTATATCGTCAGAATCTCATGGACATATGGAAAGACCGGTAACAATTTTGTAAAAACGATGCTCAAGCTGGCAGAAACAAAGAGCGAGCTTAATGTGGTTAGCGATCAAGTTGGCAGTCCGACATATACACTCGATCTCGCAAAGACTCTCTGTGATATTGTATTGTCAGAAAAGTACGGGATATACCACGCTACTAACGAGGGCTTTTGCTCGTGGGCGGATTTTGCAGCCGAGATTATGAAACAAAGCGGAAGTAACTGTATAATCAATCCGATTTTATCAGAGCAATATCCGACAAAGGCAACCAGGCCTAAGAACTCACGACTGTCAAAAAAGAGCCTTGATAATTCCGGATTTCAGCGACTGCCAAGTTGGCAAGATGCGATAAAGAGATACTTTTTGCAAGGTACAAATGCCAATTAGTAACACCTTTGCGGAAGCAAAGCGTGTAAGAGCCTGTTTAATAACTTTTTGTGATGCGCGAAACTATTGCGTGAATAAGTTTAAAAAGGATAACTAATATATGGTTGAGTTCAATGAACCGGTCAAAAACAAGTTCAGAAAAGATCAAATCATTCTTTTATTGTGTTTACTTCTGCCTGTTTGGATGGTCGGTATAAGTAACTACTTTTTTGCATCTTCGTCGTTTATATATGTCGATCTGTCAATATCGCCGGAGAGACAGTGGGTAGGGGATATTGACGGCATACTAATGACTTTTGCACTAAGCGTTTCTGTTTGTATTTTTTGGGCAATCAGTGTTTACACAGGGTATTTAGATAAGTGTGTAAATCGAGTAAAAAATTCATTTGACCAAAAAGTTCGATTTATTAAAGAAAACAAAAGAGAAGTACAAAAGCACATTGCAATTTTGATTGCAATCGGAATATCGGCGTTGGCTTTAAGTGTGGTCTTTTCATTCGGAGCATCAGTATTAAGTTTTGTATTTTTTGCAAGGACGCTGTTTTTTGCGACAGCAGGGCTGTCAGTATACTTTATTTATGTATTTCGCAAAAAACCTGAGTTGATGTTTTTATCACTATCATTGCTCATCGGATTTTTGTATATCGCAACACAGTCAGTGTCGTGGTTCGGATGGGATAACGGTATACACTTTGCATGGTCAGTTGAGGAATCATTTATAAGAAATGTGCGTGTAACCCGCGCAGACTATATATTATCCAATATTCCCGAGAGTTACTCATTTTTTTATTATTTGGAATATCGCGGAATTAATCATGAAATGAGCTTTACCGGCAATCAATACAATGCGACTGTTTTTGAGTTTGCGAAAACAGCAGATTCATTATCTCCTGTATGGCTGCGAAGCAGCAACATATATACGCGTCTTGCACATGTGCCGCCGGGCTTGATGATTTTTCTCGGCAGAAGTTTGGCGCTTCCTCCGATACTGATATTGAAACTCGGAGTAGTTGCAAACCATTTGATTTACACAGCTCTTGCGTATTACGCAATGAAACGTTTAAACAGCGGAAAATATATCTTAGCTGTCATAGCAATGTTCCCGTCAGCATTTGTGCTGTCAACTACGTTCGGATATGACCATTGGATAATAGGCTTCTTTATGTTGGGATTTGCTTACTTTTTTTATGAAAGACAAAATCCCGATACCAAAATCAGTAAAAAGAGCCTGATAATAATGGTAGCATCGTTATTTATCGGACTCGGAGCAAAACCGGTTTATGTGCCTATGCTGCTGATTCTCTATTTTATGAAGAAGGACAAGTTTGAGTCAGAGAAGCGGTACAAAATCTATACAGCAACTATTACTGCTCTAATCTTGTTCGCTGTACTCAGTTTCGTAATACCATTCGTTACAGGAGCCGCTATAGATGATGGCGATATGCGGGGCGGAGACGGTGTAAATGCATTCGGACAAGTCATGTTCATTTTGCAGAATCCGGTGGCATATGCACGAATGTTGTTAGAATTTTTGGCGAGGCACTTAAATGCATTTACATCAAACTACGTCACTCTGTTCGCACGTTTGGGTACATCATCGTTCTTTTATTTGGTGTGGATTTTGGTGGGTTTCGTAACGCTTACCGACAGAGGTAAGGAGGACTTGCATACATCGGGGATAAAAGATAAAGCGCTCATGGCTTTCATTGTGTTTGCAACTGCCGCGCTGTATTCTACATCTATGTATATTGCATTTACGGAAGTAGGCTTTTCCACAATCTTAGGTGTACAAGGAAGATATAAGTTACCGTTTCTGTTTCCGTTACTTTATATACTCGGTGGGTTCAAAATTAAGAATAATATTAACGAAACAGCCTATTCATGCGGCGTTTTCGGCATCATGAGTTTTGTTTTGCTGGTTGGAGCATGGGAGAAATTTATCCCTCAAGAGCTATGGTAGATGAAACCGGGAGATAATGTTAATGTCCAATTTTAGTAATGATTTATCGAGCATTTTCAAATTTAGCAATCGAAAACTGTTAAGTGTAGCCGTTATAGTCTTATGCTCACTGATAATAGCTATGTTTGCGGAGCCTATATACTCAGTTTTGCGAGGAGGCAGGATTAGCGAAGAGGGGTTTGCTTCTGCTTTTTCCGGGTTTTCGCTGAAGAGTGTTTACAGAGCGGGATTTGCTTTTGTTGGAATTTTGTTTGTCTTATTTCATTTTATAGCTAAAATACCGGACTTTTACAATTTTATGTTTAAATATCGATATGTGTTGGCGGTAACAGTTTTTTTTGTGTTGGTTATCGGGCAAATTCATTTTTCGTCTGTAGCGATGTTTGACTATCATATACAGCCCGGTTACGGTTCTGAGTTTATCGCTCCTATTTTTGGTTCTGCTAATCCAATACGTTCAGACGAGTGGGCTGTGTCAACGCCGATACAACTGGCGGCACAATTCGATCCGGAACCGTTTGGACGTTACAACTATATCACCAGGGGAACAGCTACAGAAAACATGCATTACGGCTTGACATTTAATTTAGCTTCGTTAGCATTTCCGTTTAGTGTGTTTCATCTCTTTGGCGCGGAGTACGGAATCAGCGCTCGTTGGGTCGGGCTTTTGATAATGACTTTTATGATATCGCTTGAATTTTCTTATATCATCACAAAGAAAAACCGCTTGCTTGCCTTGGTTGGTGCGTGTCTTATAACATTTTCGCCCTTTTTTCAATGGTGGTCTTATGTACTGTTTATACCGGCAGGATTGGGAGTATTGGTGTGCTTTTACTACTTTATTAATGCAGAAACTAAAGTAAGGAAAATCTTACTTGCTTTAGGTGCAGCGGTTTTTTTATCTATGTTCATTGTAAACCTGTACCCGCCTTGGCAAGTTCCTGCAAGCTATCTTTATTTGGGGCTTGCTGTATGGATTATTGTTGATAATTGGGAAAGAATCAAGCAGCTGAAGAAGCTTGATTACGTCATTATTGCTTTAACGGCAATCTTGGTTACAGGCGTTGTTGGTGTATTTTTGTATGAATCAAGGGAGTATTTGGCAGGTATAACAAACACCGTTTACCCCGGTGCGAGAATCGAAACAGGCGGAGGTGTCGCTTTTGCTGATTTTACCAACAGAATGATGAATGCCGGATTGTTGGCTCCAATGTCCGTGCGCAACAGTTTCTTATACACGAACATTAGTGAATTCGGCGGGTTTTACACATTGTTTCCGATACCGATTCTATTTGCATCTTTTTTGATGATAAAGGAAAAAAGAGTCGATTTACTAAGTTTGATTCTGATTATAGTCTCTGTTTTTATCGGTACGTATATTATTGTAGGATGGCCGCAAGTATTGGCACGTATATTCCTGATGTCATTTTCAACGTCGATTCGAGTCTTAGATATCTTGCTGTTTGTTCAGATTTTCCTTTTCTTACGGATTATGTCATGGAAAGCGAACCATAATGAAATTAGTGAGAATAATGAAAATGCTAAACCACAAAGTACTAAACCACAAAATACTAAATGTAAACCACAAAATATAAATTACAAAGCACAAATATTGACAATTTCGGGAGCAATTGCTGTTAGCGCATGTTTGACATTTATTGCTCATTTTCTCAGCAGAACCACTTTTTACTATCCGATACCTGCTTGGTACTTTGTAATTTCGTTTGTCGGGTTTTCTGTAGTACTTTACAGTATATTTGACTTTCAACGTAATAAAAAAATATTTATGTCTGCATGTATATATCTGATATGCTTCTCATTATTTACATTTATTACGGTTCATCCGATAATGAGAGGACTTGACGTTATATATTCAAAACCACTATCCGAAAAAATATCAGAACTTGCCGTAAACCCTGATGAAAAGTGGATATCACTTGACCATGTGCTGTACGGCCCGCCTTTTCTGGTAGCATCCGGTGCTTCTACCATAAATTCAACTAACTTTTATCCGAACTTGGATTTATGGCACGAGCTTGACCCTGAGCGAAATTATGAAAACATTTACAACAGATATGCACATGTATCTGTTGAATTGACATCGGACAACACAAGCTTCGTGCTGTATCATGCAGACCATATGCTGCTTCGATTATCGTATAGTGACCTGTATACAGCAGGGGTTAGATTTATTCATACACGAGAGCCGCTGCAAGATAATGAAACAGTGCGTTTTGTACTGCTTTATGACGAAGGCGGCTCCAGGATATACGCTGTTGAGTAATAGGAGCTTGTATTAAGATTGTCAAATTGTTATAATGAAAGCATGAAAACATTAATAATTGTCCCGTGTTACAATGAGCAGGAAACTATACTTTCGCTTTATCATGAAATACTCGAAAAAACATCTTGTGATGTTATGGTTATAAACGATTGCAGTACGGACGACAGCAGAGAAATTCTCAGAAGAGAAAACATTCCGCATATAGATTTACCGTTGAATCTCGGAATAGGCGGAGCTGTGCAGACAGGATACCGATACGCACTGCAACACGGCTATGACATAGGATTACAACTTGACGGTGACGGACAGCACGATCCCGGACAAGTTAAGCTGATTGTCGCACCAATCGAACAAAACAACGCAGACTTGGTAGTAGGCTCGCGATATATTAAAAAAACCGGTTTTCAGTCGTCAACCATGAGACGATTCGGGATTAAAATTTTCAAGTTGCTCATATTCTGCTTGAGCGGCAAGCGAATAACAGATGCAACAAGCGGTTTCAGAGCGGCAAATCGTAAGGTAATGCAGTTGTTTGACGAGAACTACGCATTTGACTATCCTGAGCCCGAAAGTAACATGTTAGCACTCAGAAACAAATTGCGCGTTGTTGAAGTACCGGTAACAATGCGTGAACGTCAAGGCGGTGTATCGTCGATTAAGTCCTTGCAGTCGGTATATTATATGATGAAAGTATCACTGGGGATTATTATTAGCTCAACCATGAAGGTAAAAAATAACGAGATAGAGGAAAAAAATGCTGATTGAACTGCGCTTGATTATGACGGTAATCATTGCCTGTTTGCTTATATTCTTTATAAGTATGCTTCGCAAAAAAAAGCTTGAATTGAAATTTTGTCTTATATGGATAGTTGCGTTGATCGGTCTGGCGATTTTCGCAATTTTCCCGCAACTCCTGGACGTTTTATCTACACTGCTCGGAATCGCTACGCCTGTCTTTACGCTGTTTTTAATTTGTATTACTTTTTTAACATGTATATGTATAAGTTTGACGATTGTTGTATCGCGACTATCTGACAAACTGCGCAAACTCACACAGAATATAGCAATTTTGGAACGAGAACGCAACAGCACGCCAACTTCGCCTATACTTACCCGGGAGAAATCTGATGGATGATAAGATCCTGTTCGTTATACCTGCGTATAACGAAGAAAAAAACATTTCCAAACCAATAAATGATGTAAGAGCAAACTTTAAAAGTGCAGATATCATTGTTGTAAATGATTGTTCAAAAGACAACACAAAAGAGGTTTTGCGAGAGCTTAAAGTGAATTACTTAGATTTGCCTGTAAATCTGGGTTATTCGGGAGCTGTGCAGACCGGAATTAAATATGCAAAGCGAAATAATTATGACTATGTAATTCAGTTTGACGGTGACGGACAGCATTTGGCAAGCGAGGCTCTGAAATTATATGAGAAAATAAAAGTATCAGATGCGAATATTGTGATAGGGTCGAGATTTTTGGAAAAAACAGGGTATAATCACGGTTCATTTCGAAAAATCGGAACCGGTCTGTTTTCCCGGCTTATAAAACTTATAACACGAAAAAAAATTACAGACCCGACATCCGGATTGCAAATTTTAGATAAAAAGACTATAGAAAGATACTCTCAGCCGGGTCAATACCCGGAGTTTCCGGATGCAAATCTGATAGCAAAGATGATAATCGACGGTTTTAAGGTAGAAGAAGTATCATGTGAAATGGCGGAACGTACAGACGGTATCAGTATGCACGCAGGTGTACTGAAACCAATAAAGTATGTGATTAAAAATCTGTACAGCTTATTGATAATTTCATTAATAAAGATATTCAGGAGGAGTTCGAAAAATGGATAATCTGCGATACATGCCGTTTGTTATTATCGGGATAGTAACATTGGTTATACTAATCAGGAATGTTATAAAAAACAAATTTTCGGAAAAAGAAAGTCTGTTTTGGGCTATAGCGGGCTTAATAATGGTATTGTCACCATTATATATGGATCATGTTGACAAACTTGCATCAATGGTTGGCGTTGATTATGCTCCTGCATTAATATTTGCATTGCTGTTTATATTCGTTTTTTTCTTACTTTACAGACTGACTGCGAATGCACACAGGCAAAGCGAGATAATTGTTGAACTCATTCAGCTCAACGCAATATATGAAAATGAATTACGGACACTCAGGGAACAAGTAAAAAATAATAAGCAAGAAATAAAAGGTTGAGAATCTCATACAAAAGAAAGTTGCATTAGCGTACGGGAATCTTCGCAAGCTCAGAATGCCGGCAAGCTTGAGGTAATTCAGATGGCTAAAATCACTGTTGTTATTACTACATACAATCTGGGAGTGTTTATTGCGAAATGTCTGGACGAACTGTTTGCACAGACGTTTCAAGACTTTAACATATTAATTGTTGACGATTGTTCTCAGGACAATACGGTAAATATCGTTAAAGATTATATGGAAAAATTTCCCGGACGAATGACGGGAATATTTTTGGAAGAAAATCTAGGAAAACCGGGACTTGCCAGAAATTTCGCGCTTGATTCAGGAAAAATAAACGGTGAATACGTGCTCTTTTTAGACGGCGATGATTCTGTCG
>Ga0123355_10014588_pt1 | contig 12298 bp, 9 predicted proteins | sample TergutEmb28metaG_3_FD_89872 | JGI IMG/M metagenome (GOLD analysis project Ga0123355, IMG submission 89872) | Embiratermes neotenicus P1 segment gut microbial communities from Petit-Saut dam, French Guiana - Emb289 P1 | ecosystem: Host-associated > Arthropoda: Insects > Digestive system > Gut ...
ATTGTAAGTGTAGAGGGTTGTTGCAACTGATCACACTCCATGAAACACATACATACAAACAAACTCGATAGGATTCCTCTATACAAAGGATCTGTCCGTCGAAGGGACATCTGCCTGACAACGCACAACATTCACAACAGAAAGACATCCATGCCCCCGCCAGGATTCGAACCCGAAGTCCCTGTAAGCGAACGGCCGTAGACCAATTCCTTAGACCGCACGGCCACTGATATCGACGCCGTCAGTCCATTTCCCAAACTTTGAAATTAATATTGCAATAACTGGTACTTTCACTGATATTTGTTTACGAATTGTATCGTCTAAGAATATCACACTGAGTCCATAAATGTCGGTGCAGCTGCAGTGTTAGTGTTAGGGAATGACCACGCTTTTCGTATGTCATTTTATTTGACTCGCAGCTGATGGCTCTAAGATAGAATCTGCAATTAAATAAAATGAGAAAATCCCGCCACTGCTCTAGGGTTTCACCGGATGCTGGTATGGCGTCAGCCTTAGCCTCGGGATTATGAACGAACAGTTTGGTTTCATTCAGTTTGTACAGCGTAAATCCCTGCTGGATTTACTTATTACCGCGGTGCATTAATTGCAGATATTAGACGTGAAGTAAAAGTTACACATGTAACTTGCTGGTACAAAACCATGCTGTGACTTGGATGGTAGGGGATGTTAAAAGCTGATTGGTGTAGAGGGAAGTTTTCTAGAGTATGTTGAGGAAGCACCTGGTTCAAATCTCACCTACGATGTCGCCGACTTTGACTGATATTTTTGTTTGTTTGCCCCCTGCATGAATGCTGGGGTAGCACCTTGTGATATATCTGAGAGTCATCCTTTAATGTTAGATATTTGCCATCTGTTTGGTCCATCGTACGCGGTATAACTTCTTATTTGAAGTGGTGTTGACAAGTAAACACCCAGAATAAATTGTCATGTGTTTCAACGGTTGTGAGTTTATGGGGCTCATCTTCAAAACGTGTAATATTTTGACTTTCTGTACGAAGCGAAAAAGAAAACACCTATGCGGACACCACGTCCATCCATCCGTCCACCAGTGACCTAATAACTGCAACTAAACCATCTGACGGTTTTTCATGCAATTTCCTTCATCATTCCGTAGTGTTTCATATGACAGGTCCATAGCCGCTTCCAAAGCGAGTTCTCCACGGAGTGCGATCTAGTGCTGCCTATTTCAATTTCTAGTAGCCTCCCGATTTCTTATGGTCGTCCAGTTGCCAGTAAAAGCCACATATTACTTTCGGGCGTGGATGAGTTACTGCACGTAGTTTCCATGTATCTTCTCAGTTTGGGTGAATCTGAGTATAAGATATCTGCACATACGTAATTCTGTTGACATTTGTGAGTTTTGGGGAAATAGGCGCAGGAATTGCGGTATTTTTCTTACGGGCATAAATTAATTTATTATTATTATTATTATTTATTTGTGTACAATGAAACCTTATTTGGGAATAACGCCATTTGCAGGCTTATTGTGTTTTTTTGGCATGAAAATGGTGATAGCCAAGTCCACAACACGATGATCCTCATCTACAGAAGTGCCTGAAGCCATGTCGCGTAAGACCTTACATTTGATGTATTTGTTAACTGTACCTGGGTAGCCACCCGGTGGCAGTAGTACAGTACACATTTACGCATAAACAATTCACAGAACGACACGAAACAAACAATACGTAGAACAACACAACAGTTTGGAAGAGTGCGGGCCGTGCCTCATCTTTGCGGGTTTTACCCTGGCATTTGCCTTACAACTGAGGAAAAAGCACGGAAAAACCTCAGTCAGGGTAGCCGAAGATTGCCAGCTGGCACGATGAAGATACATAAACATACAACAAGAATACATAGACACAACAAAGAAGATACATAAATTAAAGTATTAAACAGGAATACAACCATATATACTGTACATTGATAAAAAATAGAACCTAAAGAATATATAATCAGCAACTTCATATTGACTATATGTCTTCTAATAATGCTCTAATAATATTACTAAGACCATCACTACACTGCAACACTTCGCTACACTTCACCACACTTCACTCAGCTACACTTCACTACAATTATCGACACTTCACTTCCTCTCATTCACATTTCACTACCCTTTCGTTTGGCTTAACCCATTTACAGTTCCTGCCGTTCTCCTCACATCTCTAAACTAGACACAGTACAGTTCTCATCTCCAAACTTATTTCCAAAATAACGAACCCCTTCACGCCCTAAAGAACCTGTCACCATTTCACTTCATTTTTTACATTTTTTTTACTTATCCTATCAACCCTTCACTTCACTTTACTTTGCTATTCACATCTACGACTCACCTTCACTTCCCTTCACTTTTTAATTTTTATCGCCTTCACTTCCCCTCACTGATTTTCACTTTCCTAACCCTTGTTTTGAAAATAAGCGTTTTACCTTGGGAAGTCTCTATCGCCCCTGCAGGTAGCTTGTTCCAGTCAGTAATGGACCTGTTCACAAAGGAGCATTTCCCGATGTCTGTTCTTTGTTTTCTGGCTCTGATTTTCCGATAATGGTCGACCCTACTTAAGTAGCTTGGCGCCTGTAACCTATCCCCTATCGCTTTCCATGCTCTCTTACCGGTATACGCTTTGTAGAGCGCACACGTGCGTGCTATCTTCCTACGTTGCGCCGAAAATTCCCAGTCTGAGCCTCCCGAATGATGCGCAAATTTAGCACCTTTTTTTGTACACGGTCTAAAGCACTTATCTGACATTCCCTGTATGGATCCCAGCACGCTGCCCCATATTCGAGAATGGGACGTACTAGTGACGTAAAGGCTAAACTTTTCGTATTTTTATTCCCCTTTTTCGCAATATGCATTACGTAATGTAGTGTCCTCCAGGCTTATTGAACCATGTAATTTACCTGATCATCCCAGCTTAAATCACTTCGTATAATGATTCCCAAATATTTGCAACAGCTAGTTTCAGAAATCTTTTGGTCCCCAAGGGAAATTATTTAGCGGATCCTTCACCAGTGCTCTCGTGAAGCTTCAAATTCTGAAGATCAAGATTTTGGTGATTGTTCGCTTTTCGTTGTTGAGGTTAATATCAAACAGCTCGTCCTCCCTTTCCTCTCTGTCGTCTAATACATTGGTTCTCAAACTTTTTCGCTAGCATGCCACTAAGTGAAGTTTATCAATTTCAATATACCACCATATGTTTTTGTATGTAAACAAAAATGCTGAAATTTGAGAATCCAAGATAGTGGTGATGAGTTGCTGCGTGTAACATATTGCCCGCAGTGTTACGTGTTAGCAGGTGTGCGTGGCTTTTGTTTCATATGTTTTTTAAACTTTTTATCCTTTTTTTGTGTCGATTTTGTTATTAAGGTCGCGCACCAATAAACAGCTTTTGGCGTTCCAGCAGTGGTACGTGTACCACAGTTACACAACCCATGGCCTAAAACACAGCTCGTAACCGTGCCTGAAGCTTTCCATAAAAATGCGAGCTGAGTTTACGTAGATAAACAAGACCCGTCAGAAATGTTGGATGCGGTAAGTGCAAGCTGCTTGAATCGCCGCAACATTCTACAGATGAAAGAGAGGGAATTTTAATTCAACTTGTTTGTCTGTGTGTTTATGTTGATATATGCGTGTGTATGATTACGTGTGTATCTGTCTGTGTGTGTGTGTGCGTGCGTGCGCGCATGAGCAGAATATTTTGACCTGAGAGACAGAAGTGACATTTCGTTAGAGGAAACGTGATGACAAGCCTCATAATCTGTAGGCTACCCGCAGCCAAATACGGGGAAGTCATGTCAAGGTGGTTTAGATTGGCGACATGTATAGCGCGTGCGAGTGGACTTAGATTTGTTTACAAAACTGTGATCAAACAAGCTGAATGGACGAGACCACTTTGACATACTCTGTAAGGTTAATATTAAAATGTACCAAAAGATGTGTTAGATGGATTGTTGTGCCGGGCTGTTTTGATGACTGTCGTAATGGATCTTTATGTTCTACGAAAGGCGGGGAACGTCACAATCAGCTGAATGTCTCTTATCTTCTGGTTGAGCACTTTGCTCAATAGTATATGGAACCTTGGTGTTTTGAGTATATCTCCATTAACTTTCAAGCATTCAACCAGGTGTTCTGTTATATATATGTGTGTGTGCGTGCGTGCGTGCGTGTATATGTGTTTGTGTATGTGTGTTTGTGTTTGTGTGAACTTTTTTTAAGGGGTTAAGAGGTTTGGCATCGAAATATCAGCGGTGGAATGCAAGTCTTGCATATTTTCTTATCGCTCCCCCATGCAAATAGGGTACTGTTCAGATGCTGTTGCTTCTCTGGTGTCAAGTAGGTCATCTGCTATGCAATGAATATGTTTTTCACCCCTTCAAGCCACGTCATAACTGTGAAACACATAATAATTAAGTGCAATTGTTGACGTACAATAATTGTACAATGCACGTGGGATCACGCTCAACGACTATGGAGCAACTCGGCTTGATTACCTCCCTTCTGACCTCGGGAGTGGGGGTGTTACCCTAATGCACATTCAGCCTTCCTGCTGTGCAGTACAGCCCCCGGAACTCCATTAGATCAGCCCCTTATCCCCAACCCCATCCTCCGGGCTTCCTCATCAATAACGCTTGGGTAACGTGATGTATGCATGGCTGCTGATTCAAGTAGATCCTGATAGTGGGGTCCCGATGATGATTACGTGGATCAGGCAGGGAGAGTAGGCACTGCAACGTATCAGCTTTTACGTGTGTTACTCGGGGGAGCCATGCACTGACCGGCTACACTCAAGTTGTTCGTTGGTCTTCCAGCTGTCAATCCGATCTTTCACCTAAGAGAGAAAGAAAGGGTTTGGTAACAGTTCCGTCGTAGCTGGGCCTGATGCCATGTGCGTGTGAGAGACGAGTGCACGACGTCGAACATTCACACACTGAGTTCCATTCTTAGCGCAGGTTCAATACCGGGATGGTGATAAGTCCTTTGACCTACCAGAAAGGAAACAAACTCGGAAGCATGTAAGGGACGCGCGCGGTTTCAACATCGAGACGCGAGCTGTCATCAATTTTTTTTTTCTGCAAGGCAAGGCACCGAAGGAAATTCACGTCATTCTGATAGAAACATTAACTTGTTTCCTTCCTGGTCGGGCTAAGAACTTATCAGCACCCCTGTACTAGGAGAGTTAGATGAGGCCCGTTGCCATACCAAGAGCACAGTGGGTGAAGCGGCTGGCAATGTGGATAATTATACGTACATACTTTTGTATATGCGTATTGTGCTCTGTAATACATATACTGTGTACGCATATGCGTAATAAGCACCTTTGTCAGGACCATAAATCAACCCTTTAATTACATAATGCACTCTATAACACAATACGAAACGTCCTGTATGTACATACATTTTTTAAAATAAGTTGTCTCCAAACACTGTGGTACAACAGACGCAACACGTGGATAAGGCAGGGTGTCGCACGTGTATTAGCGGTATGATCAGCGTTTGTCTTTGATATTTTGCAAATTCCTAGTGGGTGCGTTCAGATTTGTTGGGGGGTGCATTGCGCCCACTTACAACCCCCTGGCTGCGGGTCTGTGTTAGATGCGTGATGTCGTTATGTCCAGGGGTCTGTACCCTGTTTTAACGTTCGAACCAAAGGAATATTCATGAAACTTGGTGTGAGCGTCGTGCACCTAAAGGTCACTCCTAATTTCCTGTCAACAGTAACAGCAATGTCGTCGTGTGAATGGCTGTAGTAGCGACACTAGCGTCGTTAACTCAGTGCCCTGAAATGTTGTGTAATGGTATTCGCAAAATACATAACCTTTTTGGCGCTTTTTTCCTTACGACTGGGGTGTAAGAACAACGTACGTGACTGGTGGAGAGTTAATGTCTCTTGGTTTTATGACGACATCGAACCACTGTAACAAGAAATGTGACATTTTACATGGAGGAGTCATAAAAACACTTATCACCCCGTAAGAATTTTATGTTAGCAGTTACAGATATGGTACGGCGCTAATCTGAAGTGGTATAAGGAAATTATGTACAGAAATGAAACACCACATTGTACAGTTGTTAATAGGTACTTAGTTCGTGCCAGCCACAGGCAGCATATAAAGGAATGTGGGCGTTAGAATTTGTTACGTGATGTTTTAAATAGCCTCGTTCAGTGAGAATTTATGTGATTGTTGGCTTGTCGTATGGCCTGTTCTCCTGTAGCCTGCAACATCTCTTAGAAACATTATATTATTTCGGTTTATTTGGGCTCTGCTGTGTGTGATTAGGGTCCAGAACTCTGACCCATATCACAATGTGGAAGCAGAGCCGCTATTTTGACAGCAGGAAGGCAGTTTGTATTTTTGCTCTTTCACCTAACTCTCTTTTAATTGTGCTGCTAATGTGTTCGAAAGCAATTAATTTCGTGTTTCAGTCAAGACGGGTGTTGTATCTCAGGTATTTAAACGTACGTACCAGTTTGTTCAATTTGGTTGCCACTCAGCACAGTTTTAGCTGTTTTTGTTGAATCTCTTTGGAATTCCAGAACATTTGTCTTTCCACTGTGTATTTTCGTGTTCTTTTTATCTTGCGATTTTGAACAGTTAAAACATATAAACAATCTCCTTACTACTACTACTACTACTACTACTGCTGCTGCTGCTGCTGATGATGATGCTGCTGCTGCTACTCGGCTATGCGCAGATAGCAAAGTTGTCCCTGACGCAGTGTCGCTTGAACTGCTTGACAATTGAGGATGGGACCGATAGGTTGTCCGGATAATTAACAATCTACGCTGCGTAACATTTCGGAAGAGCGAATATTTTCTAGCAGTTACTTTGTACTTCACATTTTCTGTCGTCTGTATAAATGTTGAAGGAATTGGTGACAAAGTGTACCCTTGTCTTACTGCTGCCAGTATAGCTCACTATAATTGGTGATAAAGGGTACCCTTGTCTTACTGCTACCAGTATATAGCTCACTATAATTGGTGATAAAGGGTACGCTTGTCTTACTGCTGCCAGGATAGCTCACTATCATTGGTGATAAAGGGTACCCTTTTTTACTGCTACCAGTATAGCTCACTATAATTGGTGATAAAGGGTACCCTTGTCTTACTGCTGCCAGGATAGCTCACTATAATTGGTGATAAAGGGTACCCTTGTCTTACTGATGCCAGGATAGCTCACTATAATTGGTGATAAAGGGTACCCTTGTCTTACTGATGCCAGGATAGCGCACTTTATCTGTCTAAACGACAGCGGACGTATGGTCCGATTCCCGGCAGAGCAAGAAATCTTTCTGTCCAGAATCCAGACCGGCTCTGGGACCCGCCTAGCTCCCTATTCAATGCATCTTTCCCCAGAGGTAAAGCGGCCTGGGCGTGAAGCTGAACACTCACCTCCATCAAGTACAATCACGGTTAAGATTGATGGGACCTATGACTCCTCTTCCCCATACGCCTACATGGCTTTTACAAGGACATCTTTACTTTACTGTATCGTACTCTTCGGACAAGAACTAAGTGGGTGTACTCTCCCTGTCAGGACAAAGTATCTGACTGTCAAACGGATTGGTGCCAGTACCTGGATAGAATATTTGCTGGGATATTGTACCGGTATATCAAATACACCGACAATTGTGAGAAGTTTTTACCTCTTGTGATCTTATATTTTGGTGTATTGGAATACTTTGTAAATATAAAACGATGGGCAAAGCCCAGAAACCAAGTAATCCTAACAGACGTAATATACCGACATCGTAACCCTGTACGGAACTCTAATCTACGTTGACGATGATTATGATGAACTCGTATAATTGACATCTGTGCAACGTACTACGACGCCATCCTTGTCTGCGGGGTGAAAATCGAGTATACACACTCCCTGATTGACGAAATTTTGTTACGCCATTTCAGATTTACGCAGTTAAAAACGAAGTCACCAAATGAAATTATAACATTTTTTTGAAGCGCATAACGAAATTTTCCTTGCGGTAATGAAAGTGCAGCGAGTGAAGGTGGCGGAAGAATGCTGCTGGGCGATAACACAGGCGGCGGAGCGGTTATACTGCTGCCGAGCAGATCCCGCTATGTTGGAGTTTGGATTTCTACTGGACGGCCTTGTGCGTAAGTACATGTATGCAATTGGCCATAGGTGTATTCAATACCTACTGGCGCAAAATTCTATTTGCGCTGGGTTTTCCGGGACGTAACGATTGCGTAAGTCGGGGAGTGTCTGTATGAAGAAATAGCAAACGGAGGGGCAGGAACGCGGGTGAAATCCATAATCAAGCTGTGCAGGACCGGAAAGAATATTGTTTATGCCTTCGTCTTTTCGTATCCCTCCAAAATGAGAGGCGGTGAAACACGAGCTGTAATATTCAGGTATGCTGGTGGCGTTGACTGTGGTGCAGATCGTCACTGCTGGTTATTTTAGGGTGGTGCCAAGGTAGAAGTTGGCAAAGACAACTGGTTTTTTGCTATTTTTATCGTGCAAGTTGAAGTTATTTTCCTAATTTTCTACTGTTTGAAGTTTAAAATGAAAAACTTACCACGTTTGTTGTTTTGTAAGTAGTTTACATGCTATTTTGTAAAGTTAACTTTCACACACTAATATACACACGCTTTTTTTTCTCTTCTTTAATTCGCGGAAGGCATGGGGATTACGAGACCGGCTTTCTGTAATTGTTTGGGAATGAGTTGGTTTGTAGGAAAAAGTGTTTTAATTACAACACTAACATACGCTTAGAATGGGATTCGGACCGCCTGCTAATGCTGCATTCACTGAGTAAGAACGACTTGCGTGCTAATTAGCTTCACGTTCTTTGACAAGAGTCACATAGTTTTAGCCTATTCAGTACGCAATTTGAAAAATGTCGAAAATGCAGTTAAACGATAGACAGGAATTACCTTACCATAGAGTGGAAACGATGTATTTCGTCATGTGCGTAGGGAGCTTCTGTCACAGATGCTGGTAGGAAATGGAGAATTCGTCTTTTCACTTCCTGGTCTTCTGATTTTTCGTACTGAGGCCGGTTTCTGAAGGTTTCAGTCCGTCATCATGTAATACTGTTCAAGACTAACTCACCACATAGATCCATTTCACTGTACTTCTCGGTAGAGTACAAATGCGTACTCTGAAATACTAATTTCGGTATTTCTTAACTAGGCCTATTTTGTGTTTACGTTGATAGAAGGGGCTTCACGTTTCATTATCAGTTTTATATTACCGAATAAAGAAGAAAATAAATTTCCCTGCGTGATTAATTAGTACAACGTCATGAGGACGTATTCCTAATTTTGGCATAGTGAGGTAGTGGGTGGTCAGCTTCATGCCCTCACCTCCTTACCCCCGAGAAAGAAACCTCCTTATGGAAGACTACTGAAGCCGTGGAACCACTCTGGACTCTGGAGAAAATTTTAGGTTTCTTGCCGCTGTCTGGAATCGAACCCCGATTTCTCGATAATCCAGCCCATATCGGTACGTATCCCGACTGAACTATCCCGGCCCGCAAAGTAAACGTTTGTAATCGAAATAGACTTGTAGCAACTGCACGATTATTATCCTTGTTGGTTCGCATTTATGAGGTGTCAAAAATCGAAGAAGCAGCGTCTCCTTTGCCTTGTCGCCACGTTCATATTCTGCTCCCAATGGAAACGGTCCTAAGAAGAATGCACCCTTAAGGAAATACCAGGGTCGTTCATGTAGTGGAGCTGGCTTGTTCCGCATCCGAGGTTTGCATGGTCGCTGTTGTCCTACTAACGAACATAAAGATATTTGTATATAGAGTCAAACCCCGATAATAGCGCCACTGCTTGTTCTCCGCAATTTTTAGCGTTTAATCGAGGGTGCGGTAATTCGAAATAAGTAAGTACGATTGGGAATTTCTGTTCGCATACTTTCAGGCCACTAAATGAGGGTATTATTATATTGGAGTTTGACTGTTGTGAATTTTAAATTATTTTTGACATTAATATTTCATTGCTTAATAGTTTTAACCTTAGAATTACTAGTAGCCGTCTGAACCTGTTTTATTTTCAGGAGATAAAAGTTATAGTGTGCATATTTGTGTGATGGCCTTTAGTGCTTGTTTCCCGAGGCGGATCGAACACTCCAGCACACTGGTTTGGAGAGCCTTCAGTAAGGAATGACAAAGGACTGAACAATTAAAGGAGTGTAGTACTTTATCCGCCGGTCCCAGTGGCCGCGCAGTCTAAGGCGTAGGTCTGCGGCCGCTCGCCTGCTGAGATCGTGGGTTCGAATTCCACCGGGGGAATGGATGTTTGTCTGTAGTGAGTGTTGTGTGTTGTCAGGTAGAGGTCTCTGCGACGAGCTGATCACTCGTGCAGAGGAGTCCTACCGACTGTGGTGCGTCGTTGTGTGTGATCTAGAAACTTCAAGAATGAGGAGGCCACAGATCGCGTTGGGCCGCAGCGCCACAGGAAAAAAAAAGTACTTTATCCAATAGATTGCCTACACCAGGGGCAATACACGTTTAATAAATGTAAGAAATATATTTCAGTTCTCTAATAGAAGATTTTCAGAAAAAATATATTATTACTACAGTGTTCAGTGAAACGTGTAACAATCTCAAAAGCCGTATTTGTACTGTGCTCCATACAGAATGGAACTATTTTTTAAAAGCCACTAATAGCTCAGCATGTTTGAGAGGTGACAGGTGAGAATTCGTTCATTCGTTTTTTCAAACAGCCCAATAAAAATATGTTATTGTACAATGAAATTGTCTTAGGAATAGGTGTACTGTAAGAGATGAAGTTGAAAGGTCCTTTATTCGGGGATATTTCTACGACGCTCAAAAAAAAATTGTGGGAAGTTGGAGCAGTTGTAATGTGGAGACTTGCCGCAGACTTATTCGCTCTACAAAGTACTGTGTGTTTAATAGAAATGTAGGGATTTTGTGTGTATTCTACCAAGACTGTAATATTCTTTCACTCTTAATTACACCCTTCGGCTCACACAATTATTAAAGGGAACGGATGTTGGCTTTTGCGCCTGCAACTCCTGCTGCGTTTGACGATGGAAACAATATTATCCACAGCACACTGCTCAAATTATGGAATATAAATTCTATAGACCAAAGTTATTTTAATTTTCATCGTTCTTCTTAAATTAATATCTCTGGATTCCGCATTGTGGTACAGTCTGCAACATTATGTAATGGACCACGGCAAATGGCAATAGAACTAGCACATTTTAAGGTGACTTATTTTTTTGAAATTGGGTAAGATTATGGTATATCATGTCCGAGTATCTGTGCCCTCCGTTATAAATTTTGAACAAAACTATGGAAATTTCATGAAAAAATGTTTGAAAGTTGTACTTTTTATGAAAAGTTGTTTGATAATCGTACTTTTCGTGAAAAGTTGTTTGGAAGTCGTACCGTTATCAGTAATGCGTGGCGCCTATGCAATATTCTGAGGTGGAGCTACACTAGTTCCGCTTAACCTACTTCACGGATCTTCAAAAAATCACAAAAGTCTACTAATTAAGCAAGTGGGTAAGTTGGTAAAACGGCAGGTATTTAAATTTGGTGACTCTTTGTTTGAAGGTAATGCAATAAATAATGAACATTTGGAAGAAGGTTTCTGGAAGTTTTTAGTGACGTAGATCACAAACGTGCGTATTGTTTTCGTACGACGCATTTCAAATCGGTCAGTAAATAATGATTCTTCTGTCACTCATTGTGTCTTCGCGTACTGTAATCAAGCATCTCAACAGAAGTGTTATTCGTCACATGGAATGTTATCATATTGTTTTTACAAGGCGGTCATTTAAATGTTTACAGCAAGGCGACAGCTGTATGTGCTATCTGATCTATGGGCAAGAAATTATGCATTATGCCTACAATGTCTCTGTAGTGTATTTATGCGTTTGTTGTGAATTTCGTAATGAAGCGCTGCCGTTTTCTTAAAGAGTAGTTAATGTGGTCGTCTTTGTAAAGGAAACTGTACGTTCTCTTTGAGGCGGGAATTGAGTTATTAAATATTCCGATGAATTTTTAAGCTCAGTTGAATGTTGTTTTCTGTCAAGTAACGAATGTGTTAATTACAAGTTACTGAGACGTCGAATGGTAGAGCAGAAACGGAATGTGATGGCACACGGAAACGCACGGGTGGAGAAGTGAAGGGGAAAAAGGCGAATGGATGGGGTAGCCAGCAGTCGTGCACTGTATCGGACACGGTCTATCCAGCATTACTACCGCTGATGCGCACCCCTCGGCTGCCAGCAGCCGACTGAACTGACACCCCCGCCGATATAAATGGACTCG
>Ga0123355_10014589_pt1 | contig 12297 bp, 10 predicted proteins | sample TergutEmb28metaG_3_FD_89872 | JGI IMG/M metagenome (GOLD analysis project Ga0123355, IMG submission 89872) | Embiratermes neotenicus P1 segment gut microbial communities from Petit-Saut dam, French Guiana - Emb289 P1 | ecosystem: Host-associated > Arthropoda: Insects > Digestive system > Gut ...
ACAGAATAGTCGCAAGCTCCTGATGATGGATATATTAATGTCCGAAACATGTTGAGCACATAAGAAGTGAAATAAAATAGCACGTGACATCAAGTTGGTCTTTTATTCTTCAACTATCACAATTATGCACGGTCAAATAAACATAAGATTTCTTTTTAATATTACTTATTTTCGGGTTGTCGTTAATGGAATAAGATATGAATATGATGTCTGTTAGTTTATCACGCCGTGACGTTTTGTGTGTAGATACTGGCTTTTCGGGACCTACTATATCCATCTGTATAATACAAACTACAATTAAGGAGGGCATTACGAACCCGTCGAAGGCATGACTAATATTTCCTGAGTTTTGAGCCTTTTGTAATGTATTCATATCCGCATATTTTGATTTGGTACATAAAAGAGGTCGTACGGTGTCGGGTGGTGGTTTGATTTAAGTTATGTAATTGGAAAGGATTTAGAATTAACCCTTCTGTGCTTCATCTGAAATCTTATTTCTGTTTAATTTGAAAATTATCAACTGACAAGATCATATAGCGTCGATGGTGGTTAATGGAATATGTGTGTAGATGCTGAAAGAAAGATGCTCTCAGCGGGAAACTGAAGAACTGAGAAAAAGAACCCTGTCGCAGTGCTACTTTCGCCTCAAAAAAATTCATACCATCTACCCAGGGATCGAACCGGGGTCTCCTCATTGAGAGACCGGCGATAAACTGTACGTAAGACCTCAAATGTCCGACGAATCCATGGCAATCCTGAGTCGTTTTATCCGATGTTCGTGTTGACTTTTGGAAAGCGAAGTATTGCTAAATGCTGAATGTCACTTTCGAATTCCGTTATAATTTGTTACCAGTTATGTTGTTGTTTGTGGGCAACATTTTTGCATGTAAGAACCGTGAAAGCCGTCTTCATGTTTTTCTTCAGTTTACCTTTGGACATTCCGTATGTCTGCTTTCATGAATTGTTCCCAGACAAGAATTCATTACGCATTCCTTAATTCTACGAGGCCAGTTACATGCACGGCCGTCTGTGGCAGTTTCCCTTTATTGACATATCGCACTTGAAATTTGCAGGTACAGATCTCTGGCTGAATGCTGGCTATTCTTGTTTTCATGAGTACCTACCGTCACACCACTGATGGAGAATAACCGAAAGTAGACAAGAAATGCTTGCTATCATTCGGTGCAGAATCTTTTGTCTTCCAGTTTGCTATCCAAAAATTTAAAGATCAAGATATAGAGAACTATAATTTTGCCTGTTGTATTGTATGGGTGTGAAACTTGGTCGTTGACATTGCGGGAGGAAAGAAAGCTGAGGGTGTTTGAGAACATGGTGTTGAGGAGAATATTTGGCCCTAGGAGGGACGAGGTGACGGGGGATTGGAGGAGATTCCATAACGAGGAGCTAAATGACTTGTAGTCCTCACCCAATATTGTGTGGGTGATAAAATCGAGAAGAATGAGATGGGCTGGGCATGTGGCACGTATGGGTGAGGAGAGGGGGTGTATAGGGTCTTGGTGGGGAAACCGGAGGGAAGAAGACCACTGGGGAGACCTAGGCGTAGATGGGTGGATAATATTAGAATGGATCTCCAGGATAGAGACAGGTGGCGGACGTTTGTGAGTGCGGTAATGAACCTTCGAGTTCCGTGAAATGCGGTGAATTTCTTGACTAGCTGCAAACCAGTTAGCTTCTCAAGAAGGACTCTGCACTATGGAGTAAGTAAGTAAGTCAGACCAGGTGAGGTCGTCGTTCTTTTGTGATGTTACGCGGAACAGGAAGGTAGCTGTTTACCGACGATTGTTACAATTTATCCGTCCTGTCTTCGAGGGTCAGTTGTAAATGTTATGTTGTCCTAAAATGTCTTCATGCAATTACCTACCTACGTCGCCTAACATCCCAGAAGCGTGAAGACCTCAAATACGTCTCGGGGGCAAGCCTTGAATTTTTCACAGACGTGAATGGCTTAGGTCGGTGTACGGTCCAGTTCAGTGCTACGTGTCCGTGAAGAAGAAAGTGTCATTAAATAAAATAAGAAAAGTTTGAACTGTAAGGCTCCTACAAAAACCTTACATTACCCATTGTGCAGTAACCCCTGTGTCCCACTATTTCGTGCCTGTTTTGTTTGCCGTGCTAACATGGACATTTCGCTTCCATGAATGTTTATTTAACTAACCCTGTAGCCCACCCAGCCTTCTACACAGCAGGTACCGGGTCCTTCCCGGAGGTAAAGCGGACGGGGCGTGTCGTTGACCACCCATCCTAATCTAGCACCGAGGTTAAAGAAAGAGTAGAGCTATAATTCTAGCCCCTCTCTGGGCCTTCTTGTCCTGTTCTAGGGTGAACTGCGCCTCATTTAACAAAGTGTATCCACGAAGCAGATAATTCTTGCTGTCCAGACGTACCCGCGATCTGAGGAAATGAAATGTTCATTCTTTTATTCCCGTTAAGTTTCCTATTCTGCTTCGTGTTGAAGCAGTACATTACGTTTCACCAGTACATTACGTTTCACATCTTTGCATCACATTTATCTACATCAATTTTCATTATTGTATTCAGAGACGTTTCTTTGTCGATTGTGTGATGAACCATTTCATTAAAGTCCACATCTTTGTAATACGTTTATCTAAGTTTTTATGTGGAAATATTTATAAAATATATTTAGCCCTTTTTGCACTTCAATTTTTTTGTCATATTCCCTTTTTGAACAGAACAATTCGAAGCTTTTTTTTAATCAAAGGAAAAGGCATGCATGTGCTCATTACCTCATCTATATTTCAGGTACTTGGGCGCAAGTAAGTATCCATTACCTTGCTGTGAGGAGAGCAGAAATTAGCATAAATATGTTTCCTCACGTCAGCGTAATAATTTAATGTTTTCCTCTTTTCGGTTATTCTGTCAGTTTTGTAATCACCTTTCGAATAAGATTTGTAGATCTTAATGGATTAACCCATTAAAATGCATCTATTGTACGTCAGGTTTAGAAAATAGACTCCGTGCTGCAGATAGACGAAGTTAGACATAAATGATTCTGTTTGAATTCCGCGGTTTCCAGTACTCTACAGAAATATCAGAACAGACTTCTTTGTACTATTGCAGGACACGACCGCGTGTTTAGAAATTTGAAGTACGCGGAATAATATTCCAGTTTGTTGATTAAGCGAGGTATGCGGTGGAGCAGTTGGTTGGGTTCAATTCCCGCCGGGGTCATTGGGATTTTTCATTGACTTCATATCTCCGGCCGTACTACGGACCAATAACGGGATAAATACGAGGGATATCTCCGGGGGGGGGGGGAAGGCGGCCGGTGTATAGGGCTGATAACCTTGCCACCTTCATGTGCCGATTGTCTAGAACAGCCTCATGGTTCTGGTGCCCTAAGGGCCTTACCAGACCTCTAATCGGATAGCTTTACTAAACTCCTGGAAACCTGAGGGCCTGTCCAAGCCCCTAATGGAATAGCTTTCGCTTTTGCCTTGTTGATTACGCACGTACCCGTGAATTATAACATATCACAGTTAATGTCACATGCCATGTTTCACGGTGTCAAATCCCAGAACACCCAATCTTCAGAATCTAGTCTCATATTACGTAAACTACCTGAAGCATTGTCAGTCGACTAGTTTACAGCCTGGCTTCGCAAGTTCTCCGGTTACATATTAATTTAGGCTTCAGATAAGACTCATTTTTACATGTGCTTACCTAATCAACACGTTTATATATATATATAAACATATATATATATATATATAAGATAAAGTAAAGATAAGTTTCACTCTAGAACAGGCCACGAAGACCCAGATGGGGAGTAGAGGTATAGCTCAATTCTTTCTTTAACCTCGGCGCTAAATGGGGTGGGTGGTCAATGCCACGCTCCGGCCGCATTACCCCCGAGAAAGATCCGATTCCCATTGTATAGGAGGCTGGGTGAGCCCCAAGGCCGGTCTGGGCGGGGTGCGGAAATTTTCGCTTCACCGGGATTTGATCCCCGGACCGTCCAGCCCGTATTGAGTCGTAATACCGACTACACTGTATATAGGTAAGGTAAAACCCCTGTCCACACCATTCGAAAGGAGCAGATGTATATTTGTGTTACTTATTATCCTCGGCACCAGATGGAGTTTTATAGCAAACTCACGGGCCGGCCACTTTACCTGCGGTAGGGACAACGTTAGCTACTCACCAGGAGCCTGGGTGGGCCTGAATAACCATATGGAAGTTCTGAGGAATAGAAAAAGTTTTCCCCCCTGTCAGGAATCGAACACCAGATCATCCAGTCCGTAACCTACTCACTGTACTGAATACGCTATCATGCCTTCCGTAAAAATATATGTTTGCTTCAAGGCTATTCCGAGACATGTGGGCACCCCGTGCAGGATAATAATTATGTGCCCATTCAAATGATATTGTTTAAAATTTTGACCTAGGTGTAAAACAGGCATAGCGCTTGCCCAAATTTAAGATAATTTTCTGAGAAATTCTTTCGCATGTGAAAACCCGAGTTTCCTCTCACCATAATTTCCGATTGCTCCAGTGACGTATTATCGCCGTTTGTAAGTTAGCACCTCTGGCAGCTGCCCGGCTGGCCCGAACTTTAATCCGGCCCCGGTTTGATTAGCAGAATCTCCATCGATACCGTTTTATCTATTTATTTCAGGATATGTGTAAATGTGAACGAAAAATCCTAATAATAATGAATATATTAATAATAATAATAATAATAATAATAAAAGACATGATGGAGTGCACAAATACACTTACATATTCAAGGAAACAGGGGTACAATTGGACAGTTCCTCAGAACACAGCTTGAGTGAAGTTATTTTGGGCAACGTGATGATAATGATGACGATGATGATGATCAATACGTTTATTAATGCGCCGGCTTAATGGCACAAGTGTAATAATAATAATAATAATAATAATAATACATGCTAAAGTGTGCGCACAACTACACTTCAACATATGCAAGGAAACAATTGGCAAAAAGCACTAGTATGAACATGTGCCAAAATCAGTAGAAACAAGCCTAAGAGGCATATTGTGGAATCAACAAGTACAAACTGACAGAACTATCCCCAACAACAAACCAGACATTATAATCCGTAATAATGAAAAGGGAACATGTATGTTAATAGAAGTTGCAACCTCGGGAGACAGAAATGTGATTAAAAAGGAGCCGAGAAGATTCTAAAATATAAAGACCTTACAATAGAAATACAGCGCATGTGGAATGTAAAAACAAAGTGATACCGGTAATAATAGGGGCGACTGGGACTATTTCAAAGTCATTTAGAAAATACGTGAGCAACATACCAGGAAACATGAAGTCAAGGAACTGCAGAAAACAGCCATATTGGGCACTGCACACATATTTCGGAAAGTACTCATGTAAAAGTACAATAGATTCAACACTGGAACTAGCGATACGAGCACCATGAATAGTAACAACAGAATAGCTGCAACACAGTATTCCCTAGGGACATAGTTTGTCTCAGGAATATAAGTATAAATACCCTGCATAAAGGAGATGATGATGATGATGATGATGATTATGACAATAATAATAATAATAATAATGGTGCGTAAGTTGCAGTACAACAGTGTTGGTATTCGGCTGAAACCTGAAACCATGATAATTATTTACTGCAGCGTCGGTATAGCTGAAAATGTCACAAAAACTCTATTTTATTTATGTACGGTTTATTTAACGGTGGGGTTATTATTTCGTAAAATGTAGGGCGTGAAGCTGTATAATGATTAATTAAAAATGAATGAGAAAGTAACTGGAAGGAGGACATCTTAGTCTGAGTTAATACCCAGTATTTACACTGAAAGGACTGAGGTAAACAACGGAAAATCACCAGGATAGTCGTTGTATGTATACCAGGAACATCCGTTACAGATTGGGCTAACTTGTTTGGTTAATTTATTTCAGTAATTAACCAACTTGATGCACAAAATTTTTGTTTTACAATAATTTTATTTCATGCCGCTACATGTTTCGAGCAGCATGTGCTCATCATCAGGAGGTCAAAATTTGCTTGGTTACATGTTATTAGAGCATACTTAGGCTTTTGTTAAATATAAAGAGAAGTCATATATGATCTGTTTCAGTTCCAGTCAATTTCTCTTCGAAAGATTTACTAGAATCCAACGCTCTTTCACTATTTAAAAAGAATAATATTGCCAATAAAGTCAAGTATCTTCGCAGATTACGAATAGAATTTCACCAAGTTTAAAGTAAACAGGTCTGTATGCACTTATCTAACGCGTAATGTTTTCAGAAATAGCTTCTCCGTTTGTTTTGTGTATAAACGCTGAACCTATATTTTAGCACCACCTTCTTCCCTTCTGGCAACGCCCTTGATAGGAATCTCGTATAAAAAGTCTGTACAAGAACCTGGAAGGGGGTGTTTATTTGATATGTAAGGCCCTGAATTAGGGTTTCTATAGGGAAAACCTGGATTATGTGCTATACCGTTACCAGAAGAAAATAAAGAAACACTGATTAAACGTGGTGAAGTATATCACAAATTATTATGATTACTCTACCCTTTCCACTACCGTACAAAGTGGAGAGTAACTATAACTTTTTAATTAACGTAAAGAGATAAGTAAGAAAAAAGAAATAAATAAGAAAAGTGTAGAAAAGTTCGGCTATTCACAGACACGCTAGGGTTTTGTACAGCGGACAATTCGGATACTGACTTGCTGTCTAGCGGGGAGAGGTGCACTAGAGAGAACTATCTGTAATGATGGCTATTAATTATAGTTCCATCAGTGGAAGCGCTGCGGTGGTGCGGCTCTGAGCTCCCTGTCGTACACACACACACACACAGGCCCCTCCCCACTTCCACCCTCCAACCAACCTTGTAATCAAAGTGGCACATCTGTTTTAAGAAATATCACGCAATAATAATAATAATAAAATTTATTACCTCAAGCAGAATATGTTACGTGGGCATTTCTCTTTGATAAAACATCATGTAATACGGTGTTCAATAAATAGAATCGTAAAGAGAAGCGTAGGGTGTTTCGTAATGCAATTGACAAGATGCATACTGCACTCTAGAGATTCTGTCTTGGTTATACGCTCCGCGATTTTCAGTTAAGTGTCGATATTCTACACAACAGTTCATTTTCTTCTTCACAAGAGCCCCTCATGGAAGCATATACGCAAACACGTCAAAGTAAACGCCTAACAATGCCAGTCTACTTGTGTTATAGATAACTTACCCACTTAACAACCCTCTTGTATTAGGCGCAAATATTTTCTTAATCACTTTCTTTCCAGGCACTTGTAATTTTGTCTTACGGCCTTCCCTCAGTAAGACCATGTTTCGCCTCCATGCAAAGCATCGTCAAAAGGAAGGAACAAGGAAATGTGCCTCTCTGCGACTTCCAAGCGGATAAGGTCTGCTAAAAATTGTGTATGTCTTCTTTTTGTTTTGTAGAGATCACAGTGTATATTGTTGTCTGGTATGTTTTGTAAGGCTGTAGGGATCCGCATATCCTCATTATTGAACAGTAGGGAGCTAGTTGCTAAAAAAAACAGTTCAACATAAAGAGGCATCAGCCAACAATAATCTTGCAGCTGCTGTCCGAAGTGACATATACATGCATTAATTACGGACAGCCAGACAACAGCGTATTAAATGACATATATCGATAAATGTGGAAGTAGCTCTATTATAATCGTTATTTCTCTTGTTTATTACGCAGCATTGTTTCGTTATGAAACCGATATCATGTTGCATAATAAACATAAGTCACATTGCTCTGAGACAGAGATATCCACACAGACGAATATAGATCTATGCAACACGAGATAACTTTAAGAACTTGTATTTTTGTATTTGAAATATTTTCGTGTTTATTGAGACTAGGTAAACAGGGTGATTATGGTGATTAGACTAGGTTAAAAAGAGGGCTATGTCTTCGATAGAAAAATGGCGTTATGATACCTTTGCTGTTAAGAAGAACAATGACGGGGGAAATTACTGTGAAGAATAATCGTCTTGATAATGCTGATGATGAAAACAAAATCAATAATTATAGCTCGGATTGTTTATATTATTTTCCAAAATATAAGAATTGTTATAATGGAGAACGACATGGAGATATTATTATAGGTAAGGAGGAAAAGGGAGATGAGAAGAATAATATGACGTGTTTGATTATGATAGTGACGATGAGATTGTTGACAGAGAATTAAAAGATTGATAAAATTATAAAGATGTTCATGAAGAAGGTTACGAGGAAAAATATAGTAAAGTAAAATAGATTAAACAGAAAAAGAATTTTCATTTTTGTTCTAAATACGAATTTTTCACGATGCTTCAAAGAATACAGAGAAAGTTACTCTCTTTAGTTGTGGTTCAGAACTACAGAACGTTCGACATTCCGTCCCTGAAACCTCAAAATGCGTGTGAGCAAATATGCAATCGTTAATTTACACCAGTAAACTGATAACCTACGTTGGAAAGAATAATTATTTCATTGCTTGTAAGATCTTCAGACATGAGGGTTGGTAGATAATGTTGTTAAAGTTGTCTTAGAATAACAATAGTATTTGTATTTTTTTTTCCATATATGTTGCGAGTGCATTCTACGGGTAGTTACAATCTCTGTTGTCGTCCTTTCCCAAATTACTGTCATATACAGTACACCGTAAAAGTCCTGCCGTTTTGGTATTCGCGGGAACTTTGAGTTTGTTCTTTGAACATTAATTTTGATTTCAAACATTGGTGTGTTTAATAATAATAATCGTGTCATGTGGCTTCTATTAATAATTTTTTCAGTCTTTATAGTCGTCTAGTAGAAATTTCCTCATAGATTCTCATTAGTTAACAATTGTTAATTTCCGAACTTTTAACCCAGATTCACGCTGTTGAACTAGGCTGACTTTGGGCAAAATTCTTCAAGTTACCTTCACATTTTATGTGTACAGATAACATATTTAACTTCTTCCTTAACGTCGTTTCACGTAGGACCTACTGTTTTCATCAGTTATTTAACGACAATTTGCTATTTTGAAATATAATTGAGGATTAATTAAGTGGGAAAATTTACATGAACCTACAGTTTGTATACAAGAATTTGGAAGCACTTAGTTTTGTTCGATGTTGGGATTAATCGGAAGAGACAGAGGAAGACAATCAACCATGTACTTCAGTCAGGAGCCGAACCGAATTACATGGCGTTGGCTTCCGATTAAAACATTCATTGGGTCATGAGATCTTTGAGAATTGTTTCACAATACATCGTCCAGGATATTCTCGGCCCTCTTTGTGTTTGACCTGCTGTACAGAGTGGCGGGTTAGTCACCGTACACCGAGCAATGGGAAATCATAATTAATCATAATGAATATGAATCATCTAAGTACTTCTTGGCTACATGTCCAGTGGATCCGTATGTGTACCTTGATGTTGCACACACAAACAGATGCGCCTTCATATCCACTGTGACAAGCCTCGGAGCATTGGTGGGGTAATATTTCCAAAAGCATCTCCCACAACTCTGCTTATCTCTTCGTTGGTGGTGCATAGACACGGAACCGCTCTTCCCTTGATACCACCCCGCAAGGAATTTCTCGGGGTGGTAGGATAAAACTACATGGTGGCCATGTCGGTGGTGCCAGAGATTTCGATGAACCACTGCCAGTCCAGCGGCCTGGAAAACATTCAAAATGTCGCGTACAGAAATAGCGAAGTGTGCCCCCTGTCTCGGAGCCCAGTATCGAACATTGTCGAATAAGGCATCGCTTTCACGGCTTCAAAAAGTAAGGTCCGATCAGACAATCTGACCTCATACCCGCTCATGTCGTCACACGCGGAGGTTTATGTTCCAGCTCCTGCTTGAAATGGGGAGTCATCTTTGAACCGAACACCACATTTCTGTCATGCTCACTGCGATAGACGGCAGGTTCATCGCTGAAAAGAGCTACATATGACACTTGGGTTATGTGTCCCACAAAGAGTGACTTCAGTCATAGCGAAGATCCATGTCGGGATCCGACAGTTCATTCACGAAAATCGGAGGATTCGGCGTCGTTTTTACGTCTTTCTTTATGTGGTTTCGCCTTTATGGTGGCACACCAAGCTCTGACGTTCTTTCTCGCATCGACTTCGTTGAGGAATGTTGAACGGAAACGGCAAGCATGGTGCTGTGGAAATTTAAACCGATTTTGGGTGCGTATTGTGTGCGTGTTGGGTGACTTCTCGCCCATTCTGTACTTATCGTCAGCCAGTATTTTCTGAGCCCTAAAATTTATGTACCCTATTTTGAAGCAAATATGCTTCGCACCCCTGGATGTAGGTCTCAGATTTCGAATATCCTTCATATTTTTCCGGTGCACGTTTTCATAACAGATCAGCCAATATCCTTTCCGTTCAAAAAGTTATGGACATTTTTCGTATTCATTCAGATAGTATCCTTTCATTTCAGGGTTTTATACAAGGTCTTTCGAGCCCAGTCTGGCAATATCCTCTGGAACCAATGACCTTTGCAACGTTTCTATCTAATAATCCAATAATTTTGGGGGGTCTTCACATTTTGAATTTTTCACATGATTAGCCATTCCCCTTTCAACCAGTGCTCCATCCTGTATTACAGATTTGTCGCACGCCACATAGACCCTAATTATTTGTGTACTCCACTTTAATAAACACAAAGTCCAAGTAAAATAAAAGCATTTTTATCCAGCTTTATTCCTCGCATTTACTTCATCTAAATTCTAGACCCACGATTTCATCAAAAATCCTTCAAGTCACCACGACTACTTCCAAACCCTTTCTCTGCTACCCCACCCCAACCCCACTGCCACTACTACCACCAAAAGAAACTTTATAAAGAAAATTAAGTTATTATAAAAGTTTTGTGTTGTGTGCCTAGTTGAGACTTGGAAGAAAATGCTCTGATGATGACTGGTACTGAGACAGGAGGTGGGAGTTTTGAGGATATGGGATGGGGGGAGGGGGGGGTGATGCTTCACTCATTTCAAGTGTGCGTATATATATTATATGGGTCTCCTACTGGTCGGATCAATAATAAAGTTCTCCCTTCTCATCATATATATATCTATATACAGCATACACACAAGTCCTCCAATCCTATCCATTCTCTTTCCAACGCGTTACTTCTTCTTCTTCTTCGCTTGGCTTCTCTCATTAGCGCTATACCCTGCTTGCTTGAGACAATTCCAGTCCACGAATGCGCACAGTACACCCCCTTCGCCCCTACTTCGTACTACCACTCGCTCATTTCTCTTACAACCCCCTTCTATCCTTTCTCTCCACCACCATCACCACCCTTGGTTTTAAAATATAAAAAAAGAAGAAAAAGAACTCGCATCGCATCTCCTGCACGTAGGGTATTCTGCCCACGTGGAGAGAAGGCAGACTTTATAATGTGAAGAAAGAGACGCATACAAGTGGAAAAGAAAGTATGGTCGTCCCATCACACTATTCCCTCATTCTAATTTCGGAAAAGAAAAAATTAAAATAAGAAATAGCACGGAGATGGTGGATGGATGGTTAGGGGCAGAAAGACAAGAAATTTTCAGTTATAGGGTTTTCGTCTTCAGGGTGAAAGTGCTGTGTAGAGTCAATGGTATGGTGTTAATGTCCTTTTGCCAAGTTGGAGGGGGAAGCCTGTAAGACTATAGTCTGGGTGGGGACTGGGGTAGATGGCTTTAAGAGTGAATGAGTGCTTCAAATCTCTCACACACTCACCCCCCTGAACTCTTGTCTCCAGATAACAGTAAAACTCAGTTTGCCTTTCCTTTTTTTTCTGAAACAGTTTATGTAATAGGAGGGTGGATGGAAATGGCCTCCCTTTCCGAACGCTAGTTTTGATTTAATCCGTCTTGATCAACGTAGCGCCTTTTTTCTTGGGGAATGCAGATGTGGTTAACATATGCCAGAGTGACCTCCGAGGGAAAGGACGATACACGAGATTGTGTCTTTTAGTCGCCGACAGAGACAAGGCAAACATATTTCCTCGGAGAAGAAAGAGATGAACGGAACATGTAGAAAGAAGGAAGGCAAAAGAAAAGAGAAGAAAGAAAAAAGCAAGAAAGAAGGAAAGAACGAAATTAGAAGAGGAACTCAAGTCTCTTCGAATGTAGATTAACCCTTTGGCCCTGGAGCTGAACATTTACAGTTTAGAACACCATTTATGTAAAATGTGAATATTTTATGAACCAAGAAGTTTAACATTAGGAAATACACGACATTTTGTGGAGGAATAAACGAAGATGGTGAGAGAAATTCTAAAAAAATAATTAAGTATAT